>Ga0114919_10005283_pt1 | contig 10322 bp, 5 predicted proteins | sample BlataG_FD_88682 | JGI IMG/M metagenome (GOLD analysis project Ga0114919, IMG submission 88682) | Deep subsurface microbial communities from Black Sea to uncover new lineages of life (NeLLi) - Black_00105 metaG | ecosystem: Environmental > Aquatic > Marine > Oceanic > Sediment | place: Atlantic... | reverse complement strand
CAGTGCACCGTCCTGCCGGCGCCGCCCGGCCCCTCAGGCGTACCGTACCAGGGATAATAGAAAGTCAGAACCTTTCGGGAAACTGTGCTCTCACGCAAGCCTTTGGCATTTAACGGCATACTCACTTGCAATACCATCGCCAGAGCGATAAGCACAAATAATGATATGTGGATGCGGTTGCCTTTGTGCATTATTGTCTCCTTGACATCATAATTTAGTTTGGTAAATGGTTAATCCTGGAAAGCGGTAATTTTCTCCTTTATTGCCCGGCAGGCTGCCGTCGGGTCGCTGGCTTCGGTCACCGCAGCACAGACTGAAATACATTTAGCGCCGGCACTTAACACTTTTTCGACATTGTCCGGCGTTATACCTCCGATAGCAACATGACCGATACCGAGACGGTCAAGTTTCTCTATTCCCTGCGTAACGTAATCCAAACCGACAGCTTCGGCACCTGGCTTTGTGGGTGTGGGATAAACCGGCCCCAGACTTACATAAGTTGGCGCCTCCTTACACGTGGCCTCCAATTCCTCGAGCGAATGTGTACTTTTGCCGATTATCAACGGTGCCAACGCGAGCTTGCGGGCCTGCTCGACGGGCAAATCATTTTGTCCAAGATGCACGCCATCCGCACCGGCGGCAACTGCGATATCGGCCCGGTCGTTTATTACGCTAAGAACGTTGGCAACTCTGGCAATCTTGACGAATTCTGTGGCAAGTGCAAAAAGTCTATCATCTTTGGTGTCCTTTGCCCGCAGTTGAATACAGTCTGCACCGCCGGCTGCGCTTTTATGCGTTAAAGAAATAACATCCGCAGGTAAGCTGCTGCTGATTATAACATACAGTCTGACCCGCGTGAATTTCCCGGCCGGCTCGCTGAAAAGAATAATATCCTTTTCAAGCGTATAAGCATCATATCGCAGTTTTTCGATTGTACTCGCAACGCCGGAATCTATCGTCTGCGTTACTTCGGTGAGCGTCCGCAGCGCCTCGGTCAGGCGTTTGCAGCCGGCTGTAAAACTGCTTCGCAGGTCGGTACGCTGAAGCTGTTTATCGACCGTTTTACCGACACCTACATCGCCGGGCGTATCTCTGCTCGCAATGAGCCGGCCGGCGTCGAGTTTATCGATAGCGGCTGAAAGCTCGTGCCGAAGCTGCTTTGCCCGGCCGGTCAGCGACGTCGAATTCAATGCAAATCTGCAGTAATCTTCTATTACGCGGATTGCCTCACGCCCGCGATTGAAATTGGCATCAATTATCCTGTAAACCGCACGCTCCATAACGGCTTTGATTATACGCCCTGGAATTGCAATTGGGTAGCGAAAAATAAATCCAAAACGTAATGGCGGGAATCTTAGTTTATAGATGATGTTGCGAAGGAATCGCTGAAATCTGTGTCGAAGAATTGGCGGATTATTTCTTGATTTACATCCTGGCACGAGTAATATAGGATTTCGTATTGTTTTTGAAAGACTTGCCAGGGACTGGCGCCGTAATAAATACAGAAGGAAAGGTAGAGTTATGAATTGGCCAGGTGATGTCTTCAGTATAGTATTGGCCGTCGTGCTTGGTGCGGCAATCGGGATAGAGAGGGAATTCAGCGGTAAGGCAGCCGGACTCCGTACCAACGTCTTAATCTGCCTTGGCGCGGCGGCGTTTACCATAATTTCCAAACGGATGGCCGGCGAAAATGACTCACTTACAAGGATAGCCGCTCAAATCGTTACCGGGGTGGGTTTTCTCGGTGCCGGCGCCATCATCCAGGACAGGGCCGGCGTACACGGTTTAACCACAGCGGCGACAATATGGTTCGTGGCGAGTCTTGGCATGGCTTGTGGGGCAGGCTTGTACGAACTGGCACTTATATTGACGCTTCTTGCATTTTTTGTTCTTGTGGGCCTTCGGCAAATACAAAAACCTCTGATGCGTCATAAGGCAAAACAAAAGCCGAAAGACGCTTCCAACGAACAGACCTGAGCCGTCCGCAATTTTGCTGCTCTGTTTAGGCGTGGTTTTTTGATTGATTATTGAAAGTACAGAGGGCTTTTTCAACAAGCACTCTGTATAAATTTTTGCTATGGCAGTTTTGAACAGAACCCGGAGGAGCTTTATTATGCCTGTTATTAAATTCAGTAAAAACTCAAACGCAAACATAGGCGAAAAACATTTTTTCCCTGCCCCGACATCAAGAGTCCAACCGGTGCTATTGGCTGTCTTAATAATCATCATGACGCCGTTTTCAGCTTCCGGCGAAACGGTGGCCGAGTGGGACTTCAGCGAAGGAGCTCACGGCTGGACAGCAAATAGCAGGGTGGAAAATCTGCGCTCCTCGGCGCAGGGCCTGATTGTCAAATCAACAGGAGAGGACCCGTGGATAGAAGGTCCGCCGGTGGATTTGCCAGCCGACAAGATGGTCAGAGTAAAGATACGGCAGAAAACAAATGCGGATGCAAGTGCGGAGCTTTTTTACGGTAGGGCGTTTCGAGCCGGACATTCCGTTCGATTCACTACGCGAAACGACGGCCAATGGCATAACTACTCGCTTATTATTAAGGAGAAGCTGGGCCCGGGGACACGTTTTCGCCTCGACCCGTGTACAGGTAAGGGAGAAATTACAGTTGCTTTCATCAAAATTGAAAGCCTAAGCGAAATAGTCGCTCCACGATTAGAAAAGCCGAAAAAACCTGACAAATCCGGAAGAAAGCTCGTATCGGTCAAATCCGGACTGCTCGAACTTGAGGATTACGGTAAAACTTGGGGCAACTTTGTTGTCAAAGTGGACGGCATGGAAATGGCAGCGGGATATGATTTCGAACTGCTCGGCCTGCTGTTTTACGACCAGACAGAATGGCTCAACCTCAAAAATGCAAAAGCAAAAGTTATTTTTTACACCCGCTCTCAAGGTAAAGAATTCACAATCAAGGCCGTTATTAAAGACAGCAGAGGCGGCAACTGGCAGATACAAAAACGTATAACCGCCGGCAGACAGCAAGGCACGATAATAGTAGAAGCCGAAGTGAAAGTAGATAAGGATAGGGACATCCTCCACATACCGTGGCTGACACTCTTTCCGGGGCTCGGCACTTTCGGCGAAAGCAAATACCAGGGCCTGTTCGCCGGCGTAGAGTACCTCTGTGATGAGCCCAGCAGCAGTGACGCCGACATAGCCAAGCCTAAGCATGTCCGCCGTGTCCCCGACCCGGTCAAGATGACCTTTCCCCTTATGGCAATTGCAAATAACGGCAATTATATCGGGGTAATCTGGGAGCCGTCTGATATGGTGGCGGCAAGTTTCGATTCGCCGGACAGGATTTACGATTCGGGCGCCCACGTTATGGCACTGTCGGCGCCCGCTGTGGGAGAGCTGCGTTTTGAAAATGAGCTTTTTGCCCATAGCCCTTTCAGACTTGAAGCGAACAAGCCGTTGAAAGTCTCTATGCTGATAATCGGCGGTAAGGGGAAAAGCGTTGTCCCTGCGGTCAGGCATTACGTGGATATAAAGGGACTGCCTGACCTGCCCGAATTCGAGGGAGGCTTCGGCGCTGCCGTCAACCTGCTTGCTCACGGCTGGATGGATTCTGAAATCAATAACAACGGGCTTTTCAGGCACGCGGTCTGGGGTGACAGTTTCGGGCCAACTGCAGCCGCCGATGCCGCAATGTTCATCGACTGGCTCGCAAATCATACCAGCGATGCTCAACTCCGCGCCAGACTCGAAACTGGCGAGGAACAGGCACTGAACAGAATCCCCTCGGCACAACCTTTCTCAAGTGCCGTCTCGCATGTGCGCCTGCCGACGGCTCCTTTAATCTTTGGACGAACTTATGAATACGTGCGGCACCGACATAACGAGTCACTGCGGCTGCTCAGGAGCTTTGACGAAAATGATATAAAACTCTATCGGCCGGGCAGAACAGATTACGCGAAAACCCATTTCGCAAAACATGCCAATGGTCTTTCAGGCCGGGACATGGTCAGAATTCTTGAAGGTGCAGCATTATCGCCTGATGAAGAACTCATTAACAAAGCTCTCGAGTTGCTTGATAAACAGACCGTTCTGTATGCGGACACCGTCCCTCGTGGAGCACAAACATGGGAGGTGCCTCTGCACACCCCGGACATATTGGCCTCGGCCCACATGATTAAGGCTTACGTTCTCGGCTATATTATTTCAGGAAAAGAAAAATATCTTGAGCAGGCCCGCTATTGGGCGTGGACGGGCGTGCCGTTCGTTTACCTTTACCCGCCCACATCCGGCGAAGTCGGGCTTTACGCAACGACTCCCGTCCTTGGTGCGACCAGCTGGCAGGCGCCTTTGTGGATTGGGCTTCCCGTGCAATGGTGCGGCCTTGTTTACTGCTCCGCTTTGCATCTGCTAAGCGATTACGATGCAAAGGAACCCTGGCAAAAAATTGCTAAGGGAATCACGACTGCCGGCCTGCAGATGACCTGGCCGGTAACAGATAAGAAGCGTCAGGGATTGCTGCCGGATATTTTCGAGTTGCAGCAGCAGATAAGTGCAGGTCCCGCCATAAATCCGGGAACAGTACAGGCCCATGTCCCCGAGCTTTATGGAAGAGGCAAAATATATGATGTGAAGAAACTCCGTAATCGCGGCTGGTTCGTTCATGCGCCTTGCGTGATAAGTGACATTCGGGAATCCAGGGGTGGAGTTACTTTCACAGTGGATGGCTGGCATAATAAAACCTACTACGTGCTGATTTCAGGTCTTGAAAAAGAACCGAAGGACGTCGGCGTGCGCAAGGTTTTTCTAATATCGTCCGAGCCGTCTCCTTTCAAACCCGCTAAGAAAGAGTTTTACAGCGAACACGGCTATCTGGTAATCACCCTGAAGGGAAAATCGCAAATTCGAATCAGATAAAATAAGCTATTCAAATTTAGCCTCGTCACGCTCGGGTGTTTTGTCTGCGAGATTACTTGCCCCGTTACCTGTGGCAGAGTTAGAAATCTCGCATTTTTGCGGTTTACGTCCTTTTATGGAATTTCTAACGGGGCTTGCATCTAACGGGGCAGGCAGCTATTATTGCCGCATAGTGTTCAGTTATGTTTTTTTTATTTACCTGTTAAAGGAATCTTAGAATGTCGGTATTTCGTTCGCCGCACAATCCAATAATTGGGCCGAAGGATGTTAAGCCTTCCAGGAAAGACTTTGAAGTCATCGGCGTTTTTAATGCCGGCGTTGCTCGTTTTGAAGACCAGGTCATTCTGCTTCTTCGAGTGGCCGAGCGCCCGATTAGTACCCACCCGGACATCGTGTTAGCCGGCGTTTACGATGTCGCCCTGGGTGAAATCGTTTTGAAAGAGTTTTCGAAAAGTGACCCTGAAAATGATTTTTCCGACCCGAGGTTAATAATAAGGCCTGACCAGACATATCTGACATCGATTTCACATTTGAGGCTGGCACGCAGCGCCGACGGCATCAACTTTGATATTGAAGATACGCCTGCTCTTGGCCCGGCAAATGATATAGAAAGTTTTGGCATCGAGGACCCACGGATTAGCCTTATTGACGGCACATACTATATTACTTACGTTGCGGTTTGCCCTCTTGGGGTAACAACCTGCCTGGCGTCTACGAAGGACTTCAAGTCCTTCGAGCGTCACGGCGTCATTTTCTGTCCGGAGAACAAGGACGTTGTACTTTTCCCCGAACGAATTAACGGCAAATATTATGCCCTGCACCGGCCGGTTTCGCCCCTGTTTAAGAGGCAGGACATCTGGCTCGCGGAGTCGCCCGATCTGAGATGCTGGGGAAATCACCGGTTTCTGTACGGGCCGAATGAAGAAAGCTGGGACCAGATAAAGGTCGGCGCAAGCGCGGTGCCTTTTAGGATTGAGCGGGGGTGGCTGGAGGTTTATCACGGTGTGGGCCGCGACAATCGCTACTGCCTTGGGACAGTGCTTCTGGATGCCGGCCGGCCGTGGAAGGTTATTGCAAGGGCGGAAAAACCAATTTTCCAGCCGCTGGCAGATTATGAGCTAAGTGGTTTTTTTTCAAATGTGATATTCACCTGCGGCCTGCTCTACGAAGCCGATAAGCTCAAGATTTATTATGGCGCCGCCGACACTACTATTTGCTATGCGGAGCTGTCCCTGGAAGAAATCCTCGACGGTTTGAATTTATAAATGCAGCGTTCACCCCGTTAGAAATTCCACAACGTGTAAGCTGATACGCCAGGCTAAGATTTCTAACGGGTTTCACGATATAAGATTTTTTTTCCGGTCGTTAGTCTTTGTCTTTGGAGCGTTCCAACGATTGTGGTTTGAAGAAACCTTTCTTTTTGCAATACTGATACAGGAATGAAACAGCTATCAGTGCTCCTCCTAACACTATAAAGCCCGCAATCCGGTAGACACTTTCTACAGTACTCATATCGTATGTAAACACTTTCAGCAAGGCAAGGGTGAAAAGGCCCAGTGCTATGTATCTGAGCGTAACAACTTTTCGCCAGAAGCCTATTACCATCAAGGCGACCGCGTAGAGTGCCCACATAACGGATATGTACATCTGGGCTAAGAATTCCCAGTTTGTAACCGGCTCCGGCCCCCGGCCCCGATAATACCAGTACAGGTAGATTTCCCCCGTCAGCAGAACCCACAAGAGAAATACGGCAGTTAGTGAAGACAGCAAAGCGAGGTACTGTTTTTGTCGAGCTTCTTTTTCGTAACGCTCGAGCAGATAGGCTGATATCGGAAGTGCTGAGACGAAAATGAGTGCGATGATGAACGTAGGATTAGCGAAGATAATGAACGGTTCGCGATGGACAACGAAGAAGAAAATCATTACAAATACCGAACCGATTCCGGCAAAGAGCAATGCGAAGGTTTTGCATATCTGTCCTCCCGGGCTGAATGGCCGTGCGGCAAAGGCCAGCATCGATGCGGTCAATATGACAGTGAATCCCTCGGGAAAATACTGATAGTATGGAGTGTTCAAACGTTCGCCGAGATTCAGGACTATATGATGGTGCCATTCCATTACAGAGGCGGCAAATAATGTCAGGACAAAGCCCATGTGGAGCAATTGTGTAGACGTTTCACGCTGGCCAGCATCCAGATGCCCGGCTCGCCGGTAGATAAGATGGAACAGATAAAAGGCGACACCCACAAAAAGACAGGACACAAAGGGTATGTTCAGAATGATATCAAAAGGTTCCGAGTGCAGAGGCAGCTTAGTGAGGATGGCCAGACCACTTAACGCCAGGGCGACAAAAGAAGCGATTCTTGTGCACTTACTGTCATATACGTTACCAATAAGAGCAAGTATTACTGCTTGGGCGGCCCAGGCCATCACCGCTGCATATATTTCAAAGTACAGCGGTATCGCAACTGTTATACAGAACAAGCCGATTGCCAGAAAGGTAACCTGCAGTCGCAGGTCGGCTCTGCAGCGTTTTCTTATCGCTTGCATCATTACCAGATGTGCAATAGCCATCGCCAGTACGCACAGGGCGAGTGCGTTTTTATGGTCGAAATACAAAATCCTGTACAGATAGTAGGATACCATCGCTGCATTTGCCAGCGTCAACAATGGTGCTTCCTTCTGGGCGATAGTCCTTTTAACCAGCTCATAAAGGATTGGCAGTATCAGGAATATGGTAAAGAACACAGCCAGCCAAACAAGTGCGACTGCCAGTTGCCCACGACCGGCAGGTACATAGAACTTTTCGAACCACCTCGTGTAAAGAATAAAGGTTCCTGTAAGGGCGAGGATATTGACCGCTCGCCATTTTCTAAAGAACGAGCATAACATCGTCCCAACGCTGAGAATAGAGACGTAGGTAAACAGCGCAAATGGCCGGTTTACAGGTATTGACAGGATTACCGGAGACAGGAATCCGCCGAGAAGCGCAAGGAAAGCCATCACTATCTCATCAAGGCCGACCGCATACAGAAGCGCCGCCGCGGTTATAATTATTGAAAGGGCGAAAGCAGGGGTCGAACCAATTAATCCATAAAACCCATAGGCTGAAAACACTGCGGCGTAAAGTATGGCAAAACCCAGCGCAGTAGTACCCTTGGCAACAATGCCATAGCCGCGCAATCTGGTTAATTCGCCCACGCTGATTGCCAGAAGACCGGTAATCGTGGTTATGATAACTTTGCCGATTTCCGTTACCCAATGTTCGTAAGCGTATTTCAGGAAGAAGAGTATTCCCACGATAAATGTTATGATGCCGACGATGTTGACCCATTTGGTTCCGATACGCTGTTCAAGAGACGATTTTGTAGCTTTAACTTTTTGTTTAACTTCTGCGTCGCTATCTGCAGGTTTTTTGCCGGACTGTTTGGCCTTGTCCCCAGAGGCAGGATGAGAGTTCGGTTGCTTTGCAGATTCGGGTGGACTTTCCTCAGCCGCCGGTGTTTTTTCAACGTCGGCTTGCTCCTCTTTGGCAGGCGGTTCCTTCGGCGTTGGTGCTTGCGATTTCGGAGTTGTCTGTGGCGGTTTGGGTGGAGGCAATTCAGCCTCGGTTGCGTGGCTGGGGGGTTCGGGTTGCTGGGGCGCGGCGGAATCCAGTCTCTTTTCTATGCCTTTGAGCCGGTTATTCATCCTGATGACAATGAAAAATATTATAACCGGCAGAAGAAGTGCTGACATTAGTATGACCAGTGCAAGAAATGCTAACATTTCTATTTCTGTTGCCTCCTGAGTAAAGAGAAGAAAAGCGGTTTTATTCGCAACAATGTTATAAGCATTTAATTCAATAATGCCGAAATAACAATATAAAATTAGTCTGAATGGCTCGGTAAATCAAGAGTAATTATGTGCTTGTCTCGCATTGCCGCAAGGTCAGCCGGATAATGTCACAAAGATAGATGTCCTCTTGCCATTTGCCGGCACTTTTAGTATTTTGACGCCTTATGGATAACGGACGTTCGCAATCCAGTTCCAGTCTCGCAAGCTGCTTGTCTATTCGCCGCTTGTATAGTTTTTTAGCTGCCCGCCCCTTTAGCGTTATTATGTTTGGTGCGTTGTTTTGCACCCTGGCCGTAAAATTCTTTCATTCCTGGCGTAACGACCTGGTCAATGAATATGTTGCGTGGATTCTTACCGATATCTCCGTACTGTTGGGAATCGAAGTTATCCTAACGTTGGTTTGTTTTGGCTGGCCTCGCAAATTGGTCGTCCGCATAGCCACCATTTTTGCTGCTATTGTATGCACATGGTCGGTTATGAATGCCGGCTGGCTGATAAGAACAGGAAGGCAAATCCTGCCCTCCGTCCTTTTGTCGTTAATCCGCGACCCCTTAATCGCACTGGGTATGGTCGGCGTTAATCTTATAAAGATGCCGAAGGCAGCCGTAATCCTGCTTGGCCCAAGCGCAGTTGCTCTTACCTTTTTCTTTTACGTTTTGGCAAAGCCGAGGCTGCCGGCTTACAGCCACAAACGCTTTATTAAGAGAACGATTATTTGTATCGTCATTATCCTTACCGCAGTTTCGCTTCGGGATGTAGTTGCCAGGCGAACCTCACCACACACAATTTCTGAAGAAATGCGTTACAATTGTCAGCTAAAGGCCTTGACAAGTCTTTTTTCCTCAGACCCCGGTCGGCTCGCCAGGGCCGATTTCGCCAACGCCAAACGCAGAATACCAGCCTTTGACCAGGTACAAATTGACATGTCACCCCGCTCGCAGCGGATAAACCATAACGTAGTTATAGTTTTACTTGAGGGAGTTCAGTACAGGTACACTTCGCTGGCAGAGCCCCAAAGTAACCTGACACCATATCTTGCATCTTTGGCCGGGCAGGGTGCCGAATTTATAAATGCCCGCTCGACACTTACCCACACCACAAAGGTATTGTTTGCTTTATTGACCGGCAGATTTCCTTCCGCATCCCAGGACATTGCTGAGACGGTTCCCGCTGCAAAGCCCTATGCCGGCATCGCAACGATTCTAAAGAAGAATTTGAATTTTCGGACCGCGTTTTTTCAATCGGCCAAAGGCAGCTTCGAAGCCCGGCCCGCGTTGGTCTATAATCTCGGCTTCGATAAGTTTTGGACAAGAGATGATTTGAACGACCCCAACGCCTTTATCGGCTACCTGGCCTGCGATGAGTTTTCAATGTTACAACCAATTAGCGAATGGATAAAATCTGAGCAAAGACCATTTTTTCTGACGGTTCTTTGCTCGGTTACCCACGACCCTTACGAGGTCCGCGAGTGGTTTGCCGAGCCGGCCAAACAGCCGGTCGAGCGTTATCGACAGGTGATTTCTTATACCGACAAATTTAAAGCTGCACTGGACGCCGAGCTTGGAAAGCTAAATCTCGTGGACAACACTATTTTTTGTGTTGT
>Ga0114919_10005279_pt1 | contig 10325 bp, 8 predicted proteins | sample BlataG_FD_88682 | JGI IMG/M metagenome (GOLD analysis project Ga0114919, IMG submission 88682) | Deep subsurface microbial communities from Black Sea to uncover new lineages of life (NeLLi) - Black_00105 metaG | ecosystem: Environmental > Aquatic > Marine > Oceanic > Sediment | place: Atlantic... | reverse complement strand
GTCAAGTTGCTATCGGCAATGCGGAGGAAGCAAGTGGATATCAATTTCGCCAGAAGAGCGTCGCAGAAACTCGGTCGTTTGTGCTTGGTTGGTTTTCTGGCAATCGCGGGGGGGCCACCAGCGATAGCGCAGAAAACTGATAGCTTAAGCGACCAGCAAGTGGAGAACCTCGTTCGCCGTTCGTATCAATATGTCGCTATGTTCAATGTGATCCAAAAAGAGATCGTGACGAAGGGCTTGAATAAGTCATTCGCCAATGCTGAGTTGCTGGATCATACGATGAAAGGAATTGCGCGGCCCAATAACGACACGCTCTACCAGATGGTCACGCTGGACCTTCGCAATGAGCCGGTGGTCGTCGAGTATCCGTCCATTGATTCAACGTTCGTTGCCCTTGAGACGTCGGGCTATGCCCACTACTGCGACATGCCGGTGCTGAGCGCCAAGGGAGATTTCAAGAAACCGGTCAAGGTGCTGTTCTACACGGATCGCACCAAAGGATATCGCGGCGAGAAAATCAAAGGCGTCGATCGCATCATCAAAGCTGACGGTGATTTTTACTACGCGTTCTTGCGTGCGATGCCGCACCAGAGCGATCCGAAGCGCATGGCGCGGGTCGCCAAGGCGCTGCAGGACGTGAAAGTCCTGCCGCTGTCGCAGTTTCGAGGCAAGCCAGCCAGGTCTTCCCATGCACCAAAGTTTCCGGCCCACGGCAAGACAGACGCGGACGTCTTCGCCAGCAATCTGCTCGAAGTGATGCAGTTTGTTTTCAACCACAAAACGTTCGACCCCAACAACGAAATGGATCAGGCTGTACTGGCAGCTTACGCACCGCTGGGCGTGGCGCCTGGCCAAACATTCGATCCGTCCAGGGTCGCCAAGCTCGACGGCACCCGATTCCGCAGGATCGCCGAGGAGGTCGCGGAGAAGGCCCTGGCCTCAATGACGGACAAGGCTGTTCAGAAACGAATTACCCCAAAGATGTTCATGCCAAAGGGGGAGACCGACCTCGAGACGCTGGTCGTCGTGTCAGTGACCGGGCCGATTGGCGTGCCCGCCTATGTCGCTCGCTATCTGCCATCGTCGGCCAAAGGTGGCCAACCGATGAATGCCAAGAACGACTATGTGTTGAAGATGAGCAAGGCTCAGCTGCCGCCAGCGGAAGCGTTCTGGTCGCTGACGCTTTACGATCTCAAGAACGGCTTTTTCATTCCGAATGACCAGAAGAAATATAGTGTTGGGGAGAATGCCGGATACAAGCTCAACAAAGACGGCGGGATCGAAATCCACGTCAGTGAGAAAAAGCCAGAGGGAGTGCCAGAGGAAAACTGGCTACCCATTAGTCGCGCCGATGTCGATCTTGACCCCATGTTCCGCATCTATGAGCCCGATGCAAAGAAGATGGAAGCGTGGACGGTGCCGCAATTCGAGATGCTCAAGGCATCAAGTGCGAATTAGTGGCAACAAAATAATGCAAAGATTAGAGGAGAGAAACGAAATGACTATTGCTGTCAGCTCCGCGTTACGAGGCCATGTGCTTCTGGCACTTGCGGTCTTGATGATGGTTGGAAGTTCGGTAGGCGCAACGCAGGCGCAAGAATTCCGCGGCGAAAAGGAGAGCAAGCCTTATACTCACCTCAATTTCCAGAACGATCCCAACAATTTCCAGTTCGCCATCATTGGCGATCATGCCGGTGGGCATCGGACGGGAGTGCTCAGGTCGGCCGTAGACCTCTTGAACCTGCTTCAGCCCGAGTTCGTCTTGAGCGTCGGTGATTTTATCGAAGGGTACGACAAAGACAAGAAGGTGCTTGAGGCGCAATGGGCGGGAGTAAGCGAGAAGCTCAAGGCGCTCGCCATGCCCATGTTCTTCGTCCCGGGAAACCATGACCTGAATTTTGACCCAAGTGAGCAGGTTTGGTTTGAACGTATGGGCTCCAAACGTAGCTACTCTCACTTCGTGTACAAAGATGTACTCTTTTTGCTTATAAGTACCGAGGATCCTCCAAAAAAGAACCCTCCCAAAGAGCTTTTGGAGAAATACGACCAGCTGAAGACGGGCAAGATAACCAATCGCGAAGAGGTGCGGAAGACTATTGCGGAGCTCGAGGAGTGGGCCGGGAAAGTGAACATCAGCGATGCCCAGGTCTCATATTTCAAAAAGGTACTGGAGGCCAATCAGAACGTACGCTGGACGCTGGCCTTCATGCACGCGCCACCATGGAGTCTGCCTGAACTCGGTAACTTCGCTAAGATCGAATCTTTGTTGCAGGATCGACCCTATACGGCGTTCGCTGGCCATACCCATACGTACAACTATACCCACCGTAAAGGGCGCGATTATATCACCATGGGTATGACGGGGGGGGCAGTGCCTGGCGCCGGTGGTTCTGTCGGCCATATGGATCACGTGGCCTGGGTGACCATGACCGACAAGGGGCCGGTTATTAGCAATCTGCTCTTGAACGGCATCCTTGATAAGAGGGGTGCTGTTCCTGCCTTGCAGGACACCTTAATTTTCCGAGCGCGACAGATCACCCAGCCAGGACAGAGTCTCGGAATCAAGTCAGTGCCAAACCTTAGGGACTTGGGCGGTTATACCACCAGCGACGGTTCAACCGTGGCCAGTGGGCTGGTCTATCGCTCAAACCAGCTTTACCACGTCAGCGCCGATGACATGAAGAAGCTCGCCGGCTTGAGGCTCAAGACCGCCTTTGACCTGCGCACCTTCGACGAGCGCAGCAGCCGCCCCGGCGAGGTTCCGCAAGGCGTCAGTTATTCCTGGCTCGACGTGGTTGCCGACGCCCCGCAGTCCGGTCCCGCGCAGCTCGAAAAGCTGATGGAGGACCCGAAGAAAGCGAATGCCGAGCTCGGCGGCGGCAAGGTCGAGGAATCGTTCGAGGCGGCTTATCGGGAGTTTGTCTCGCTGCCTAGCGCAAGGCTGGAGTTCCGCAAGTTGTTCCTGGCCATGGGCGATCGGAGTCAGCTGCCGACGCTTTTTCACTGCACGACAGGCAAGGACCGCACGGGATGGGCCGCAGCGGCTCTTCTGACCTTGCTGGGCGTGCCTGAAGACAAGGTCTATGAGGACTACCTCAGGAGCAACGAGTATATCTTGCCTGCCTACAAGAAGGTCATCGACCAATTTGTGGAAAAGGGCGTCGATCGCCAGATCCCAGAAGCCATATTCGGCGTGAGGAAAGAGTATCTCGATGCTGCATTCGATGAAATGAAAAAGAAGTATGGATCTATCGAGAAGTACTTCTCGGAGGGACTGGGCATCGGTGATGAGCAGCAGCAAGCGATACGAGAATTATATCTTGGATCGTCATGAGGTGTTATTATGTTGACATCGAAAATTCAAAGCATGATTAGGCGAAGAAACACCTTTGTAGCTGCGCTGTGTCTTGCTGCTATATCGTCGAGCGCGCACGCGTGGGATCACCCAGGCCATATGACCACGGCGAACGTCGCGTATTCTGAGGTGAGCCGCACACGTCCCGATCTGATTGAGAAAATAGGATTGCTGTTCATGGCCCATCCCGGCGCCGCCCCCTTCTGGGTTGCGGCGGGAGCGGCCAAGGGGAAGGAGGGCATCCGGCGTAAATTCGTAGAATGTGCGCGCTGGGCGGACGATGTGAAATTTTCGACTGATGATCGTCCAACCTGGCATACGGCGCGCTGGGCAATCGTCGCGAAGGACGCTCCGGGAAACGCACGGGAAGCAGCGGCCGCACGCGAGGGAAAGCCGGCAGGACAAGCGCTGGAGGCGCTGAAACTGGCTTTTAGAACTCTGTCGAACCCTGAATCCAATCCAAAAGAGCGCGCTTTAGCTCTCTGCTGGGCGTTCCATATCATAGGCGATATCCACCAGCCCATGCATGTCAGTGACCTGTTTTCGAAAGACTTCCCGACGGGCAACGTGGCTGCAACGACCAGTTACGTTGAGGACCCCATAACTAAGAAACCGATGCCATTGCACGTGCTCTGGGACACCAACGCCCTACGCGTCCCATCATTGGCGGCGGTTGAGAGCTACACGAAGCATCTCCTGACGAAGCATCCACGGTCCTCTCTTCCCGAGCTGAAGGCTCATCCGGTCGGCGACCCAAACGCGTTCGAGGAATGGGCAAAAGAAAGCCATCAGGTCGCATTGGATTGGGCCTATGACCTCGAGACCTTGCCTGACCCAAATAAGGATCAGGATGCCGACGAACTGATGAAGAACATGGTGAACTTCATACTCACGGGAGAATCACACGTAAAGCAGGCACCGAAACTGCCTGCCGGATATTGGGAGAAACTGCAGTTGACCGCTGGTCGGCGCATCGCTCTGGCTGGATACCGGATCGCAGATCTTATTCTCTCGGCGGCCGATCAGCTCGAGGCGGAAAGAAGGTTCATTGGAAGGTGAGAGGCCTGAGGACTAGGCTGTTTTTTGCGCGGACATCCAGTGTCATCGACGGTCGCGTGCGACCGAGGCGTTCCAACGGTTCGTAATAGTAACACGATCACCCAAATCTATCGGAAGTGAAGACATGTTTAGGTTCCTTATCGCTGTCGGACTGGTCGGGCTCACCATTGGATCTGCCTGGGCCGAATCGCCTGAACGGCGCGTGCGCCTCGTGCTTCAGATCACAGTCGACCAGTTGCGTGCGGATCTTATCGATCGCTACTCGTCGGGATTTGGAGAGGGCGGCTTCAAACGGCTGCTCGATAACGGCCTGTTCTATGTCGACGCACACCATCGCCATGCCAATACCGAGACGGTCGTCGGCCACACGACATTGGCAACGGGCACTGACCCGTCCGTGCATGGCATGGTCGCCAATGTCTGGCTTGACCGGGCGTCCGGCAACTTGATTTACAACGTTGAGGACGCCGAGTATCCCCTGTTGGGCGATGGCGGTGGCGTCGATACGAAATCCGAGATTGACCCGACCCAAAAACTTGCAACCACCCAAGGTCGCTCGCCACGCGCGATCCAGTCGACAACGATTAGCGATGCGATTTCGCTGTCTCTCGGGCCAGAAGCCAAGGTATTTGGAGTTTCGGTGAAGGATCGCGGGGCCATTACGATGGCAGGTCATGTGGGCAAGGCGTACTGGTTCTCCAAGTCAGGCGGGCGGATGGTCACCAGTAGATTCTACATGAAGGACTATCCTGAGTGGGTAGATGCCTGGAATGCAAAGGGTGTTCCGGCATCTTACGCGAATAAGTCCTGGGAGCTGCTTGCGGAGCCGTCTACCTACCTCTTCGGCAACGCTGACGACATGGCTTGGGAGGTGGACTTTCCCGGCTACGGCCGGACATTTCCCCACCCTTACGGTCCGGCTGACGGGAAGTATTTCACGACGTTGCTGACGCTGGCCCCAGCCGGCGACGAGATCGTGCTGGACTTTGCAAAGAGCCTGATCGCCGCGGAGAAGGTCGGGGCAGATGAGGTCACTGACTACCTGTCGATCAGTTTTTCGTCGACCGACTATGTCGGCCACTTCTTTGGTCCATCGAGCCTGGAATCGGAGGACAACCTGCACCGGTTGGACCGCACGCTGGCAGATCTTCTTGCGTATGTCGACAAGACGGTCGGGCTCGACCGCACGTTGATTGTACTTTCGGCAGACCACGGCGCGTCTGAGGTGCCGGGATATCTCAATTCGCTGGGGATCGGCGGCAACTACTTCAAGTTCGATGAGGTCGACAAGAGTGCGGCGATCGCGGCGCTGAAAAAAGAGTTCGGGGTCTCGAAGGAACTCGTCGACAAGTTTTTCCAGCCGTACGTTTATCTCAACCGACAGACCATCGAGAAACGAGGCCTCGACATCGCCAAAGTCTCCCGACGGGTCGCCGAAGAACTGAGTAAGTTTCCCGGAGTGGCCTTCGCTGTCTCAAGCCACGACTTGCGGGCAGGTGCAGTCGCGCGCACGCCGGTCACAGATGCCGTGCTGGCAAACTTCCATGAGGACAGATCCGGCGACATCTACATCGTCTTCGAACCGCACTGGTTCGTGGCGGATTTTGATGGGAACTCGGTGGCCGGTTCGCACGGCTCACCCTGGCCCTATGACAGCCACGTGCCAGTAATCTGGATGGGGCCGGCCATCGAGACAGGGCGCGTCGAGCGACGGGTCGCGACGGTGGACGTGGCGCCGACGATCGCGGCCTATCTGCGAGTACGGCCCCCGAGCGGCTCGCTGGGGCGGGTGATGGAAGAAGTCACAACGTCGGCAGACGACTGAGCGTTCAAGGGGCGATCGGCAGGCCGCGAAACACGCCATCCTCGGATAGGCCGCTAGAGTCCGTCAGAATTGCTTTATCGCCGGGTAGCAGCGGGCTTACGACCGCATAGCTGTCGCCGAGCTTACGAGTAGTCGGATTCTTCGAATGAAGTTGGTAGCCAGATCTCCAGCCGTGGCAACAAAACGATATAACTTGCTTCTTCAGATTGGCCTGCTGGTTTGTCTGTCGGCTGCAACTTTCTCCGCGGTTCTGCCCACCGCGTCGTTCGCACAGGAAGGGGAGAGTGCGAGCACGTCGCAAAGTCCCGACATCGAGACACTGAGTCGTCCAGACCTTGACAAAAGCGAGTTTCTGCTTCGCATCGTGCATTTGACCGGAGATCAACTTGCAAAGCTAGCCGAGGAGTGGCTTGCGCTGACACAAGAGCAGACTCGTGAGGCGGCCCGCGTTAACATCGAGCTCTCGAAAGCGCCTCCGACACAAGAACAGAGTCTCCGAGAACAGTTGAATGAGGCTCTAAGGGAGCGAAACCTCCAATTTCGGAAATTGGGCCTGATCGTCGAGGAATGGGAAGCCAAGGGCGGCAAGCCGGAGGATACGGCTCGCTACGAAAAATATGCTGCCGCTGTCCTCCACAGCGAGTTTGAAGTAACCGATCTGGACGCCCTTTTGTCCTACATCCGAAAGTGGTTAACTTCGCCAGAAGGCGGCTGGCGGCTAGTAAGCACTGTGGTGTCCGCGTTGCTCTGGCTTACCCTTCTCTACGCGCTGGCATCCGTGATGACCTACGCGCTCCGGCGTCGGCTCAAGCATGAACGGCGGGTCTCGTCGCTGCTGCGAAGCTTTCTGTCCAGAATGGCGTTCTGGGTGTTTCTTCTGCTGGGCGGACTGTTCTTGCTCTCGCTCCATGGCGTCGACCTGACACCTCTGCTTGCCGCGCTTGGCGGCGCCTCTTTCATCGCTGCCTTCGCCCTGCAGGATACCCTCGGGAACTTGGCGAGCGGACTCATGATCATGATCTACAGACCGTTTGACGAGGGCGATTATGTTGACGTCGGCGGGACCGCTGGGACGGTAAAATCGGTGAGCGTGGTCGCTACGACCGTTACAACACCTGACAACCAGATCATAGTGATCCCAAATAAAAATGTCTGGGGCAGCACAATTACCAACGTCACAGCGAGCGCGATTAGACGTGTCGATCTCGTATTTGGCATTGGCTACGATGATTCGATAGAAAATGCCGTTCGCAAGATCGAAGCTGCCTTATCTTCGCACCCACTCATTCTGAAAACGCCAGAACCGATCATACGTGTTGGTGAGCTTGCAGACAGCTCGGTCAATATTATCTGTCGGCCGTGGGTAAACACAGCAGACTACTGGACGGTTTATTGGGAGCTCACACGAAATATTAAGGAGGCGTTTGATGAGGCTGGAATATCTTTCGCCTATCCGCAGCTAGATGTTCATGTGAAAGTGGAGCCAGGTGCGTTGCCACAATCATGATGGCTTTGTTCGACCTGAAGGTTGTCAGAGGTTGGCAACCGGCGATCTGGCAACAAGGTAAAAATCATGAGAGCGCACAGGCCCTCCGGGCACTAGTCGAGCCCTTGGGCAGGTGCTGTCACGTTAAACTCGGGCGCTGACCTCTCGTGTTGACAACGAGCGATGAGCAAACTGAGCTAATGCCGCCATCGCTTTCCATTCTATATCATCCGGCCTGCCATTAGGCTGCCGCCTCTCAGCAGCGAAGTTGCCTGATTCTGGCCCATTCCCGTTGACGCCTCGGAGGTCGATGGGCGCTGTACTCTGAAAGCCGACAGCCTGGCGGTTTAGAGGCCGGCCAGCAACGTCACGCCTTTGTCGTCCGCTATTGGAGAACTGCGGTCGCGGGCCAGTGCCGGCGCTGGCCGTGAGGTTTGGGTTGCGCCGACTTTCTCTGCTTTGCGGACTATCTGAGCGCCGACGCTTTATCCCAACAACCGACATTGGCCGATTGACGGTTGACCGCCCGATCGGCAACCCGGTCGTGTCCGCTATTAGGGGCACTGCGGCCATATTTGGCGTGCCGGGATCGGCAGTGACCCGATCCGGTCGTGAGGAATTGCAGCAATGGAGCGCCATTACAGAGGCTTGCGGTCGGCTTTCCCGTTGCCGGAGACTCGTCACGATCAGTCCGCAAGTAGCGCCCCTAGTTGTTTGGGCTTCAGGATCACGATGGTCCTGTAGTCGGTCCGGATCAGGCCGTCGCGGCTCAGCTCCGCCAAAATCGCAAGCGCGGAAGATCGCGACAAGGTGGCCGCGTCGGCGAGCTCCGTTTGCCGCACCGGAACCGCCGAGATCGGCGACACGCCTTGATAGGCATTTCGATGAGACGATAGACGGAGCAACACCGCCACCAGACGCTTCTTGGCGTTGCGGATCATGAGATCGTCGGCCGCTCCGATCGCCGTGCCCTGGTTCATGACGGCCAACAGGGCCACCGATGCCCACGCTTCGACATGCTTCTTTGCAATCCGATCGATGTCACTTCGTGCGACCATGCAAAGGAGCGTGTCACCCGAAGCCTCCATTTCCATGATGCGGGGTAGGCCTGTAACAACCTCGTGTTCGCCAAACCAGAAACCCGGGCCGGCAAGGTGACCGAACCTTGGCGCTTGCTCGTTCATCGTAAGCCACATGCGGATATGGCCGGAAGCAATGCCAAACAGACAGCACTGCTCCTGGCCGAAGCCATAGACGGTGGCGCCATCGGGAAACGTCTGAAGCTTTCCGGCATCGATGAATGCCTTGGCCAGCGGCGATGGCACGTGTCCCAACCAGCCCGCCTTGAGGTCGTTTATCGTCCCATCGTTCATATCTCGTCCCTCCAATTTTTTTTGCAAAAGTTCAAATGTGGACTATGTGCGCGGTGACCTTATGTAAAGCTCGAACAGCCACCGTGTAAGCGTGGGGCTTTGTTCGTTCAATTGGGCAGTTTGAGTATGGGCTTCACGCTGCACTGGCTCGGGCCGTTCCTGCACTGGATGACACTAGGAATCCTTGTCCTGCTTCCAGTGCTCGCCGCCTTCGTACTCTACAAGCTCGGCGGCCTGCCGGGGGCGATCGCGCGGGCGCGCGGGAACCCGCACGCGGAAGCGATCGGCATCTGCGGCTGGATGGGCGTGATCACGGTCGTGCTGTGGCCCGTCGCACTGGTCTGGGCCTACCTACCGTTTGGCCGACTTGAAGGTGCGCCGGGCCTTACGACCCATGAAACCGACACTCTCATTGCAGGGCTCCAGGCGGCGTCGCGGCGCCTCGAGGCCCTGGAAGATCGTCTGGCACAACGATAGGTGGCGAAGGAGATCGACTATGCTGTGGGCGCTCGCGAGTTCCGCCTTCGTCATCTACCTCTACCGGAAACTCAACGCCGAAGAGGCGAATGGCCCGGCTACGCCGGAAGATAAAGCGCAAGCGGGGCCTGACAGATCCGATCTGCCGCAAGCGCTGACGCTGGAAATTGCCCGACTGAACGAGCGGATCAATTCCCTGGAAAGCCGGTTGTCGACGGATTGAGGATCGAGGTGTCGGGCCATGATGGCGGCAATATTCATAACCTACGCGGCGCTGATCTGGTTGGTCTTCGACAAACTGCGGCTCTTCAAGCTGACGCTGCCGATTGCGCTCGTCCTGGCGGCCGTTGGCCCCTTGTTCGCGCTCTTCATTCTCGTTTCGATGAACAACTTCCACCCGTCTTCATCGGACGCCCGGGTGTTCCAGCGGATCGTACAAGTCACGCCGCGCATCTCGACGCCGGGTCGGGTTCTGGAAGTTACCGCCCAACCGAATACGCCCCTCAAGAAAGGCGATATCCTGTTTCGCGTCGATCCGGCGCCTTTCAAGTTCGAGGTCGATCGTCTCAAGGCGGCGCTGGCGGCAACGGAACAAAGCGTCCCTCAGCTCAAAGCCTCTCTCGATCAGGCGACGGCCGCCGTTGAAAAGGCGACAGCGCAGCTAAACCGAGCGCAGTCCGAGTACGAGCGCCAGCGCGAGCTATTCGAGAAAGAGGTGACCTCCGAGGCATCGCTGGAACGCTTCGTGCG
>Ga0114919_10005277_pt1 | contig 10326 bp, 10 predicted proteins | sample BlataG_FD_88682 | JGI IMG/M metagenome (GOLD analysis project Ga0114919, IMG submission 88682) | Deep subsurface microbial communities from Black Sea to uncover new lineages of life (NeLLi) - Black_00105 metaG | ecosystem: Environmental > Aquatic > Marine > Oceanic > Sediment | place: Atlantic... | reverse complement strand
TCCTGTTCCCCTCACCACTTCGCCAGTTTTTAATCCTACGGTATCCTCATGTGCTTGAATTATGGCTTTGTCTTCTTCCAGCCCTATTATCTCTCCTACAAGCCCTTCTTCTCCTATCTCAACAACTTCATAAACCTGGGAACCTTTCATATCATCAGCTATAACTAAAGGACCTGAAACTCGCCATATTTTGCCCATACTTTTAACCTCCTAGGCTTGTTGTCATTGCGACGAAGCAATCCCCAAAATAGCCCCAGATTGCTTCGCTTTCCCTTCGCGGAGTTTACCCTGAGCGCTATGGGATTCTTCGCTTTGCTCAGAATGACAAGAAGCGAAGGGCTCAGGGCTTCGGCTCACCGCAATGACAAAGAATCGCCATCTCAAATTTCTATATCAAACCCTATAGATTCTCTAATAAATTTTTTGTAATGTCCGACAACATCCTTATACTTTGTGCCGAACTTTGGTGGGACTTCGATGATTACAGGAATCATTCTTCGTCCCTCTCTAACTTGGGCTAGTAGATCCTTAACATATTCTACATAGTCTTCCAGTATCACTATTATGCCAATACCGGGTTCATCTATTAACTCACCTAGAGCTTTCCTTACATCTTCACAGGTATCGTGGTCACCTTTTATCACATAATATTTACTGAGGCCAGCCAGCCTCAGTCCACTGACTAGGTCTTCATCTCCAATGGCGGCTATGTTTAGGTGTTTAGCGGGTATCGCACTCACAATACCAAATACTCCTTTATTTTCTCTGTGGCAGCGCCATCGGCTATTGCCTTTAGAATTAGCCTCAAGTTTCGCACCTCAAATTCTTTCAGGATCAGATACCAAGCCATCACTAAGGGAGATAGTACCCTTGGTGATAATATTTCCTTAAGCAGCCTAAACTTATGCTTATCAATGATTTCTTCCACAGATGTGATGCTTTTAGTGTTCTCGTAGCTACTCAATACCTCCTCAGCCACATGCCGATATTGAGGATTCTCTAGCCTCTGGGGCATGTCGGTAAGTTTGAAGGATAATAGGTCCCTGATAGCTTTATCTGTAATCATGTATCCGCCAGGAATGGTACATTCAGCGGCATCTGGTCCTATGTCCTCGATTATAGCTCTAGAGGCAATTTGTAAGTTTGTTAGGTCTATGATGAGGCCAAGGGCTTTTGAAAGCACAGAGCCATCTTTTATACGCCTCGCCATGCTTAACATGCTCTTGTAATATTCGCTGTCTAGTGTGGATTCGGCTAGGAGTTTCGACTTTGCTCCTCCCTCTACTTTGTATCCCTCTAGTGCGGGTACATAATTCCCCAGGTTGCATTTAATAAGCAGCTCAATAATGTCACCTGCATTTTCAGTGGTGGAGAGTTCGTCTAGCAATCCATTGTCGTGGATAATCCCTGCTGGTATCATACGGCTTTTCTTACCAGTTGAAATAATTTGTAAAGCAGCTTTGATGTTCAAGACGTCGTATTTTACTATGTATGCTCTTAATAGCTTTTGTATATCTTTTGGCAAGAGCTTAAATGACTCTACATAGCTAATGCGCTGTGCGAAATATCTCCACAGATATTCATCCAAGTCATCAAAGGTTTTAACGGTTAATTCTTCAAGGTAGTTTCCTACGTCGGTCTCTCTAATAATTTCCAGTGCATCCTGAATATCGGATGCCTTCAGCATTCTATCTATATGGTCGGAGGTCACGACTTTAGGTTCTTCACCTTTTAGATAAGCTGATATAAATGCATATTTTGCGTAGAGCAAAAAGTCATCCTCCTATGTCCTTTCGAAAAGCTCCTTGCTTAGTTCAGGCAATAGTTTTGGCAGCAACATCTCGAGTCTGGTCTCATAAGTGTTATCTATCCTGAGTTTTCCATCAATGTTCTCGGCTATAACCCCTCCTAGAAAGTTATCCTCCTTGATCTCCATTATCTTACTGGCTAATTCTTTATCCTCTTGGAGCAACTTTTTAACAGTGCTTACATCTTCTGGAGAAAGGTAAATCCTACTTTTATCCCTGCCAAGTCCATTTATAGCCTCTCTAATCAAGTTCAGGACATAGCTTTCATTACTTGAAGGTTTAGACAGCTCTTGTTTTATCCTGTGGATTATTTTGGTGATTGTGTCAGTTTTCGCACTTGATAACTGCTGGCGCGCCTTTATAGAAGCTTGAGCCACGATTCTAGCAGCTTCTCCTTCAGCTTCCTCCAGCATTTTATACTTCTCTTCTTGGAACTTCCGTTCCCGCTGCTTTCTGGCCTTTTCTCTCTCCTCTTTTGCCTTTTCTTCGGCCTCTTTTATTATATTCTGGGCCTCCATTCTTACTTTGCTTATAACAGCTTCGCTTATTTTCTCCATTTTTAAGACACCTTTAGAAAAGTCCTAACATACTTAGCGCCATTATAGTGAAAACTAGCCCGAGCACACCTATCAGTTCGACAAACACGGCTAACATCATGGCGTTAGTTAGTATCCGTCCCTTTGTCATGGGTAGAAGCGAAATGCCTGAAGCGCATACAACGCCTTGGTATGCTGCTGAGAACGATTCAGCACACGCAGCTATAACACCACAGGCGAGTACAGCAAAACCACTGCCGCCAGCATCGGGCATGGCGGCGAGGTTAGGGACTACCCTTGTTAGAATAAGAATCAATATTATGAGCCCGTAGAAAGTTTGTGTCATTGGTAGGGATACCAGCACTATGACATTCCTGAGTTGCCCTGGCTGCTCACCCAGTGTGGCTGCTCCAGCAGAGCCGGCGATGCCTAACCCTATTGAAGACCCTAGCAATCCACCACCTAACGCTATCGCACCTCCCAGGGTTGCTAGTGACGTGGGATCAATTATCATTTTTATCCTCCTTTCTTAAGCTTTTCCCTTGACCGACACCAGTGCTCGTTTCCTCAGTCTAAATGGACTATATTCTCTGCCACCACCTTCGTAGAACTTGAATAAGAACTCTACAAAGCATAGCCTGAGGGAGTGTACGAAACAGGAGATAGTGCTGAGTAGCAAGTTAAGTACATGCCCGAAAAGCAGAACCACTATTGCTATTAAGGTACCAAGGATGAATCTTATCATGCCGGCAGGTATCATTTCGGTTACCATCCCCGACATCATATTAAAGACCATAGCAAGGTAATATGTAGCTAGGCCTACACCTGCCAGCCTGCAATATGACATAACATCTCCCAAGAGTCCGGTTATATCAAATAGCCAAAGAATGCTACCTAGGAAAGCGCCCTGCTGTATGATAGAAGAGACGACAATCAACACTATGCCCAGAAGCATAATGTATACCAAGATAGGATATATTTGTGCACTTAGTAGCGGGATATCCGTACCAAGGAAATGTATGATCCATGGTATCCCAGCAATTTGAAGTATAAATAGACCAATTTTACCTACTATTACTGCTTTATTCCTTTCCTTTATCCCTTTAATGAGTGCTATCACATGGGCCATGTTTACGTGGATGAGACCTATTACTAAGGCGAATACTATGAAGGACATAGCATCTCCAAGTAGCTCCTTAATCCCTTCTGCAAGTGCTAAGCTCTCGATTCCAAAAAACTGATAAAAATTCCCTAGGTAAGCTCCAGTGAGCAGACCAATAACTAGAGCAACACCCGCACTTGTATAAAGCAGTCTCTGAAATAGCTTAAAGCCTTCGGATTCTGGGTCATCAACAAAGCGCCGTAAGGCAAATTTTGCAAGCAGCATGATGCCTATAGCATAGATCACGTCACCTAGCATAAGGCCAAAGAAAAAAGCAAATGAGTAAGCTATTATTGGTGTGGGGTCCCATTCTCTATACTTTGGGATGCCAAACAGATTTACGACAGTTTGGAATGGCTTAAGTGTAGTTAAGTTCCTCATCTTGGTAGGGGGTTCCTCCGCTTGTTCTGGATTCCTTGTGTCAATAAATACGTAGCCTATGTTCTCTTTAAGTTCGGAAATTGTATCCTCAACGTTGTTCTCTGGGGCCCATCCTTCGATTAGTGTTACATATTTCGCTTCACAAGCCTTTTCTAAAACTGACAATCTTTCGTTTTCTGCTGACAATGCCTCCCTGAGAAGGAGAAGCTTCTCCAGATTCTCTCGCGTTTTACTTTCAATCTCCCTGTAAAGTTTTGTCAAATTCTCTTCAAGGCTATGGATTTTACCCTCGGCTACTCCCACAAATTCCCTCAGGGTTAGATCCTCAGTTGGTATCGGCAAAATTTTGCCCCCATTATCTTTGACTGTGGACTCTATAATTTCTTGGTCTTCAACCTTGGCAACTACATGGAAAATGGTTTCGTTTTCTATTGTGGACACTGTGCTTCCAAATAGGTAATTTCTAAGCTTACTATGCGAAGTTTCGTATCTCTCACTTGGGAGCACGAAAAGCCTAGAAAAGAGGTAACTTCCGGAAAAATTTAAATCTCTTAATCTAATGTCAGCTTGTTGCCCCAGGGTCTCGAGATATTTCTTTAGTTCTTTTAGCTCCTCAGCCTCCTCGCTGAGTTTAGCAATTCTCTGGTGCATGTTGTTGAGCTTGGTACATAGTCGCCTGATTTCGCTGTCAGTTTCGCTAAAGGGTCTAGTGTATATAACCTCAATATCCTCCCTCAGGGGTATCCTCTCTCCTTTGGGTATATAAACCAATACATTACCAATGCCTGTTAATAACTCGCTGACCTCCCCCCTTTCATGGTCAATGGCTTCTCTGTCTATAGGCTTTAATTCTTCACTTTCTTCAACATGAAGCACACCAGCTCTATGTAAAATTTTGAGGGCTTTATTGGAGTAATCCTTAGCAGTCATTACCCTCACTTTTACCATGGGGTCAGGTGTATTGAGGAATAAAGGTATCATGTCAACTTCACTCCTGTGATAATATTCACTACGCGTTCCACAACTTCCTCTATTTTCTTATCAGCATTGGTTCTAATTTCAGAAGCTTTGTTCGTAGCATCCTTACTTTTCTCATCAGCCTCTATCTTAGCCTTACGTATAATCTCCTGGCACTCTGTTTCCACTTCATCCATGGGCAACTGAGAAGAGAGAATTTCTTTAGCCTCCTCTTTAGCTGTGAGGAGGATTTCATTAGCTTTAGTCCTAGCTTCCTCAAGTATCTTTTCAGCTTCGCTCTCGATATCCTCTACACTCTTGGAAATTTCTCTCATCGGCATAACACACCTCTTCGATGATTCACTTGACTATTATTGGGTAGTGTGTGAGAAATGAGTTCTTTTTGCGAATAAGTATTCCAGCTATCAAAAGTCATCAGTTGGATTAGCAATTATGGTAGAATAGCTTGCCTTTGTCAATGTAGCAACTTTTTTAACCGCCTTCTATATGATAAGATAAGAGTAACCAAGCGAGTTGTTATCCAAAGGGTCCGATGCGGATTGATATACTGTGCCTTTTCCCTGAGATGTTTGCATCGCCGTTTGCCCAAAGCATTATTAAGCGAGCTAAGGAGCGAGGGTTAATTGATATCATGATACATAATATTCGTGACTATACTCATGACAAACATCGCACGGTAGATGACTACCCTTATGGGGGTGGGCCTGGCATGGTGCTCAAGCCTGAGCCCGTCTTTGAGGTAGCGGAGGCAGTGAAGCAGCAGCTTAACACCAGCGAAATTCCTATTATTTTACTCACCCCTCAGGGCAGGCTTTTTAACCAACAAGTTGCCCGGGAGCTATCTCTCTATCCCCAGCTCATGTTGATATGCGGTCATTACGAGGGCATAGATGAGAGAGTACATAGGCATTTAGCTACCGATGAAATTAGCATTGGCGATTATGTGCTTAGTAGTGGTGAATTAGCTGCTATGGTGGTGGTAGATGCCATAGTCAGGCTTATACCAGGGGTGCTCGGTTCATCTACGTCAGCAAGTAACGATTCCTATAGTGACGGACTTCTGGAATATCCCCAATACACCAGGCCCCGGGTATATCGGGGTTGGTCAGTGCCCTCAGTTTTACTTTCGGGAAATCACAGTGAAATTGCTTGCTGGCGACGCCGCCAGGCTATTTTACGAACAGCCAAACAGCGTCCCGACCTTATGAAAAAGGCAACTCTCTCAGACAAGGAGAAGGAATGGATATCAGAGAACTTGTTGAACCCAAAATGAATCCTAACATCCTTCAAATTTCCCCTGGCGACACAGTCAAGGTTAGCTTGAAGATTATTGAGGGGGGTAAGGAGCGTCTTCAACACTTTCAAGGGGTGGTGATCAGGATCAGGAAAGGTGTTGATGGTGGAAGTTTTACTGTGAGGCGAGTGACTTATGGTATCGGTGTAGAACGAACTTTCCCTGCGCAATCTCCTTTAATCCAAGGTGTAGAGGTGCTCAGACACGGCAAAGTGCGCCGAGCTAAACTTTATTATATGCGTGGACTTAGTGCTAAGCAGGCTAGACTTAAAGAAAGGCGAGAGAAGGTAATTGAACAGGCCACATACCAAGAGGAAGAAACAGAATCCTCTTAGCTATCTTAAATGAAGTATGCCGAAGTAGCGGTTAACCTCCCTGGAAGCCGTTCTACCTTCTGTTATGCTATTCCACCACAGTTAAACATTGATGTCGGGCAAGCAGTATGGGTTCCTTTCGGTTCTAGAATCACTCCAGGCATCGTTGTGGAGCTATCTGACCAACCATCAGTTGAGGCGACCAGAGAAATAGCTAAACTCATTACTGATTACTCCCCCTTCTCCTCTATGCAAATAGGGCTTGCCAGATGGATAAGCAGGCATTATCTTTCCCCTTTATTTGATGCTGTGGCTTTGATGTTGCCTCCCGGCTTTGAGAGGCAGACTATTACCTATTTTCAGCTGGCAAAGCCTGAGGGAGATTTGCCAGCACTCACTCCAGAGCAAACAAAAACTCTTCATTTTATAAGAGAAAAGGGGAAGGTAAGCTTAAGGGAACTGGAGAGAAAATTCGGCATGAAGGAGGCTAGACGAATAGGTGAGCAACTTCTCCATTCTCACCTTGTAGTGAAGAGCCAAGAGCTGGGAAAGGCTAGGGTGAAGCCAAAAATGGTTCCCTATGTCAAGTTGATAGCTAGCAAGAATGAGGTTAAGGATGAAATGGTTCGGCTGAACAAAGCCAGAGCCTATAAGCAAGCGGCAGTTCTAGAATTTTTAAGCAGACAAACTCAACCTACCGCTGTTAGCCAGATAAGAAAAAGGCTTAATTGCTCTCTTGAGGCCATCAAGGCGTTAGAAAATCATCGCTTGCTTTCCATAGGGCTAGTTACCATCAGGCGTGACCCATTATCTTATCTTAAGCTCAAGCCTACTTCGCCGCCAGTTCTCACTCCATCACAAGAAGCCGCCTGGAAATCGATCCAGGGTAACTGGAACCATGGCTCGCCACCTGTTTTTCTCCTCTTTGGTGTTACTGGGAGTGGTAAAACTGAGATTTACTTGCGAGCTTTAGACAAAGTTATTGCTATGGGTAAGCGGGGTATCTGTCTTGTCCCCGAAATTGCCCTCACACCACAAACGGTAGAGAGATTTGCCAATCGCTTTCCTGGATGTGTAGGAATACTTCATAGTGGCCTTTCCCTGGGTGAGCAGTTCGATGAGTGGCAACGGATAAAGGAGAAGGAGTGCAATGTAGTTATCGGGCCAAGAAGCGCCTTATTTGCTCCCCAACCCAACCTGGGGCTTATCATAATTGATGAAGAACATGAGTGGGCATATAAACAAGAGGACAAATCTCCTCGCTACCATACTCGGGATGTAGCTCTCAAATTGGCTGAACTCATTGGCGCTGTTGTTATCTTAGGTAGCGCTACACCTGATATCGAAAGCTTTTATAAAGCACAAATGGGTGTTTATCACCTGGTGCAGCTAAAGGAAAGGATTACTCCCCGCGGTTATTCACCCCTTCCTAAAGTAAATATAGTAGACATGAAGGAAGAACTCAAAGCCGGGAATACCAGCTTATTTAGTCGCTCTTTGTTAACTGCCATGAAGGAAAGCTTAGCCCAAGGTGAACAAATAATCCTTTTTCTCAATCGTCGTGGCACAGCCACTTTTATCCAATGTCCTAATTGTGCTTTTGTCTTCCGTTGCCCACGCTGCTCCGTAGCCCTTACCTACCATTCGGTAGAGAAAAATTTAACCTGCCATCGTTGCCACTATGCTATTCCAGTGCCTCAGACTTGCCCTCAATGTTTCAACCGGCGGCTTAAATTTCTAGGCATTGGCACTCAGCGGGTAGCCGATGAAGTGAGGCAGTTCTTACCAAAAGTAAGGCTGCTCAGGTGGGATAGCGATGTAATTACCAAGAGATATGCTCACGAGGAATTGCTGAATAGCTTTCGTGACCATAGAGCAGACATACTTATTGGTACTCAGATGATAGCCAAGGGGTTAGATTTACCTCAGGTGACCTTAGCTGGGGTAGTCAACGCTGATACTGGCCTTAACTTGCCTGATTTTCGAGCAGGTGAGCGTACCTTCCAGCTTTCATGCCAGGTAGCTGGCAGAGCTGGGCGTGGACTTAAAGCAGGTGAAGTTATCATCCAGACATACTCGCCTGAGAATTATGCCATTCGAGCTGCTGCCAAACATGATTATGTAAGCTTTTATAACCAGGAAATAGACTATCGGCGCCAATATAATTATCCCCCCTTTAGCCACTTCATCCGCTTGGCATATAGCCATACCAATAATGATTTATGCCGCCGAGAGGCAGAGAAAATGAGCTATGCCATTCTGGATGAACGAGAAAAGAGAGGCATAACTGGCTTGAACTTAATTGGTCCTGTGCCTGCTTTTGCTGCCAGGGTAAGAGGAAGATATCGTTGGCAGCTTATCCTTCGGGGCTCTGACCCTGCTCAGGTTTTATCAGGGATGACTCTGCCCCAAGGCTGGACTATAGATGTTGACCCGGTGGGGATAATCTAGCGCTAAACATAAAAATGAAACCTATTGAGCTAAGGCAGCGCAACATGAAGGTATTAGGTATCATGGGTAGTCCCAGAAGGCAAAGTAACACCGAGATCCTTCTTGATAGAGCATTGGCAGGCGTCAAGGAGATGGGAGCGGAAGTGGAAAAGGTGGTAGGTTCGGAACTTAAAGTCTATCCGTGTATGGAAATATATGCCTGTCTTAAAGACGGCAAGTGCGCAATCAAGGATGATATGCAGTGGCTCTACGGGAAACTACTGGAAGCTGACCACATAGTATTCGCCTCACCTATATTCTTCTATGGTCTTACCAGCCAGGTGAAGGCAATAGTGGATAGATGCCAGGCACTTTGGGTTAGAAAATATGTACTGAGTATGGGGAGGGGGGATAACCGGATACGGAGAGGAGTGTTCATTTCGGTTGGTGCTACTCGGGGAGAAAGACTCTTTGATGGTGCAGTGCTTACGGTAAAATATTTCTTCGATGCTATCGGTGTGAAATATGCTGGAGACTTATTAATCAAGGGAATCGGGGGTGAAGCTCAGATTAGGGAGCACCCTACGGCTTTGGAAGATGCCTTCCGCCTTGGCCAGCAGCTTGTGTCTCCAGATACCACGTAGTGATTCTGTGGCTTGCACCGCGAGGCGGTAGACGTTATGGACACATCAGTATAAAAGTCCAGAGTAAATGAAGAGAAGGAGCAAGCTTACAATAATGGCTCTCAGTTTGACCTCAGCGATGGTCATGTCATTCGATGGGCTAAGATGCCAGCTCTAATTTCAAGAATTGAGAAGGCGATTAAGCGACCCCGGACATTGACCACATATGCTGTTAAGCTGGAAGGAGACAACATTCTGGTGGAAATTTAGGTCGCTTCGCTGAAACTTGAGGATTCTCGACAGGCAATAAATCTAAAATCTTCTAAGAGGAGAACATGGTTCAAGTTGATATTGGCAAATACGAGCTTGACCTATATGGCTTTACCAGTAACCTGTGCTAGAATGAGGTTAGCGCAAGGTATCCAACTATATTTTCGAAGTTGAGTAAGTATGGCAGTCCTGAAGATTCGCACTTTGCCTGACCCAGTATTAAGACAAAAAGCCAAAAAAGTAACTAGAATTGATGGCTCTATTCAGAAGCTAATCGATGATATGATTGACACTATACATGCTGTTTCGGGTGTTGGTTTGGCTGCTCCACAGGTAGGAGTATCGCTGCGGGTAGCAATCATTGAACTACCAGAGCAGGAACTTATCACTCTGATTAACCCTGAAATGGTAAAGAGACAGGGTGAGAGACTGGTTCAAGAGGCATGTTTATCTGTACCTGGCTATCAGGGGGAGATCAAGCGGGCAGTAACAGTTAAGGTTAAGGCACAAAACCGACAGGGTAAAGAATT
>Ga0114919_10005276_pt1 | contig 10326 bp, 15 predicted proteins | sample BlataG_FD_88682 | JGI IMG/M metagenome (GOLD analysis project Ga0114919, IMG submission 88682) | Deep subsurface microbial communities from Black Sea to uncover new lineages of life (NeLLi) - Black_00105 metaG | ecosystem: Environmental > Aquatic > Marine > Oceanic > Sediment | place: Atlantic... | reverse complement strand
CTGACATAACAGATACACAGAATAACGTGCAAGTATTAGAAGAATCAGCCAGCTTTGGATAGAAATAAAAAAAAGGGAAGTCCTAAAACCTCCCTTAACTATAAACCGAAACACTTTATGAATGATTCAAAGGTAATAAAATTATTATAACAAAAGCAAATAAATAACATTTTTTTCTTCCACTTAGTTATCTAAGTATGGAGTTATTAAAGTTATACCTACCAGAAGGAGAGAATAAAGAATTTCAAATTGCCTTAGTTGACGAGCCAGCAATCGAAAGTGAATGGCACGCTTTTAACAATCAACATAAGTTCAAAGTAATTAGCGACGAACGTAGAATAGTTTCAGGCTATGCTATGATAGCAGATATGTTAATTCCTAGATACGATGCGCACAGAGGTTACTATAATGTCAAGTTCACAAAACAAGCGATAGAAGATATAGTTTATAACTTTTTCCGTAACGGTCTTAACCAGAATACAAACGAAATGCACCAGACAGGAGATTTAGCAGAAGGTGTTTTTGTATTCGAGTCTTTTATACTAGACAAAACAAGAGGTATTAAAGCGCCAGAAGGATTTAAACAAGAGGCAGACGGTTCATGGTTTATTTCAATGAAAGTAAACAATGACGAAGTATGGGAGAAAGTAAAGAGTGGAGAGTACACAGGATTCTCTATTGAAAACAGATTCGACCACGTTACAGACAAAGAAGAAGAGCTAAAAAGACTACTAGAAGAAATCGAAAGTAACATTATTAATAAGTAGTCAGTTATCTAAGTATAAAATAGAATTTAAAATGTTAACAGATATTAAAAATAAAATTCAAGCATTTTTCAACGAAAAGGAAATTGACCTAGAAGTAGTTGAGAAAGCAGAAGAAAAAGAGACAGAGCAAAAGTTTGAAGAAACTACTCTTGTAGACGGAACAGTAGTAAACTTAGAGCCTAGCGTAGAAGCTCCAGAGATTGCAACAGTATTAGCAGATGGTGAGTTTTTACCAATGCCAGCAAACTCAGAGGCAGAACTAGAAGACGGTAGAATCATTGTAACAGGTGAGGAAGTTGGTGTAATTATCGAAGTTAGAGAAGCAGTAGAAGAGGCAGAAGAAGAAGCACCAGTAGAAGAAGAGGAAGCAATGGAAGAAGAGAAAAGCGCAAAGCGTATCATTGAGTCTATTGTTAAAGAATCTGTTTTTGCTACATCAGAAGAGGTAAAAGAATTAAAAGAAACTTTAGTAGATACTTTCAAATACGCAGAGTTTGTAACTAAGGAGAACGCAGAGTTAAAATTAAAGTTTGAAGAGCTGCAAAAAGAAACCCAAGAGAAATTAGAGTCTTTTGGTAAACAAGAATCTAAAGAGCCAGTAAAGGAAAGTAAAAACCCTTTCGGTTCAAAAGGAGGATTCATTTTTAAAAAATAACAATTAAAATTTAAAAATTATGTCATTTGACGTTAGTGGGTTAACCACATACATAGACGAAACTAAATTCGATCTATTAACACAATTACAAAGTACTTCAGGACTTGCTGGAGTTGTTAGAATGGTTCCAGGAATTAAAGGAAGTTCAAACGTTCATTTCCTAGATACTACAGTAACATTTCAAGACGATGCGTGTAGCTATAACTCAGCGGATTCAACTCCTTTAACAGAAAAGAATCTAGCAGTTGGAGCTATTGCGATCATGGAAGATGTTTGTGTTAAGACTTTAAACCAAACATGGTTAGAAACTCAAGTAAGAGCAGGAGACGTAGGAGAGCAAGATATCCCGCAAATGGTTGCAGAAGCTTGGACTAACAGAAAACTAAATGCAGTTGCTAACGCTATTGCTATTGCAGACTTCCAAGGAGATACTGCATCAGGTACAGCTAACCTTAACAAGTACGATGGTCTTTTAAAGTTAGTAGACGCAGACGGTACTGTAATCGACGGTAATACAGGCGGTGTAACAGTTGCAACAGGAGTAACAGCAGCAAACATTATCTCAATCTTACAAGGCATGTTCCTTTCAAGAGGTGAGTTCTTAAGAGGTAGAGATGACGTTTCTTTATGGATTCCAGAAGATTGGTATGAGCTTTATATTATTGCTTTAATCAATACTAACAACTTTAACTACACAGCAGAAGACGGAGATACTGTTTTATTCGGCACTAACGTAGTTTTAAGACCTTCTAAGGGACTTACTGGACTTGATAGAGCTATCATGACTTATAATGATAATATCATCATCGGTGCAGATATGGACATGGAAGAAGATGATTTGAGATTATGGTATTCGCAAGATGACCGAGTAAACAAATCACTAATTACATTTAAGCGTGGTATTCAATACGGATACGGTAACGCGATTGTAGAGTTTACACTTGTACCCTAAATAAAGTGGGGGCGTAAAAACCCCCTTTTTTTAACTTAAAAAATTTAGAATTATGGCTTGTGGCCCATTAACAACTGGATTTGATTTTGAATGTGACGATAGTTCTGGAGGTATTCAGGCTGGTTCTATTCTTATTACCCAGTACGAAAATATAGACAAAAGCACCTCTGTAATTGCATCGGGTGTTATTACTACTCTTAGTCAAGTAGTATCAACAGACTTTTACAGATACTCAATTAAAAAAGAGATTGCAAACAACATTACAACCGTAACTAAAGACCCTGTTTTAGGTTCTACATTTTACCAGTCAGTGTTTCAGATGGCTTTACATAAATTAAGTGCAGCGAAAAACGTTGAGCTTGAATTATTAGCATCTAAACCTATTGTAATTATTTACCAAGACCTTAATGACGTTTATCACCTTATCGGATATGATAACGGTGCAGAGGCTTTCTTTGGTGGAACTTCTGACAGTCAAACAGGAACGGCTTTCGCAGATATGAACGGTTATAATATCGGTGTAACTGCTAGAGAAAAACACTTTCCATACACAGTTGACCCTACGGTAATCGCTGGATTATCTATTGGTTAGTTCATAGTTTAATGTTTAAGGGGTTAGGCTGGAGAAGTCTGCCCCTTTTTTTGTAAATTAGTAATATGAAAATTAAGAAAGAACATCTAGGTAAAATATACAGAGCTACCGCTGAAAACGGGTGTACTTTTAGAGTACCTATTGAAGATACTCCAGAGTGTAAGAAATTAGCAAAAGTTTTGAAGTTAGACATATTCGAGAAAAATGCAACTAAAAAAAGCGACGACAAACCTAAACATAATACTGACACTAGCGGAGAAGACAACGCTTAGTAATCCAGTATATTTATTCGAGTTTATAAACAACCAGACAAAGCAGTCTTATACTTGTATTTGTCAGGATTTAAGCACACCAACACAGCGAGCGAGGTTTAACAAGTTCAACATAGTAGAAGGTGTTGATGATCGTTTAAATAGTTCCTTAATTTTAGGTTTAGCGGGGCAGTATGTTTATAATATACACCAACAAACAAGTACAACAAACTTAGACCCAGAATTAAGTGAGGGTATAGTAGAGAGGGGTTATATGATTTTAGAAGGGGTTACAGATGAGATAGTTTATATTTCACACACTCCAATAGTTAATTACGTGGCACATGAGCAATGATAACTTATACATATTAGGGAACAGTGGGAAGTTAATGAAATTTGACGCTCAAAAGATTCCAGTAATTAAGGAAGAGAAGCGAAAAGAGTACGCTATTTATGGTACTGACAAAGAATGGTACAACAAACAACCGCAGTACTATAATTGGTTGTATAATTCAAGTTCTAAGCATAACGCAATAGTAAACTCAAAAAATAGGTTTATTTGTGGTCAAGGTTTAGACTATGACCCGCTAGGTTTAGACGATTCAAAGAAGTTAGACGCGCAGTCTTTTGTTCATAAAGTAAATACACACTATATTAACAAGAAAATCTCCTTAGACAGAATTATACAGGGCGGTTTTTGTGTTGAAATGGTAGTAAGTGAAGACGGGGAGACAATATACCCGTATCATATCGAATTTAGCAATGTAAGGGTAAGTAAGAAAGAATATGACGAAGACGGCAAAGAAAAGCCTACACAATATTTTTATACGTGCGATTGGAACGCTCGCAAACCCGAGATTAATCCAGATTGGACAGTATTTGAAGAGTTTACTTTCGACAATGATGGTTTAGACAAGAATAAAAGGTATTTATTTTATTACAAGGACTACAACCCAGACGAAAGAATCTACCCACTTCCAGAGTATGTTGGTGGAGTACCTTATATCTCAGCAGATGTAGAGGTAGGTAACTTTGTTTACAATAACGTTGCACACGGATTTACAGCGGGTTTATTAGTTAACTTTTACAACGGAGACCCTACCCCAGAACAAAAAAGAAGTATTGAAAAGCGTTGGGATTTAAGAAACCACGGCTCTGATAATGCGGGAAAGCCTATTTTGTCATTCAATGAGTTAGACTCTCAAGGTGTAGAGGTAACACCACTTAACGCGAACGGTCAGGACGATAGATACAATACATTAAACGACCAAATAAGAGACGAAATATTTACTTCTCACGAAACAGACCCTATTTTAATATTTGGTCAAACTGGAGAGGGTGGTTTTAGTAACGACGCAGGAGAAAAAAGAGTAGCATACGAGTATTTTAAAGTAAGTTATGTAGAACCTAACCAGAAGACGTTAGAAATGTTCTGGAACGCTGTAATAAGATACAACGGTGGAGGATTTACAGTAAAGATTAAGCCACTAGCACAAATCAAACCAGAACTAGACCCTACTATGATCTTAGAACTAATGGGTAGGGAGTTAATGGCTAAAGAATATCTAGGAATTGAAGTAGAACCACAGGTAACAGTAGAACAGAAGAAAGAAGTTTTCTCGGTGGATGAAATGTGGAGAGGTTTTGAGACTTGCGGGATAAAAGATGAAGATTGCGAGCTGTTAGAGGAGAGAATAACGCCTTTTGGAAGTATTCCAGAGGCAATTAAAGAAGCTACAAAGTTTAAAGCAGAATTTGCTACTAGAAAAGAAATAGGATTGTTGAGCATGTTAATTGACGGGTTATCACCTAAGGAAATTCAGGACTCAATGAAGATTACCGAACCAGAATACAACGAAATAGTAAATAAACTTGCTAACGAGGGTTTGTATGAAGACGGAGAGGTAACATCACAAGGAAGAACAGAAGTAGAGCAAGAAGTACCCTTTGTGGTTTATAAGTATGCGGTAAGACCAGATGCTCCACCACTAAAAACAGAGTCTAGGCCATTTTGTAAGAACTTAATGAGATTAAGTAGAAATATGAGCTGGACTATTGAAGATATAAATAATATAAGTGCACAAGAAGGCAGGGACGTATTCGCTACTAGAGGCGGTTGGTACCACAACCCTAATACAGGAGTAAATACACCTTTTTGCAGACATATCTGGGTGCAACGTTTAGTAAGAAGAAGATAATGAATAGAGGATTAATTATATCACAGAGATACTTTAAAGAGGGTACGCCCGTAGATGAGAACGTAGACATGAACTTAATCAATCCAACTATTTGGAGATGTCAGGAGAAGTATATTAAATCTTATTTAGGTGAGCCACTTTATAACAAGATACTAGCAGATATTGTAGCGGATACTTTAGCAGGTGATTACTTAACTTTAGTAGACAACTACATCGCTGATACTTTACTGTATTACGTTATGTATGAGGTTCAAGTACCTTTACTTTATAAGATGCGTAATAAGTCAGTTGCAAAAGCGAACAGTGATAATGCGCTGCCTATTAGTTTTAGTGAACATAAATACCTTAGAGACTTCTATAAAGACGATGCTGAGCTATTTGGAAAGCGTTTAACAGATTATTTATGTGTTAATGCTAACTTATTCCCAGAATACAGAAATTACAGCGATTCAGCACAAGTAAGAGCAATACAGGCAAAGTCTACAGTATCAGTTTATTTAGGAGAAGGAGGTTATGGTGATAATTGCGACAGATACGATGGAGACTATCCACCAGAATATTACGGAAAACATTAATATGAGATTTGAAAAAATAGACAAGAAATTAAAGAACTATGTCCTTAACTTACAATCAAATAGTAAAACTAAACCGAGAGTTCGCGGAAGCAAATCAAAGACTTAAAAACTTTGGTGAAGGTGATGCTTGGGACATTGTAAGACATAACCAAGAACAGGACTTTAAGTATCCGTTAATGTGGTTAGAGCCTCAACCTTCCTCAAGTAGACCAAAAGAGTTTACTTATACTTTTAGAGCTTGGTTTATTCAATCAGTTCCAGAACTAGAAGACCGTGAAGACGCTTTAATGTATGTGAACGAGGCAGAAGCTAAAAGTGACATGTTAGAATGTGTTAAGGATTTATTGAGTTTTTGGGAGAACAACGAAGACTACCCTAGAGTAAGATTAGAAAAAGGCTTTACTTATACAACCTTTACAGATAAGTTAGAAGACCGAGTAAGTGGAGCGTATATAGATTTTAAATTAACAATACCTTTCAATTATGATAGGTGTATAATACCAATATAAAATGCCAGATATTAGTTTTATCTCCGCATCAAACGGAGTTTATATAGTAAATGATACAACAGAATCTACAAAAAGATGTAGAGGTTTTGAAGTATTAGAAGATACAGTAGTAACAAGTATTAAAGTAAATGGAGACGCTGCAAACGTAGTAGCGGATTATATTAGCACTCCAGCAACCGCATTAAAAGCAGGCACATTAATTACCCCTTTAGGCGACGACCATTTTTCTGGGGTTACTTTGTCTAGTGGTTCAATCGCTCAAATATTATAAGATGTACGGTTACGGGTTTGGTTTAAATAATTTTAATTTTGATAGTGGCGGAACTCCTCCACCTCCATCACCTACACCAATAGGAAATATATTTGATATACAGGCCAGTGAATTGGCGAATCTTGACGATTTCACAAGTAACGTTGACGGGACTACGGCTATCACTTTAGATGGTGGGTATATTAAATTCACTGGCGCGCCTACATCGGGTTTCCCTTTAGATAATTATTTAAGGTATGATAATTATGTAACAGGTTTAGAAACTTGGACGCTAACAATGGACTTTATAATTAAATCTTATACGTCAGCTTTTGAGGGTTGTTTATTTGGGTTTGTTAATGATTCAAGCATACCAACAGTAAGACAGGATTGGTTTATATACCTTAGAAACACATCGAGCGGTTCAGATGGTCAGGGGTACAGATATTTCAACGCTACATCAACTTTAAGTCCTAACACTTTTATTTCAAACCCTTTAACAGCAGCTGTTACCCCTGTTATAGATGATGAATATAGAATGACTTTGCAACGTTCTGTAGTTGGGGGTTCTGTTAGGTTTACAATGACGGTTGAAAATTTAACTACACCAGATTCAGAGAATGGATTTTTAGAGTATGACTTTTCCAATACAGCTGGACAACTAGATATGAGTTCTAGTAAGTTTTTAATGGCTCACACTGGAGGAGAATGGTGGGTAAGTAGATTTAAACTAGACACAACCGAACAAAAGAACGTAGACTATTTAGTAATAGGTGATTCAATTACTTCTGGTTATTGTTCTACGGCTAATTCTGACAGATGGTTAGACGAAGTAATTGCAGCAAATCCAAGCTTAACATTTACTAAGTCTGCATGTCAAAATGATAGACCAAGCACGGCAGTTAATAAAAATGATGAGTTTACACTAATCAATCCTACTAAAGCGATATTGTTCATAGGTACAAATGAAGCTATAACAGACGGAAGTGCTGCTGCTTTGGCTAGTTATGCGACAATGTACTCTAATTTACAATCTTTAGGAATTACAGAGTTTATACATTTGAACGCTTTACCAAGGGGCGGAAACGCAGCTATAAACACTTTTAACAGTTCTTTAGCCTCGACTTATTCAGGAGACACAGTGATTGACTTAAATACATTATTCAATAACGGTAGTGATTCAATGAACCCATCTTTAGAGTGTGGGGATGGGATACACCCTAACGACGCAGGACAAACAATAATAAGCGGTCAAGTAAACGCAGTTCTATAATTAAGTATAAAAACCTATTTACACGTTAAGTATAAAGCTTTAATTTTGCAAAGAAAATGACAGAACAATTAGACATAGTATCACATTTAGTAACCGTAGCTCCAGTTGTTGCCGTGTTGATCTATTTCATAATGTATTTTCAAAAAGCAATCAAGCAATATAAGGAAGAGTTAAAAGAAAAAGAGGCTATTATCCAGAAGCTTAACGACGACAAAGTAGAGAAGTCAGAAGAGATTGTAGGTCTCGGTAAAGACATGGTTTCTACTATCGACAGATTAATAGAAAAATTATAATCATGGCAAAAGTTAAGAACATGAAAGATAAGAGCAAGAGTAAAGAGGCAATTAAAAAAATGCGCGACAAACTCAAAGAATTAGACCAAGTTCTTGACGTTAGGAAGGTTAAAAAAATAGCCTAGCATCAATAAATTTCTTATATTGCCAAAAAATTAAAATATGGCAAATCGCGGAGAATGGTTTACCGAAAAGGTGAAAGAGTATTGTTCGGTAAGATTTGAAACATCTACAAACAACGCTCAAATATCCAGAGAAGTTAAAAAAGCTTTCAATCTAGAAGAAATAGATGTAGAAACTATCAGGGCAATGGTTTCTAAGTTCAGAATAAAAATAGGAAAGCGAGAAGGACACCAAATTAAACGCTTATTTTTTGACATTGAAACCTCTCCTATGGTTGGGTGGTTTTGGCGTACTGGCAAACAATATGTAGACGCTAGACAGATTCAAAAGCATAAAAAGATAATCTGTATATCTTACAAGTGGCAATACTAGGACAAAGTACATACTCTTAAATGGACTAAAAAACAAAACGACAAAGGGATAGTAAAAGAGTTTATCAAAGTACTAGGAGAAGCCGACGAAATAGTAGCGCATAACGGGGATAGATTTGATATTAAAGAAATACGCACCAGAGCAATTAAAGAGGGTGTTTTAATGTTTCCTAAGTACAGAACGTTTGACACGCTTAAAAAGGCTCGTAAGTACTTTAATTTCAATTCTAACAGACTAGACTATATTGGTCAAGTTCTTGAGGTTGGAAGAAAGCTAGACCACGAAGGGATAGATTTATGGTTAAGTGTAGTCGATGGAGACAAAGACGCGTTACAAAGAATGATTGATTACTGCGAACAAGATGTAATATTACTAGAAGACGTTTTTCACGCTTTAAGTCCTTATGTAGACCATAATACTAACCACTCAGTACATAACAATAAAGGTAAGGCATATTGTCCTAATTGTGCTAGTAAAGAAGTGCAGTTAAGCCACACAGACACAACCCCACGCGGATATATAAAAAGGCACATGAAATGCAACACCTGTAAAAAACAATACCCAATTAGCAACAAAACTTATTTAGCTTGGTTAACAAAATAATATGAAAGCAACACTTACAAGAAACTGGAAAGACAAGAAACAAACCCTCGGACAATTAGACGTAGGAGACTTAACTCTCTATACATTAGAACTACCAGACCTAGACAATCAAAGACGTATTAGTTGTATTCCAGAAGGAACGTACAGAGTAGTAACCCACAACTCAAGAAAGTTTGGTAAGTGTTTTTGGCTTCGTGAAGTACCTAATAGAACAGGCATTTTAATCCATGCGGGGAATTACCATTGGCATACTCTTGGTTGTATTCTTGTAGGGTTAGATCATAAAGACGCAAATGACGATGGCTTATTAGACGTTGTAAGTAGTTCTAAGGCTATGAAACAGCTTTTACAGTATGATATTACAGAAATAGAAATAAAAACTATCTAAGAGCTTTATTTGAGTTCGTGCATAATTTGCACAAAGTCCACTAATTAGTTAACAAAAAAGTAAACAAAAACGTTTACAAAAGTTTCCATATAAGGAAACATTAAACCTTTACATGAATGTTACAACGTGTAAAGAAAAACCAAAAAACTTTACATAAGCATTACTCTTATTTAAGAAAATCGGCAAAAACTTAATTAACATGAAGAAATTATTTGAATACATAATTTGTTTGGTCGTCGGGTTCGTGTTGGGGTTTGGTCCTTACTATTTTGCAACACGCGATCTATTGAACCGACCAACAGTAGTAAACGAGTTTAAAAAGATCAAGACAAAGAAAGACGCACAAACAACCGTGGACGTTTCAACAGTAGTTGAGAAAGAAGATAAAAAAAAGAAGTGGAATCTATTTAGGAGGCGTAAATAAAAAAGGGAGTTCGTTGCTGGACTATTAACCTTTCGCCTAAGACAAGGCGGTTTTATTCCTTGTCGCACTGGTACGATCCCCTAATTTCCATATTCCGATAT
>Ga0114919_10005274_pt1 | contig 10327 bp, 15 predicted proteins | sample BlataG_FD_88682 | JGI IMG/M metagenome (GOLD analysis project Ga0114919, IMG submission 88682) | Deep subsurface microbial communities from Black Sea to uncover new lineages of life (NeLLi) - Black_00105 metaG | ecosystem: Environmental > Aquatic > Marine > Oceanic > Sediment | place: Atlantic... | reverse complement strand
TTTCAAGAGGGTAAATATAGATATGATTATTTAATGTATGATTGGTGGAATGGTATTCAAAAAGCTGAACTTTGTTTAAAATGTCAAGCAAAATTAAATAAAATAATAAAAAAATGGTTTAAAGAAGGTGACATTTGATGAAAATAATAAATAATATAACTAGAGAGCAGTGGTACAGAACCAAATCTGTTATATTTGAAATAGTAAAACAGATTAGAAACAGGGAAGTTGGTTTTCTCGGTGAAACACTTGTTCGTTGTGTAGTTGCTCCAGATGTCTATTCTTTTGAACCAAACTTAAAGAGATTTAACATATATGAAAAAAAAGCAAATATCTACAAAACACTTGCTAAGTTTGATTTTAAAATTATGTTTGCTCAAAATTATATTTTTGATAAAAATTGTTTTTCTTTTTCTTATGGATTAAGAAAGAAACAAATGAATTTTTTTAATGATAATGCCGATAATTATTTAATATCTTATGATTTAGGTTTAGATTTTGATGCACACGAAGGAAACACAGAAAAAGCAAGAAAAGAATGTTGTATTTTTAAAGATGAACTAGATAGGTATAAAGTGCCTTATTCTCTAAAGTCATCAGGTTCAGGTTTTCATATAGATATTAAGCATGAAAATCTTCCAGAAGCAGTAAGAGAAGAAAAAAATATAAATATGAAAATAGGTTACATTAGAGAAATTGTCAAGCAAATATATGATATTTATGGTCTTAAAACTTTAGATATAGGTATAGATGATAATGATGACGAAAGTAATTGGGGTTATTTTTATGATACTAGAAGGTTATGGAAAGTAGCATATTCATGGGATATAAAGACCGATAATATTGCATTACCTTTATCCGATGATCAATTTAATAATTTTAATTCTAAAATTTTAAAACCCGATTATATTATTAAAAACATAAATCTTTTTAATAGAGGACTACTTGAAAGAGAAGGAAAGCAAGATGCTTTTGAAAATATGTTAAATGATATAGGTGTAAATTTTGAACAAAATAGTGAAATGCGAAAATTGCAGGGAAAAAATGTATAAAATTTGGAATAAAATGATTTGTTATAATTGTGGTTTTACAATTAGAAAAAAAACAGGTGAAAAATGTGAGACATAGAAATAATACAGCAAGAGCTAAAATGTCGCTAACTAAAACTAATGAGCAAGAAAGAATTTTAAGGTATATTCCATTTAATGTTAGAAGTGATATATCTAGAGGAAAAGATAAAGAAAAAAAAAGAAATATGCTTAGAGAATGGCTTAAAAGAAATGAACCACAATTCTCACTTTTATTTAACTTAAATTATGATTATCAAATAGATAAATTCATAAATACAATGGAACTTACTGTAAAAACATATAGAACACCAACAGAACTAGAGAAATCTGGCATAATTGATGAAAAAAAACGTAAAAGAGTAATCATAAAACCGTCAATATCTGCTATGAGAAAAGGCAAGGGATATACTAGAACACCATCAATTAAATTTGAAAATAAAAAAACTTTAGTAACTTTTATAAGAGTAAGACTAGGTCAAAAAAAGACAATGAGACAGATAACAACTGAGTATAATCAAGTAGCCACTAGGAAAGGTTGGCGTATAAGGACAATTAAGTCTTTGCAAAATGTCAAATATAGGGAGAAAATAGTATCTTAAAATGGTACAATATGTTAGTTTCTGTGCTCAGAGTTTTTTCTCTATTCCATTACAAAGTTTTTCTGAGAAGTTATCTACAGCCATTGGAATTGCTCGTGCTATGGATGATTTCCCTAAATTAGATTTAGAAAGATTAGAGTTTATACTTGAAAACACAAGCAAAGATTATTATGTACCACTAGCAGTTTTAGATTTATATGTAGATCCAAGCAAAGGCATAGATGTAACTGAATACGAAAGATTAATTAGTGTTAAATCTACTTTTTTAAAAGAAAAAGATAATGATGAAGAGTTTAAAAAGTTTAAAATGAGTAGATATACTATACAAAAAATACTTTTTGATGCTGTTACTGAATGTATGGGTATAATGAACAAGTATTTTATGAAATACAACGAAGAAATAGATTTCTCTGGAATAGGAGAAAGTTCTAGCAAAAAAGTTTTATTTGAAAGATGAAAAAGGCAAGTGTAATAAATATTTTGACAAAGACTGAAATGGCTGAATTAAATCAGGAAAGAAAGTCTAATCCAGTTGCCTTTTTCACAGATTATACTGATTTATTTTTAGAGCATATGTCAGAATATATACATGGTGGCAGGGTATGGAGAGTTAATATACAGGGAGATACTAGAGGAGGAAAAAGTGAAGTAGGTCAAACTATATGTTTTTTATATGTTCAAACTTTCAATAAAGTATTTAGTAAAAACGCATTTTTTGATAAAGGATTAAAGAAAAAACTTGAAACATCTGATGTTAAGATAAGTAAGATAAAGTTTACAGTTGATAATATACAAGCAAATCAATCAGATTACTTATATAATATGCGTGAAAAGGCACAAAATAAAAAACTAGTCTTTGGACAAGTAAATTTAATTGATGAAGCTAGAGAACTAGAAGGAGGATTAGGGTCACTTACTGAGTATTCAGAGATTAGAAATATAAATAATATAATAGCAAAATTCTGCCCTTCGGAAGTATGGATTCACCCTAAAAAGTGGATTTCAATGAATGCACCTTATGGTCTAATAGCTTACAAGAGAGATGATAAAAAAAAAGAGAATTGGTTAAAATGTTATAAAATGACAAGTAGTCCTTATGGTGATATTCCAGTTTTTGTTGGGTGGGTTTGTTTACCATTACACCCATTCAAAAAACATAGACAACAGTATGAAGATAAAAAAAATAAATGGATTGGAGAAGAAATAAAAGGCAATATAAATCCACGTATGGTATTAAGACATAAAGTTGCTGAAAAATTAGCAATAAATAAACAATTTGGAAACAGAAATGAAAAAGGAAAATTTATACTCAATACAAGAGAGCAGAAATCTATACTTGAAAGAATGATAATAAAAGGAGAGATACAAAATTTTAATGAAGAAGAAAAAAGGGATATAATCTCACTAGCAAGATCTTTTATTAAAGGTGAAGAAGATGAATGAAACAAATGTAAATATGAGTAAAAAAGAAATAGATTTGAAAGAATTATTAACATCTGTAAAAATTAAAAATTGGTATATATATATAGCAATAGGGTTTTATTTTTTATGTGTAGGTATAGCTTTTATGTCAGTAGTTTTTTTTGTATTTATGGGTAAAATAGGATTTAATTGGATGAAAGCACAAAATAAAAAAATAGATGAAGAAATAAAGAGGTCGAAGAAGAATGATAAAGGAAAAAAATTATAAATTTCATTTTATTTTTATACTTGGAGTTTTAATTGGTCTTATTGGAGGTATTGTTTTAACTTATTCTTATGGTTATCTAAGTAGTCATTCAGCAGGTGCATACTTTAGTGGGTATGATATGATACAAATATACCCAAAAGTAAATTATAACTTAGCAGGAAGCATAGAAACGTTAGAACATGAATATGGACATTATTTAAGAGATGCTTTTATTCCAAAAGAATTATTTCTTTCAGAATATAAAAAAATTTATAAAAATACTATGAATTATTCACGTAGTTACTCAATGCCAAAATGTAATGGTACTGATTTTTCATGTAAATTTAGAAGCGACTGGAATGATTATGAAGAGGATTTTGCTGATATGTTTGAAGATTTAATAGAAATAAGTTATAGCATAAATTATGGCAATATACCACTAGACAGAAGAGAGTTTTTCCAAGAACATGTACAACATCATCTAAATCCAGATTATATTGTATATTCTTAGATAAATATATATTTATAAACCAAGCAATCAAGTAAAACTATCACCTCTTTTAGTTTGCAATTGATGGGGGAACGACATCCCCCCCATTAATTGCTTGAGTGGAGTTAAAATGGACTTGAAAAAAAATTTAATATTAAAGACGTTTGCTTTTTGCTTGGCTATAGATACTTTATGGATTGTATTATCTTTTCTGGTTGCTTATTTTTTAAACGATTTTGTAGGTAGAAGTCTGGCAGGTCTAGGAGTTATATTTATTCCTATGATAGTATCTTATAAAATTTTCTGGAACAAAATTATTGAAAATCACGTGTATTCTTACACAAAAGCACAAGAACAAATACCTAAAAAAGAAAGAAACATCATAAATAAAAGTGAGTGATAATTATGGCAGAAGTAGTACTAGTAGACGGAGGAGCAACGAACATAGGCGGTGCATTTACACCTGTTAAATCAATTTTACATTTTCTTTTATCTAATTGGTATTGGTTTGCAATAGCAATATTTTTTATTTTGTTTACTATTTTAATTATTTATCTTATTGGAAAGATACTTGATATGGCTAAAGAAAGAGATGAGCCAGGTTACGCTAAATATAAAATGACAATAATGGATTGCAAAAACAATGCTAACAAAAAAAATATAAGAAAAAGATACTCACTTAAAAATTTATTTTGGTTTGGTATACCTATACTTTCTGTAGATTTATCGAAAAGGGTACTTGATAAATTTGATAATTTAATAGGAAGATACAGAGGAGAAATAAGATCACAAGATGGTACTATGAACTATTTAATATGTAAAAAAAAGATACTTGGAATAATTGACAGTAACATTTTAGTTAAAGTTCCAGTAGAGTTAAAATGGGATGAAGATTCAAAAAATAAAAATTCAGCGAACAATAAAAGTAATTCAATTAATTTAGATTTAGTAAAAGAATATGAGGGATATATTAAAATAAATTGTCTTGGTGTAGAAAAACTTGCTATGTATTACCATATGCCCGTAATAGAACTAACTGATAAGGATGGAAACATAAAAGTTCCAGATTTAAGGAAAATGCTTGAAGGTGCTGTAGTAGACAATACTTACCAACTTATGATGCAAAGGTTACTTAATACTGGAGCTAGAATGATGGATAAAGCAATGGAGTTAAATCCACGCTTAAAATATGACCAGAAATCACCAGAAAAGAAGCCAGAAGAGGAAGATGGTCAAGTATAATAAAATTATTAGAACGGATTGTAGAGTGTTTACTCTTGAATGGGATGGTGGAATGCTAAGCCCATTTGTTAAGAAAAGAATCACTCAGCTTGAACTTTTAAGAATAATAAATGCTTTAGAAAACATAAACAACAAAACACTTTCAACAGAATTAAAAAAATTTATCATAACCGTAGATATGAAAGAAGGAGAAGAAAAAGGTGAAGAAGTTAAAACAGATTTTTCAAGAAAACCACCACGTAATATCAATGCAATCATGTTTAGATAAAGGTGATTTCAAAGGATATATGTTTGGGTATTTTGCTCTTTATTGGAGCTTAGTAAAACCAATATTGAAAGTATCTTACCCAATTATTATCCAAATAGCATTATTTTCACTAATGGCATGGATGTATTGGAAGATAGAAGGAAATTTCGGAATAAATAAAGTAATAATATTAATAGGAATAAGTAGTATGTTTTATTTGAGTAGAATAGAAAAGAATTTAAGAGAAATAAATAAGGCGGTGAAATAATGGCAGGTTTACTAGTTGGGAAAAAAAAATATTATCAAGACAAAATAAATAAATTAAAAAATGTAAGAAAAAACATAGACGAAGAAAGCGGTATTATTTTAAAAGATTTATGTAAAAATATAATAGATGACGGAATAAAAATGTATGAAGTGATGAGAGAAAATGTTAAACGATAATCAAAAAGTTACAGTATTTATTTTGTCTTTCATTGGTATAATTATACTTTTTATGTGTTCCTATTATCTTTATGATTTTTTTTCAGATGGGGAGTTTGATGGTCAAAAATACGAGGGATATGATCAAATTAACCGAAGGTATCTAAACTGGGAAGTAAGAGAAACAATAGAATACTCTTATGAAGAATGTAAAGATATAAATAGAAGTAAACTTATAAAAAGGTTGTTTAAAAGAGATTACAGGCTTACAATGTGTCCACAGGCCTACGTTGTGCTTTATGATGAGTCTCAAAAGATAGTGTTTATGTACAACCGAGAAAATGAAAAAACCGAGAATCCTACTATACTTACTATATCTGTTTCTTGCGATAATGCTACTGGTAAGTGTTAATGCGATAGATACGAGCCAGATAGACTGCGACCAGATTGTTCAGTGCGATGAAGATGGTACAGAGTGGTCTGGTGCTAATAGGGTATGTAGTGGTTCTAGTGAGGATACTCCAGAAACAGAGCAAGTGACTGTAACGAGTATCAGGATAGATATAGGTTGTGAGGTTGGTGATGATTCTGGGGATAGTATTGAAATGGCTTCAAATTTTTATGAAACAGCATCTTCAAATACATATCATGGAAACGGTGTAGATAGGTTTGGACTCTCTACATACACATGTGATTTTGGAGCAGGAACAGTGTGGGCTACTAGTTTTATTAATGATTATAATTCAGATTATACGATAACAAGAGAGTGGTCTGTATTGGATGAAAATGATGACGAATTAGACTCTTGTCCGACTGATAGCTATAATCCAATTGACATAACCCAAACGGAAGATTTAGATACATTCAATATGTCGTTTCTTCCATTAAATAGAAACTTTGACCAATATTCTGAACCAGGTTTTGACCAATCAAGCATACTTGCTAATCTAGATTATTGGGACAACTCAGAAACATTGTCAAGAACAAGGTACGATGAAATAAAGGCCAGTTTACAAAATGAAGATAATGGAACAAGCTCTTGGGACATTTTTAATATTTTTTCTTTTGCGGATTACACTCATGTTGATAATGTATTAGATGTAGAATTGCCAAGTGATTGTATTGCAAACGAGCTATATTGCACTAGTCCAACTAGTACGGCTACTATTTGTACAGCAGGTACAGGTATAAACGTAAGAGCCGACTCAGAAGCTTTTTTCCATGCTTTTTTTGAAAAGTACAAAGTTCCAATTCTTATGCAACTTACTCATGAATGGTATTATGAAAATGATGGAAATCCAAGCTCATTTACTGGTTATTATTATTGGGAGACAGCTTATGGTATAGACGACTCTACAGTGCTTACTTTTCAAGGAATGAGACAATTTACAAATAGAACCATAACAAGGGTAGACGATGATTGGTCAGTAAATGCTTACAGGGGTGTTTATGTAACTTGTTCTGGTGGTAGTCAAGCAGATTTAGATATAAAGTACGATAGTGCAAATGAAGGTCTTTATACTTTACCTCAGGAAGATTTAGGTAGCGGTGACCAGTATGTATTTATTGTAAATGAATCTTATTATCTTTATCCAGATAATTTAGAAGATACTGATTTTACAACTTCTGATGACTTGGTTCAGTACGACTATACAGACGATGGTAGCTTTGATTCTGGTTGGTTAGAAGTAAGCGATGTTCAAGGTGTCCAGTTTTTGACAAATTCGATTACTTCTTTACAAAATATGGAAGTCCAAGTGTGGGGAAAAGGCGGAAAGCACTCTATACTTCCTAAGTATCGGGTATATAATCCACAGGTAAATCCAGATATACAATTACTACCAGGTTCTAGTTGGTCTACTTTTTTTGGTGATGGTGAGATTGAGTTCACTCCTTTTGGCGACAGCTATTCTGATATTGATAAAATAAATTATTTTTGTATAGACTATGACGACGATGGTGATTTTGAGGTTCTTTGGACTTTTGGTACAGTTACAGCTAATTGTGCAGGTATTACAGGTGGAGAGAGTTTTTCAGCAGGTAGTTATAATGATTTAACAACACAAGAGTTTACAATAGATTATGGTGTTTATTCTGTAAACGGTGTAGGTAGCTATAACATGCGTGTTAGGTATGGTATGGATTTCAAGAGTAGAACAGACTATGCAGTAGATTCGGTAGCTCCTTACGAAATAACCACACCAGATATAAACCCAGTTTTTGATGAGACTAGTGCGACTGCTTGGAATCCAAGTTTTCTCCAGAATTTAACATTTGACTTATCAGATAGTACGCCAGATAATAATATAAGATGTATCTGTATAGATAGAACTAATAACGGAACTTACAATGAGTGTGTTGATTCTACACACGCTACAGATAATCCTTGTGCTGATTCTCTCCCGATTGGGTGCGGACTGAGTTCTTGTAATGTGGACTCAGATCCAGATAGCTACGAGTTCAGAATAGAATATTCAGATGTAAACAGCTTAGACCCACAAAATGCAAAAGCTAGAGTTTTTGATGAGTTTTTATTTGATGATACTGAGTTTCAAGGTTATCAATTTAGGAGTCCAACAAATAATGCAGGTATAAAATTTGAATATGGAATACCCGATATTTTTGTAGGAGAATCCATAAGTGTAAATGGTAGTCTTATGTATAGCTTAAATAACACTATCTTTGATGTAATAGGTTATGTTTGTTATGATTTAACTAATGATGGAATTTATGAACATTGCTATTCGAATGGTGCTGGTAATTATTGTAATTTAACTTGCACAGACGTTTCTCCTACTCCAGTTACAGAAGCATTGGTTGAAGTTAGTTATGACATCATTGGAAGCTTTGGTGGTTTTCAGATTAAAGGACTTCATAATGATGGTTATACAAATTCGACTGATATAAGAAATTATTACATCGACCCATCTCCTGGATTTTTAAACATAGTAATAAGTAGCATAGAGTCAGATGATGATAGAAATGATGATTTTATTATAGACCTTAGAGATTTTGTAAACATAGGAAGCAATAATGAGCTAAACAAAACTTGGGAGTTTGGATTTACCTCTATCCATACAACTATGGCTGATGGAAGCTATCCAGACTTCGCCTGTTGGGATAGTTTATATCCTAGTGGTTGGGAAGTATGTTATGGTAACAACAGTGTATGTAATGAGTATTGTAGTCTAAATTCAAGTTCTTCTGTTTGGTATGATACTTTTTATGTAAATTCAACCAATATAAATGGAAGTAACTATGTTGGTATAAGAACTGGAAACGGAAGATTAAACTATTTTGGAGATTACGCACACGAATACGTTTTTAATATTCCAGATGAAGATGGTATAAATTCACTTAGATTTTTTTTAGTTATTTCTATAGTTTTGTTTTTAATAATAATTTTGTTCCCAATATTGTTTTTAATACTTACATTGGGAAATATAGTTTTAATGCCATTAATAATAAGTAGGTTATTTGGTAAAAAACGGTATAATAAAGACTACAATAAAGAAAAACATATAAACTAGATAAACCAATAATTTAAAAATGGGATGGATAGATGTAACATCTGATAAAACTGTCAAATTTTATTCACTTTCTGATTCTGTTGAAACTTTACATGATTACTTCTTTGCTTTTTGGTCAAATGTTACTCCTGGAATGTTTTTATTTATAATGTTAATATCTTTTGTTTCAATTGCAGGTTTTATAATTTACTCTATTTATGCTCAAACTAAAAGTTTAACCAGAACTACATAATGGCGTTTATAACAGATTTTGCGGATTGGGTCGGGTCTTTTATAGAGGGAATAGACAGTTTTATTACAAATTTGACTCCTGGAATGATGTTTTTTTTAGCCATGATGATGACATCTGCTATAGTTATTTATGTATTTTCAATGGTTATCAGATCAATTAAAGGAAATAGAAAATGAAAAGGATTATTTACTTAATTTTAATATTGTTAATATCTACTAGTGCTTTTTCTGCTCTTAGTTATAATAGAATAACGGCAGAAGCCGATGGTTTTCCCGATACATATTGGAATGAAGATGGTGATAGCGGTTTAACTGGAAGTTATAATGGTAGTTTTGACCTCACCACCACAGGCACTCTCGGAGCAGGTGCAACAACAGTAACCTCACTTGACGCAGGTTCTGGTGCTATCACAACAACAGGCACAGGAACAGTCAATGCTTTAGTTATCGGAGATGGAACAGCAGTTGACAGAACACTAACTTTTAACGCACTTACAAATGACGGGGTTTTAACCTTTGATGAGAGTGATAATGAATGGGATTATGGTTCTTCTTCTGTTACTGGTGGCAGTCGTAGTGGTTCTGTTGGAATAAACTCTTTTGCTTGGGGAAATGGTGTAGAAGCAAGCGGATACGCAAGCACGGCAATGGGCTACGGCACAACAGCAAGCGGATTCATAAGTGTGGCAATGGGCGACAGCACAACAGCAAGCGGAGACTACAGCGTAGCAATGGGCGGCTACACAACAGCCAGCGGATTCGCAAGCACGGCAATGGGCGTAGGCACAACAGCAAGCGGAGACTCAAGCGTAGCAATGGGCGAAGG
>Ga0114919_10005273_pt1 | contig 10328 bp, 10 predicted proteins | sample BlataG_FD_88682 | JGI IMG/M metagenome (GOLD analysis project Ga0114919, IMG submission 88682) | Deep subsurface microbial communities from Black Sea to uncover new lineages of life (NeLLi) - Black_00105 metaG | ecosystem: Environmental > Aquatic > Marine > Oceanic > Sediment | place: Atlantic... | reverse complement strand
TTTGGAAGATATCTTTTTAGAACTATTTTCTCTAACATATTTCTATATAACGCAAGAAGTTTACTGCTATGCATAACGGCCTGTATACCAGTGTATTTTTTTGCAATTTGATTATAGTATTCTTTATCGTTCATCTACTCTTTCTCCCTATAAATTTAATGAATAATGTTTTTATCCTAGTTAAACGAAACTTACGACCAATAAAAGAAGATAAACTTCCAGCTTTCCAATGTGTTAATATTGCAGTTTTATATACCCACCATAATAATCTAGCTTTATTATGTTCTGCTGTATATAAGGGGGCCATCTTTTCCGTGAGCCAGTATTTCGGTGTAAGTTGACCTTTCTTTAAAGCTAATTGGTATACTTCAGTTCCTGGATACACTAATGTAATTGCTGGCTCGATTGCTTCTCCTATACTCTGAGCAATTCTAATATTTTCATTTACTGTTTCTGTAGTTTCCCCCGGAAGTCCGGTTATACACATCAATGCAGGGATCACTTTATGTTTTCTACACATCTTAATGGCATCACACATCTGTTTCACTTTAACGTTTTTATGTGCAGCATCAAGGATCTTTTGAGAAAAAGATTCTACGCCAATATGAACACAATAACATCCATGGCCTACAATGTATTTTATAAACTTATCATCTAGTGATGATGCACGAGCAGAACAGATCCATTTAAATTTTATATTTTCTTTCTCTAACATTTCAAATATTTTATATATTCTAGGTCTATTGCATAAGAACTCATCATCTAAAAAATGTATTTCTTTTAATTCTGGATTTATTTTAAACAATACTTTTATTTCTTTGACTACATTCTCTGCTTTTCTTTGACTAAGACATCCTTGCCAATATGCTTGACCACAACAAAAAGAACATCCGGGGTGATTAACACATCCTCTGCCAGTCACCATATATCCTATTCCTTTTTCTTTTATAACATTAGAATATAATTCATGCGCAGGTATAGGGAATTTATCTAATATAAACGTTCTTTTTCTTTGTTCGTTTTTATTGATATTTCTGGGGAAGAAATCCTCTGCTCCGGGTCTTTCATCTCTCCATGCTAATCCGGGAATATCCTTTAGCTCTTTATTCGTCTTTAATACATCTAAAAAAGTCTCCTCTCCTTCTCCTATAATAACTAGATCTATATTATGATCCATTAGCATATGTTCCCATAGGAAGCTTGCGTGCACTCCTCCAGCTATATTACATATGTTTTTATTTGTTTCCTTTACAGTAGCAAATAATTTTTTGGCATTATTACGATTATCTGTTAGAACACTCGTACCAAAATAATCAGGTTTAAATTCTATAATTGTATTCTTTAATTGTTCTATGACCTCATTTATATATGGTGTAGTAAAATGAATAACTTTTACTTTATGACCATCTTCAATTAATTTTGCAGCTAGAGATGCATGCGCTAGTGAATATTCCCAATCTTCATTCTTTTCTCGTAAATCATTTGGACTATTTACTAAAAGAATCTTCTTTTTGTTCATCATTGAAAAGTTCTTCAAACAAAGGTAGGTAAATATCCCAATCTAAATTGTTTTCTATATACCTTTTTAATTTATATGTATCTGTTGGATATTTAGAATAGTATTTCATTGCCTTCGCTAAAGTATTAACGTTTTCGGGTGGAACTGGTTTAATATTTAATGGAGCAATAGTATCTTTTAAATCTCCTACATCCGTAACTATAGGTTGGCACCCATAATACATAGTATATGGTAAAGTATTATTTTTTCCATCTCCATTTGGATGTGATGCTATAATATATATTTTTGCTTTAGCCATTTCTTGATATAGTTCTTTGTTAAATAATGGACCAGTAATATATATATACTTTTGCATGTTTAATTCTATGACTCTATCATTTAATATTTTAATATATTCTTTATTTGTTAATGGACCTACTATTTTTAATATCCAATCTTCTTTACCTGGTAATTCTTTAAATAAAAAGAATGCATCTATTAAATCCAATAATCCTTTTATAGGTTCTAGTCTACCAATACTTATCATTGTATTTTCTTTTGGGTTATTTATTTTTAATTTAGATAAATCTGTTACAGATACGCAATTGGGAATCATATGTGCATTATTTGTTATAGTAGATATCTCATTTAATATACCATCAGATTCTGCAATAACAAAATCAGCATTCTTTAATGGTAATTTTATTGTTAAATATTGCCATATTTTTCTAGCGAGTTTTGCATTAGGATCCAATAGAACATTATCACATTTAACTATTAGTTTCTTATTGAATACTTTTTTAATTAACATAGACCAGAACGAAGATGCTCTAGATGTATAACACCAGATATGAGAATATTCTTTCCTATTTTTAAATAAGTATTTAAATGGGAATGATAATGATCTTCCTCCTTCGTATATATCTTTTCCTTCTCTTACTATTTCTACTTTTCCTATCGCATCGAAAGACAAATTCTCTTTATTTGGAGTAGTTAAGAATGTCACGTCCATATAAGTATCGTTAATATGATTAGAATATATTCTAACATTTCCATTATTGGTATCTGTTAAAACTAAATTTTCCATGGCGTATATTAATCTTTTATCTCCAGGTCTTCTATTTATTATTATGAATGCAACTAACCATATTGATCCAACTAATAATAACCCCCCTAATAATATTTGTTTATAATTATCTTTTATACTATTCCAAAATTCGCTAGGTTTTTCTGATTCGGGTATTGCTGGTTCTTCAATTGGAAGTGTAGTGATTGGTGTTATTGGAACTAGTGTAACTACTGGTGTGGTATTATAATTATTAGAAACATTAGAAACTACTGGAAGTGGTCTATCTATATAAAATATAACACTAGACGAATTGATTCTACCCATAGAATCTTCTACATATACTCTCCATTCGTTTTTTCCTTCTAATAAGCCTAAATTTAAAACGCTATAAGTAATGTCTACATCACAGGTTGCTTTAGCTGATGTGAATGTCTCATTGGTATACCAACATTGTTTTGCTGTTTTATTTGTAGAATCCACAATAAATTTCATTTCAGTTACGTTTGTTGTATATGTTTTATTTTCTGGATGAGTTATTCTTATTTGCATAGAATAATTATATGTATTCAATATTGAGATAGTTTCATCTATATTTGAAACGTGCGCTGCTATGCTGCCTTGATTTCCAGCAAGGTCTGTAAAAATAAAAGTGTAATCTCCATTTGAAGTAAATGTATGTGTTAATGTTCTATTTGATGATTCTATTATATCTTCATTAATATTTATCGTTGCAATAACACTATTGTTTGTAAGCGCTGTAGTGCTATATGTTAGGCTTGTAATTACTGGAATAATTTTATCTATATTTGTTATATTTACTTGAACCAGTGTTTTTATTTTATCTACGTTTAATGCTGAGAAGATAAAGTTTCCATTTGAAGTAAATGTATGTTGTGTAGTATCTAGTACCCCATTTATAACAGTTGCAAATACTGTAATGTCTTGATTTGTTGATGCAGTAATAAAAGGAGTTATTGTGATTATTGATAGAGGTGGAGGTGGCCCAAGTCTTATGTTTGTTTTATTTTGTATTGTCGGAATTACGCACCCGGTAGTGTCACACCCATAACATTCGACAAACGCCCTTGCTGCTCCATTTGCTAAGGCTGAATAACCACCAACAGTATAAATCCCATCTGGTAAATTATTAAAAGTATAATTAACAGTTAAACAATTTCTAAATCCGATAGTATCTTGTTGATAACTATAAAGTTCATAGTAACTAGTAAGATTATTTATATCAATAGTTGTAGATTGGAATCCATCTGGTCCATCTACAGTAAAAGTAACTTTTGTTGGGTCTGTCTCTGGGGGAATATGACGGACTATAATGGTAATATTATCTCCTTCTGGTAATCTATCGCCACTTTGTATTCCATTTTTATCCCAACAAGGATAAGGCAAAACAGATGCTGCTATTAATTGAATAGATAACAATAAGATCATAATTATTAATACTATTTTTTTCATTTTACACACTCCAATTCTATTTCTAAAGAATTACTTGGACAAACTCCTACCCAATACCTAGAATAAAATACTGGAAACAGATTTATTGGTATGGCCCATATATTTAATATTTTATTCCAACTAAAACGGATATATCTTTTCTTTATACTGAATCTTGCTCTAGTATAATAATTTAGTGAATGATCTGGAGAAAAATATTCAAATGTTTGATATGTAAAGAATGCTTTATGTGTTGGATCAATTACTGCATACATACTTGGAAATAAAGGAACTTCAATATATATCTTCGCTCCAGGTTTAGATATTCTCCAAATCTCCTCCATTGCTTTAGGCCAATCTTTTAAATGTTCTATAACCATTTTACATTCTATTATATCGTATGTATTATCATTAATAGGCCAAGTCTCAGAATCTAGATTAAAGCAAAGATTTATACCTGGTAGGTTACAGATATCCTGATTATCCCAACCCTCTCTAATATCTTTCCCTGCACCGATGTTTAATTTTCTTTCCATTCTCTTACTTGTCCTTTTTTTATCTTATCTTTATTTTTTAAACAATAAAACAATGAATTCCAGAAGTAATACCAGTTTATAAAGCTTTTCCTTTTGAAATCTAACATTTTAAATGTTCTTAATATCGCAATACCAACTAAAGACCAGTAATGTTTTAGTTTTGAAAAATATTTTTCATATTTCCAATAGAAATAGAAATGATCTACTTGATTTATATAGCTTAGTTTTTTAATATTGGCTCGTTCTAATTTAGAACAACGATGGTTAACTAATGTATCTGGAGTAATTAATAACGCTTTTGGATTAGATAAATATAAAGAATATGAAAATTCTATATCTTCCGCTAGACTATATCCTCCAAGACAGTTATCAAAGTGTCTTGTTTTAAATATTTCTTTTTTATATGCGGTATTAAAACCTGGAAACCATTGAGCATATATATCATTCTTTAATCTAAAAGGATAAGTATTATTATATGGGCATCTAACTCTACATGCTTCTTCATCATACTTCCTTAAAAAAAACAATTTTAATATAGTTAAATCAATATAATATTCTTTTTTTGATATATTAAATGGTCTATAGCCGGCTACACCTAAAATTTCTGGATTATTGTTGAATTTATCAATTATCGTTTTAAAGTAATTATCTTGAACAGATACATCATCATCTATAAATGATATTATCTTAGATTCTTTGGATGATAATTCTACTCCTTTGTTTCTAGCTATTGCGGTAGAAGCAAAATTAAAATGGTGATATTTAATAGGATAACCATTAAAATATAACGTATCACATATATTTTTTATGTTCGTTGCTTCTTCTTTTATTTTACTTTGATCTATAACTAATATTTCATTAACTTTAGAATTTAATATATGATTTAATGTTTCTAATATTTCCGAAGATCTATTATATGTTGGTATTACAACAGTAATATCTTTAAGATTATATTTTATCTTTTGCATATGTATCATCCTCTACTTTTTTTTCTGGATGATAAAATTCTCTAAGGTTATATTCTTCCCAATATCCTTTTCCTGTTTTAAGAAATTCTTTTGTTCTTGTTTCTGTATCTTCTCCTGTTTTTATTAATTCTTTTAATTCCTTTATCACCTTCAATTCTGTTTCTAAATGAGCATAATGTTTTTTTAGATTTCTTCTATATTTTCCAAGTATACCTAAAACCTTTTTTCTGGCTGTACCACATGTTGTGCAATATTTTTTGCTTGCCACAGGTAATCCTGTTTTAGAGAACGTAATAGGAAGATCTATTTCACACATTTTACATTTTGTATTCATTTTATTCTTTATATTTTTTTAGAGACGTTAGAGATTTATCCTTTTCTCCCACTATTACATTCTCTATATTGTACTCTTTTAATTTCCAGTTTATATTCAAATCTGGATCATCCCACCGTACTCCTCTTTCAGATTCTTTATTCCAATAATTTGTTACCTTATAATTAACTATAGTGTCATCTTCTAAAGATAAAAAACCATGTAGACATCCAGTAGGAACCAATAGTATTTTTTTATTTTCTCCACTCAATTCTATAGAAAAAACTTGTAAATATGTGTTTGATCTTTTTCTTAAATCTACTATTATATCTAATATTTTTCCTTTGATTACCCTTATTAGTTTTGTTTGTTCATATGGATAGATCTGTAAGTGCATCCCTCTTATGACACCACGCTTACTAATAGATTGATTATCTTGTACAAATTCCGATTTTATTGTTTTAGGTAATGATATATTTGTATTAAAATCTAAACTATTAAAACTTTCAAAAAAATAACCTCTATTATCTTCATATACTGTCGGAGTTAATACTATAACATCTGATATATTAGTTGTTGCTTTTTCGAATTTCATTTTTAGATACAATAAAGGCATTAATTAATTTTGCTATTTCTTTTGCTTCTGGTTTTTTTAAATCTGGATATACAGGTAGAGTTACTATTCTTTTCCAAATTTTTTCTGTTATAGGAGTATCTTTCTTATTGAGCTTTGAATATCTAGGATGAAAATATATAGGCTTATAATGTACACCCAAAGATATTTTTTTCTGAGACATATATTGTATTAATTCTTCTCTATCTATATTATCTGGTAGTTTAATAACATAGTTATGTCTTGCATGTAAAATAGACTTTGATATTTTTGGAATATCTATTGGGGTTTTCATTTTTCTAAATATGGAATCATATAAAGAACAAATTCCTCTTCTTTTATTATTCATCCAATCTAATTTATGTAATTGTATTATCCCTATTGATGCTGAAATATCATTTGTATGATATTTATATCCTTCTTCTACTATATCATAATCCCATTTGTACTTTCCATCAGATCTCTGATATGTATCTTTAGATATTCCCAACCATCTAATCCTTTTTAATTTATTAATTGTATCTTCATTATTACAGGTAATCATTCCTCCATCCCCCATAGCAAGATTTTTTACAGCATGAAAGCTAAAACATGTAATATTTCCTAGGCTTCCTATTTTTTTCCCTTTGTATTTTCCACCATAACATCCACCGCATGCATGTGCAGCATCTTCTATTATTATAAGTTTGTTCTTTTTAGCTATCTTCATTATTTTATCCATATCGCAAGAGTGTCCACCGAAATGCACTATAAGTATTGCTTTTGTTTTTTTGGTTATTTTTCTTTCTATTGATTTTGGATCTATATTCATTGTACCATAATCTATATCTGCAAACACTGGTACGGCATTATTATAAAGTATCGATTCTGTTGTTGAGGCGAATGTCATAGGGGTTGTTATTATTTCATCTCCTTTTTTTATATCTAAAACCTTAAGTGCTAGATGTAATGCCGCCGTTGCTGAATTAAATGATACTGCGTATTTGGATTTTATATATTCTGCAAATTCTTTTTCAAATTGTTTTGTTTTTGGTCCCATACCAATCCATCCAGATTTTATAACTTCGTTTACAATATCACATTCTTCTTTACCCATTGATGGTTTAAATACTGGTATGTTTTCTTTTATCATTGTTTTTTATCTCTGGTATTATTTAACATTTCCATTAATCTTGGGTTTGTTTCTGTTCCGTATGCGTTTTCATCATGAAGCAATTCCATTTTTTTATCCATATATCCGACTGTCCATAAACCTAATGTACATCCAATAACCAACAATATGAATTTATCTATACCATCAAAAAAAGTAGGAAACAATAGTTTAAATTGTGAAGCTGCTATAAAACCTATCATTGGAACTTGTAGCCATCCATATCCTCGCCCTAATGTAACTTTTTGTATAACTAACCATTTCTTTATAAATCTTATTTTATCTTTAGATATTTTTATCATATTAGTTGTTAGCCATCCAACCATAACCACATACATCACATCCGTATGTTTGTCCGACACAGTGTGGTGGTTCTATATTTTTATCTACATAATTCGTATAAAAATCATCTATTTCTTTTATCACCTCTTTGGCTCGCGCTTCATCATAATTTATTTCTACTTCTTCTATTTCTCCTTTATCTTTTGATATAAATAGTAAATATCCTTTTTTTATCTTGAAGAAATGTAAATACAGATTAAGCTGATCTTTATAATTTTGGGCTACATCTCCTTCTTTTACTTTTTTCATGGCATAACCAGAACATGATTTGAAATCTATAATGTTTAATTCTCCCGTTTCTTTATGGGATATAATACAATCTGTACGACCACTTAAATGTTTTGTTTCTTCTCCTTCCGGTATATTTATCTCTGAAGATACAACTTCAATTCCAGCTTGTGATGCTTTCTCAAAGAATGTTTTCATAGCCATTCTATGAAATGCATCACCTATTGCAAATGTTCTTTTAGCTTTAGCGTCATATGTTTTAGTATATAAACCTTTTAATGTTAGATATTTAGTTCTAAAACAAGAACCGACGCTGCTAATTGAGAATTTTCCAGAACTCTCGTGTGGTTTATATTCTAAATCAAATATTTCTTTTATCATTTTTTCTTTTTAGTCTTCCTTTTTAATTTCTTTTTTATTTTTTTCTTCCCCCTAATATATGTTCTTTTTACTTGTTCATCTTTTTCTAATTTTAATCTCCTATTCAAATATTTATCTTCTTGTAGTTGGATATTGCATTTTCTACAATATCCTTCTGCATTATCCATAACTATTGAATATATATTACAACCTAGACATCTTAAAGCTTTCAATTGATACTCCTATTATTTCAAAATCCTTTTAATATATATATAATTATGTTGACTATATAAACCTTTTGGTTTTACTTCTCTGGTATTTTCTTAAAAACTAGTAGGTACTCTGTAACTTTAGATGTTATTCTTTTATGTTTAACATGTCCAAATTTAATACCAGCCCAACCAAAATTTATATTTTGTAATATTATTTTATCCCATAATTGAACTCCTAATTCCTCCATCATCTTAACGGTTTCAAAATCAAAGTTAATTAGTTTATCGTTAACTCTATAATCTCCAACAACTAATGCACAAAATCCATTATCTTTTAATTTTTCTAATGATAATCTCATTATTTCTTTCATCTGAATTAAAAACTGATCATGGTCTTTAATATCAGATAATTGTCCAGGAACGCTTTCATATTCTTCTAAATTATGATAAGGAGGGCAGCTGAAAATACAGTCTACTTTTGGAATATTGTATTTATTTAGATTCATGGAATCGTCACAATGTATGATTGGGAAAAACGTAGGATCAAATTTATTTTTTCCATCGTTAATTACATTCATGGTGGATTTATGCGCGATTGGCGATATTTCAAATCCGATATAATGTCTATGCTTAAGGCCTGCAACAATACCTCTTATTCGTCCGGCGAAAGGATCTAATATTGTATCATTTTCATCTGACCAGAAGTTAATAATGTTTTCTGCAACTAATGGATTAAACTCGCTAAAGTATTTCTTCCCCAGTTTTTTTGCTTGTGTTTGTGATGGAGATCCAATATCATCTCTAAACGGGTCTACTTTCTTAGGGTTTCTGAATAACCAAAGATTTGAGTATGTTGTATCATTATCATCATCTTTTCCAAATAGTAAATCATTCCAATGCTTGAAATCAATTCTTTCATTTTTCTTTGGATCTCCTGCAATATGAGAATAGCTAGGATTGAGATCTGTTGGTCTGATCTTTTTTGCTTTGGTTTCTTTTAGCACTATTGTTTTTTTAACCATAATATTATCTATTTTACTAGTATTTAAATCTTTTTGTTTTTTCATCATCCATTCTTTTGGAGATAAATCTTTTTTGGCGGCATTATCCGATGCAGTTAACCATTGATGATTTTCTGGGGCAAATGCTTTTTTAATTTGTTCTGGATCTTTGAGATTAAATGATGCTAGAGGAATAATATGATCTATTTCATATTTTGAGGAATTATGATCTTCGTGATCAGATGGAAGAGTTTCTTTAAGATGTTTAATTATAGAAGCATAATCTATCCCCATCTCATCGCTATGCTTCTTTCTTATTCCGTTGAATGCTTGCCATACTCGTAGACGTAATCGTTTTTTAAGAACCCAAGATAAATCAGTTTTTCTTTTATTGTTTTCATATTTTCTTTTATCTGCGCGATATTTTTCTCTTTCTTCCGCGCTCCTATTATAATATCTTATTTTACTTCTAATGGCGTTTGCTGGACCAAGCCAGTGCTTATTATGATTCCAATATTTCCGTTGAGCAGATCGAATTTTATCTATGTTTTTATTTCTATATTCTTTTACTTTTGTTTTTATGTGTTCT
>Ga0114919_10005272_pt1 | contig 10329 bp, 6 predicted proteins | sample BlataG_FD_88682 | JGI IMG/M metagenome (GOLD analysis project Ga0114919, IMG submission 88682) | Deep subsurface microbial communities from Black Sea to uncover new lineages of life (NeLLi) - Black_00105 metaG | ecosystem: Environmental > Aquatic > Marine > Oceanic > Sediment | place: Atlantic... | reverse complement strand
GGTCTAAAGAGGACTTTTTCTCCACTCTTAGTCCTTAACGCTTGCATCCACTCAAATATTCCCTGTCCATAATTTAATACAAAAGCAGATGGTGAAATTTCAAATTTTCCGAAGGGGATTAATTTTCCCTCGTCCCATTTACCGTCTTTGTAGTCTGAAACAAACATAGTTTTAGTTTCAATATAATCAAAACCTAGAGAATAATAATCAATATCTTTAGCGTCCATATACATCAAATACTAGTTAAATTTTATTAGATTTATTTAATGATTTGTTTATTAAAAAATTTTATTGAAAATAAAATTGTAATTTCAAATTTGAGTTTTTTTATGATTAGCATAAAAATAAATAAAAAAAACAAGATTTATAATTTAATTTTATAGAAGGTTATTAATTAAAAAAAAAATATTAAAAATTTAGTAAATATGACGATAGATAATCGCGAAATAAATGAATTTAAATTAGTTATCGCTGGTTTAGACAATGCCGGAAAAAGTAGTGCGTTAATTGCTTTAAGAAAAAAATATAACTTTTACGAACGGGTAAAAAATCTAAAGCCTACAATAAAAATAGATTATAGTTCTTTTAAATTCCTAGAAACCTATCGAATTAATCTCTGGGATATGGGTGGTCAGAAGAAATTTAGAAAAATATACATAAGTAATCCCATATATTTTACTGAAACAAATTATATTTATTATCTTATAGATCTTCAAGATGAAATCAAATTCGAAGAATCTGTAAAATACCTTCACGATTTATTAAATATTTATAGAGATTTGGATTATTCCAACGAAGTGATAATATGTTTTAATAAATATGATCCAAAATTTAAAAATAGTGAAGATTTTTTCGATCGAGCAGAAATGATTAAAAATTTAATAGTATCCCAAAACAAAGATATGAAATTTAAATTCTTTGACACATCTTACTACGACATTTCATCAATTTCGAAAGCAATTTCTTATTCTTTGGATAAATTGTTGAATTTAGAAGTAATTGATATAGGATTAAATAAAATTGTTAATCAGTTTAGTTGTAGTTATGCAATTTTATACACTGCATCAGGACTTATCATATCTGATCATTACATGGATGTTATGGATATAAGAGCTTTTGAAGAGAAAATTAGTAGTAGAATTAACGAAGATCTTGAATTTTTTCAGAGATTAAAAGATGAAGATGTTAAAATAGACGATAGAGTAGCATTGTCCGAGGATAGAACGGAATACGTAAAAAGGTATTCAATAATCTCTGGTAGTATAGAAAATACATTTTATATAGGAATAAGTGCTCCAACAAGTAAAATTAATGAAATCAAGATAGAATTAGAAAAATTTCGTAAGATCTTACTCTCTACTTTCATGTAGTTTAAAAGAAGATATTATAACTTTATCTTATTTCAAATAAAACCTTTTTTTGCTCCTTTTTAATTTGCAATTTGTTAGAGTTGTAGAATGATTGAGAGACAGGCCGTACAGCTGTTATTAGGCATTCAAATCTCCCCTCTATCCCTAAATTTTTTATACTTTCTAATTGAAAGCTTATAAATAAACAAAACATTTTTCTAAAATATGGGGTTACTTCATATATGGCGCTACAAAAAATAACTGCTAAAAAAATAATTGAAAAAAAAAAAAGCGGGGAAAAAATAGTAACTATTACATCATATGATTATTCATTTGCCAAAATTGTTGATGATTGCGGTATTGACTTAATTCTCGTAGGCGATTCTCTTTCCATGGTAGTGCTTGGGTATAAGAATACATTATCAGTTACGATGGACGAAATGATTCACCACACTAAAGCAGTAGCACGTGGAGTTTCGAACGCTATGATAGTTGCGGATATGCCTTTTTTGTCGTACAAGATTGATATTATAGAAGCTGTGAAAAACGCTGGAAGGTTTATTCAAGAAGGAGGCGCTGAAGCCGTCAAAGTTGAGGGCGGGACAAAGATTTGTCCTACAATAAAAGCTATTATTGATGCTGATATACAAGTGATGGGGCATATTGGACTTACTCCTCAAGCTATATATGAATTTGGCGGTTTCTTAGTTCAAGGAAAAACAGTAGAAGCCGCAAAAAAGTTAATAATTGATGCTAAGAATTTAGAAAAAACGGGTGTTTTTTCTATAGTGTTAGAGAGCATTCCTTGGCAAATTGCCAAATTAATAACAAAAACTGTGAATGTCCCTACTATTGGTATTGGTGCGGGGTCTTATTGCGATGGTCAAATCTTAGTTATAAATGATATGTTAGGGCTTTTTACTGACTTTAAGCCAAAATTTCTCAAATACTTTGCTGATATTGGAAGCTCAGTCCGAAATGCTTTAGAAAGTTATAAAAATGAGGTAGAAAAGGGATTATACCCCGATAAAGAACATTCTTACGACTTTCCGCAGCAAGACTTGGATGAGATTAATAAATGGTTTGAAAGCGTTGAAATCGAGGAAGAATCTAATAAAATACAGGAATAATTATCTAGTTTTTAGGTAAAGACCTAATTTTATATGTTTAGAATATTACATCTAATAAATCCTTATTCAGATCAATCTATTAACCAACAATAATTCTATAATAAATTTAACTGAATTTTTGAAATTTTTCCAAAAGTATAATTAATTAAATTTTTATTAATTATAATAATACACTGAAATTTGATTAATGACAATAGGATAAAAAAATAATTATTAATTATAGTTATGGTAGACTGATATGGTTGAAGAGTATGATTATCTTTTTAAATCAATTGTGGTAGGAGATGGTGGAGTTGGTAAAACTGCTTTAACTCTTCGATTTTCAAAGGGTTTTTTTACGGAAGATTACAAGATGACGATTGGAGTTGATTTCCATGTCAAAACAATAGCAATAGAGACGGTGGAAGGGCTTATTAAGTGTAAACTTCAACTTTGGGACACAGGTGGTCAAGAACGTTTTAGTTCCATAAGACCAATGTATTATAGAGGTTCGTTAGGTACGGTATTGGTATTTGATCTTACTAATTCTGCAAGTTTTGACCATTTACCTCAATGGATTGAAGAAGTTAGAGCTAATATCAAATCCGACATCCCTATATTACTTGTTGGGAATAAGAGTGATTTAATTGATCAAAGAGCAGTTTCAATTGAAGAAATTAGTAATTTTACAAGAGATTTTAACTTGTATTATATGGAGACTTCAGCTAAAACGGGTGATGGAGTTGGAGATTGTTTTTATATTCTTGCTTGTCTAATGATAGGAGAAGGTGTACCTGAACAATTTATCGCCAATGCAACTGTCTTTACACCAGGAGACATCCCCTCACAACCTCCTAACGAAACTCCTTCTGAACCCACAGACGCGTATTTAGCACCACCCGTTCCGGAGCCAATACAATCATTTGAACCCGAGCCTGAAATTGAATTTGAGGCACCACCTGTTCCAGAACCCACCTCCACAAAAGCGACAGAACAAATATCATCCTTCGAACCAGAAACAGAGGTTGAATATGAGGCTCCCCCCGTTCCCGAACCTGTTCCAACATTTGAACCTCAACCAGAACCAGAAATATCAATGCCCGAACCAACAGAAATCGAATTTAAAACGCCTGATGAAATTTTGCTTCAAAAAGCTGAGAAATTAGAACCTGAAATACTTCCTTCAATATTACCAGAATCCTCAACTGTTGAAAGTGAAGTTTATAAACCCCAAACAATACCATTTTCGTCAAATATTCCAGTGCCGGCGACTCCACCCAAGGAATTTCAATCAGTTAAACCTGAAACATCGGAAGTAGATTCTTCAACTCAAACACCATTTCGCGTAATGAAAAGAGAGGAACTACACAAACCTCAACCTGCTTCTATGACATTTGAGCCTACTGCTGAACCAAAAGCAGAACCAACAAGTGCAACTCCACTTTTTCAAACTACACTGACTCAACCCTCTTCATCAGAATCATTAATCGATTATATGCCTCAAACTATTTTATCTAAAAAAGAAATGAAAAATCTTGCTAAAGAGAAAAAGAAACAAGAAAAAGAAAAGAAAATCCTCGAAGCTCGGGAAAAGCAAGAAAAATTACTTGAGGATATGAAAAAATCCAAGAAATTAAAGAAAGAAAAGAAAGAAAAACAAATTGAACATCAAACTTCAAAATCAATCCCTCCCACTCCTCCTTTAGACACGACACCTGAAGCAAGCTCACTATTTCAAACACTCACTCAAAAATTTGAAGAAAATTCTATTAGTCAAAGTAGTTCCTTCATACCGTTTAATGCAACCAAAAAATCTGAAAAAGAAGAAAAATCTAAACTGAGAATAATTCCTAATGTTGCGGATATTGAAAGCGAACATAGTAAGTTTACAGCAATTACTTCCACCCAAACTGTTCAAGAAGAGAAAAAGGAGTCAAAATCTAAAGATCTCTTAGTTTGTGAACAATGTGGGGCAATTTTATCTTCTGATTATGCGTTTTGTAATAAGTGTGGTAGTAAATTGTAATTTTTAATTAATCTTAAAATAATATTCTAAATATTCTTACCACAGATGGGGCATGTGCTCCATATTTTTTTGATTTTAGAATTACAGTGAGGACATATTTTTAAATTTGGATCAATTTTAGTTTGAAGTCTTCCAAAGATAGTAATACTATCTTCAGCGCTATATTCTTTTGGATGCTGAGATGGTTGCATACTAGGTTTATGAATAAAAATTTGAGAGATTCCAGTTGAATTGTCAATCATTTCCTTTTTTGAATATGCATTCGATTCTGATTTAGGTTTAAAATATTCAGGTTGAGGTTTCGGTGGTTTTTGGTTTAAATCATTTGTGATTTGTGTTTTCGATATTGTGAAATCCTCTAAAACCTCGTTATATTCATTTACAGCTTTATTTAGTTGTTTCTTCGAGTGATTTACGATTTTTCCTTTAGAAATTTGTTGCTCTTTTTCTAAATCTTCGATAGGTACGCCAACTTCATAATGAAAATAATTACCCTCATTATTTTCAATAATTTGCTCACCATGAATTAATATAACTTCAATGTAATAAATAATAACAGATCCAACAGGAACATCAGTGATTTCTGCTATAAAAAAGTCCAATTGGTTCTCCATTTCCATTTGATACCAAGATCGCCCTTGGTCAGCGCTAAAAATTAGTTTAACTCTCTCTAATGTATTATTAAAATCTTCTTCTGTTATTTTAACAATAATTTTTATTGTTTTCTTTAGCGTGTCCTTTGCAACAGTAGTTTTTTCTGCTTCTACAGAATCCCAAGCAGCACCACATTTAGGACAATTCGTAAACCAATTTGGGTATTCAAACTTACATTTAGTGCAAGTTTTAGTAAAATATCTTGTTGTCTTTATTCCAAGTGATTTTTTTTTTTCTTTTCCCATTCCTATTTCATTTCTTAAGAGAGATTAAACCCTAATAAATCTATATAAATTATTAAATTATTTTTTGGTTTATAAATATATTTCTGATGGATATTATAAAATTTTTATTTAACTAAACTTATTATAAATTTAGTTTTTTTACTATTTTTTCTAAATCAGAAGTAAAATTAGATATATGGTCTCTTTTTACATGTGGCATTAGTACCACTCTAATTAAATTAAAATCTACAAATTTACCTAACATCCACTTGTTATTACGTAATGCTTCATCAATTTCACATATACTTTCTCCATTCTCTGTTGTTATTCCTACTATGTTCATAACGGGGTTAGCAGCTAATTTTATCCCATTAATTTCAGATATTCTTTTTACTAAATATTTAGTATTATCCATACATTTTTTTACTATCTCAATAAAACCATTAATTCCTAAAGCTCTTAATATTACCCAAAATGCGATAATTGGACCTCCTGGTCTAGTTCCAACCATATGAAAGTGCTTAAAATTTCCTCCTGCTAAATAAGGAATTTCAAAACCAATTTTGTGTAATATTGACACATCTTTAACGAAATATCCCCCAGAAGGTATTACACCTAAACCCATTTTATGGGGATCAGCTGTAATTGAACTTACAGGCTTTACTGAGAAATCCCATAGAGGAATTTTATACTTTAGTTTTTTTAGAAATGGTAACACAAATCCTCCAAAAGCGGCATCTATGTGATAGAAAATATTTTCTCCTTCGATAATTTTACCCATATCTTCGATTGGGTCAATTAAACCTAGCGAGGTTGTACCTGCAATTCCAACAACTCCACAAGTATTTTTATTGATAAGTGATTCGAAATGGTTTAAATCTAATTCAAAATTATCTCTTAATTGTACCTTCCTAAGTTTAATACCCAACATATCGGCTGCTTTATCGAAGGAAATATGAGCTGAAGCCGAAACTACAACTTCGGGATTTCTTATTTCAGGTCGTAATTTTTTAGCAATCCTCATGGCGATTAAATTAGATTCTGAACCTCCAGTAGTAAATGTTCCGATTATATCTTTATTCCCAAATAACTCACCAATTTCAAGTACTAAATCATCTTCTAAGGCTGCAGTCCCTAAAAACAATCCGGGATCTCCTAAGTTTTTAGAAATATATTTAATATAAATTTTCTTAGCGAAATCTAAAGGTTCTGTACACATAGACCCTAAAATAAAGCCTGAATCGTACGAAAGATCTTTCTCTAACTTTTTCTCAAGTAATTTGAGTATTTCTTGTTTCTCTAATCCTTCTTTTTGCATCTTTTTATTATAAATTAATAGTTATTATTATCATTACTGATGTTTTAAAAAAATAAAACGCATAAAAGGATTAAAATTTTTCAAATTGCAACTGTTTTCTCAATAAAATTGTTTAAAAATTTGTGATCTTTTTTTAATTATAAAAATCTATTTGAATCTCTTTTTGTATATTTTTCAATAACTTTGGCTAATTCCCAATTCATATTTACTTTGTAATAGTTAGCAACACAGATTATCGCAAAAATGACATCTGCGAGCTCTTCACCAATATATAATTTTGCGTCGTCAGATTTCTTTGATTTGAACCCTTCAAGATGGTTGATTTCTTTTGCTAATTCTCCTATTTCTTCTATAATTGCACCGAGCATTGAAAGAGGAGGCCAATAACCACCGTGATTGAGAATCCATTCGTCAATTTGTTGTTGAAATTCTTTAAGTGATAATTTTTTATTCATGTATTTAGTAAGATCCAAAAATATTTAAGAAATTAAAAAAGAAAGATTATTTAAATAAATTTTCTCGTTTTCTTGCTTCCCATTCCGCTCTTTTTCCTAAATTATATCTATTTACTTCACTGTAATATCCCGTAACTCTTGAATATACTTTCACATCTTCAGAATAACATTGAGGACATGTAAATTGACTTCCTCGATACATCTTACGACAGGACGGACAATAAATAAAATCTGTAGTATATGCAAAATAGGCAGTATTTGTATTAAGACAAATATTTTTTGTGAGTTCCCAAAGAGCATGAATATCCGGTTTTTGTTCCCCTAACCAAATATGTGTAATTACTCCTCCATTTACAATAGGATGATAATCTCCCTGTTTTCGAATTCTTTCAGATAACGGTATATCCGCATCATACCGAAAATGATCTGAATTTGTATAATACGCAGAAACTCCATTTGATTGAGGAATTGCTTTTTCAGGGAAATGTTTTAAATCTAATTTTGCAAAACGATTACTTGACGATTCAGACGGTTGTTCCCAAAGTGAATAGGAAATCCCATCTCTTTCTGTCATGGTATTACATTTAGCAACCATATATTCTAATATTTCTTTCCCAAGGTTATATGCCGTATCATGTTCATGCAATTCAAAGCCGGTCATACTTTTTACTGCTTCATTCAAGCCAGTAAAACCTATTGAAAGATTTTGATCTCGCAATTTAAAAATTGGCTTACCATTAATTTTGCCACTACATAATGGTAAATGCCCTGTTTTTAATCGCCTTTCCATTAAATCCCATTTTTTCTTTAGTATTCTAGCTGAAAGCTCCATTTTTTCCCCTAAAATCCTAATATAGTCGTCTTCATTGTTGGACATATATGCATATCTAGGTAAATTTAGACTAACGCTTTGAAGTGAACCAATGGTAACATAATTTTCCCATATGTTAGCATTTTTCCTTTTTTCATGATCTACAATACATTGACTTATAATTTGATTGCTACTTAGGAATTTTCTACAACATTGACTATGAATTTCGTCTGGCATCCAATCTGGGCACATATTTAGAAAATATGGAGTCCCCACCGTAGCTACTTCTTCCATTATTTTAATGTAAGATGGTTCGAATTCTTTAAGCCACTCTTTTTTTATTTTTACCTCATGTTTTGGAAATGCAAATAGTTTCCCGTTATAATCTCCTTGTATATAAACTTCTGTTAGAGCATCAAAAAGTTTAAGACATTCTTCTCTATAATCTCCATATACACCAATGTTTTTTCCATGAGGACCAATAGCAGGAATATTTAATAAACCCTCTGGAACCGTAGGAGTGCAAGAAATCGATGTAAACGGTACTTGACCGCCTCTTGCTGCAAAAATCTGATTTGTTTCGAATATTAAACACTGCATCGATTGCTCAATTTCTTTTTGAGAAAGCCCTCGTACATAAGGAGCAAGAAAAGTGGTAATATAATCATAACCTTGTCCCCCTGAATTGTGAGCAATAACTAAACCTCTACCAGCTACAAAATTTTCAACTCGTTCACCATTAGGTAAGACTTCAAAATCGTATGCATATTCTTCTTTTGGGAGTTTCTCTATATTATGTATTTTTAATATCGTTAAATCACTGTTTAAAAATTGAGCTAAACGAGATTTAAAAGAACTTTCAGGCATTTTCGAGAGAATTTTCAATAATTTTTTTCTCCCAATTCTTTTTTTCTGATTGATTGCACCACGGTCTATATGATTCAATTCAATAGATGCCCCATAATGCTTCTTTAATCCACTATGATTCGTAGGAATTAATAAGGGAATAGGAGATTGTATATATTGTGTTTCTTCTGCATTCCATTTTACATCTGAGTCTTGAAAAGTAACTAAAAAATTATCTAAAAATTGTTTACCATAAATCGATATGACATTTATATCCGTACCATAATTAACTGAAGGGACGATTCCAAGTCTTAATAGAAGAAAATTTAAATCTTCGATTAAATCATTACTAATTGTCTTACCAGTAATTTCATTTCTAATTCTTTTTTTATTTTTTAATGAATTTCTGCAATGACCATCTCCTAAAAAGTATCCTCGAAGGAAAGATCGAATATAACACTCTTCTAACCCCAAAATAAATTGTGGAGCTCTCTTATTTTTTGCACCATGTCCACAATTAAATAAATCTTCAAAAACTTCTCTAAAAATCTCACTGTCAATCGATAATTGGTTAACAGATTCGTGTGGATGGCGATCTTTAAGTGATATATTAAAAACAGAGAAAAAAGCTTTTTTTAACTCGATTATCAAATCCTTTTCGTGATTTCCCAAGGTAAAGCTAAATTTTTTGTAACATCCTGAACCTTCTGCAACATACAATCCAAGAATAAACAGAAGTTCATTAGATATTGGTATAATTACAGGAATAGTATACGGACTTCTTGCCATTCCTAATTGAATTTTTGAATGATTTTTTGGATCAATATCTAATTTGTTAAAAATTTCTAATGGAAGCGTATCTTGATATAGATGATCATTTGCCCATTTATCTATTTGCCTTAATTTGAAAATATCTTCTTGGTTAAGAATGTCTTTAATGGATCTAACATACCATCTTGATATGTTGGGGGAATAACTATTGATTAATTTAATGAAATCAAGCTTTTTTATTTTATTTGTATAGTTAATTTTTCTTGGAACTACAATAAAATCCCCAATTTTTAAATCCCTGCATTTTATTGGGATTACTTTACTATTATTAATCGTGAATAGGCTATGATGCCCAGTTATAGTGATTTCTCTTCCATATTCTAGTTTTAATTTAAAGAAGGGCTCCCAACATTTGTGTTTATAAACTTGAGTTATTTTTTGCTTTTCCATTCTTAAGGTTCTTGGATTAAAAGAAAAAGTATAGATATCTTTTAAATCCTTTAAATTATCTTCAACTACTTCACCAATTTTTCTCCAATGTAGTAAATCATTTTGTTCGATTAATACTTTTTCCCTATAAGGTAAACTGAATTCTCCTTGAATAATCCCTAACCATTTTGCTAAGTGTGTAACTGCCACTCGCAAACTTCCTGCTGGGCCAGATTTGCTACAATGAGCCCAACTATCGACTGGGGGAAGCCCATGCTCAAGAATCATACGAGGATCCCATTCTTGGCAGAATGGCCGTAAATCAAAATACCTGAGC
>Ga0114919_10005271_pt1 | contig 10330 bp, 10 predicted proteins | sample BlataG_FD_88682 | JGI IMG/M metagenome (GOLD analysis project Ga0114919, IMG submission 88682) | Deep subsurface microbial communities from Black Sea to uncover new lineages of life (NeLLi) - Black_00105 metaG | ecosystem: Environmental > Aquatic > Marine > Oceanic > Sediment | place: Atlantic... | reverse complement strand
GGCGAAGCGATAACCACATCGAAATCCATCCATCCGTCCGAGACCTTTTTTATCAGCTCATCGCAGCCGGCCTCAATGGCACCGGCCTTTTTAGCAGCTTCGACGTCGGCGTCTTCGCAGAAAGCGACAACTTTTTTCTGCTTGCCTATCCCGTGGGGCAAAGATATTGAGCCGCGAACCAACTGGTCTGCCTGTTTCGGGTCGATGCCCAGGTGCAATACACATTCTATGCTCTGGTCAAATTTTACCGACTTAAACGATTTGGCCTTTTCGACCGCCTCGGCCAAGGCCATCGGCTCTTTGCCTGCTTGTTGCAACTGCTCTTTGTATCTTTTACTTCTAAGTCTCATTATCCCGCGTCACACATCTTGTGTCTTGTTTGACGATTCACCAGATACGATTTCTATGCCCATACTTCTTGCGGTACCTTCGATAATCTTTTCGGCCTGGTCCAGGTCGTATGCGTTTAAATCTTTGAATTTAGCCTCGGCGATTTTACGCAATTGCTCGGCAGTGATTTTCGCGACTTTTTCCTTGTTCGGGACACCGCTTCCCTTAGCGATTGCGGCTGCTTGTTTTAGCAGAACCGCCGCCGGAGGGCTTTTGACCTCAAAGGTAAAACTTTTGTCCATATAGACGGTTATCACAACCGGCACAATTGTCCCGTTTAGGTCCTTTGTTCGTTCGTTGAACTGCGAGACAAACTGGCCGATATTAACTCCGCGTTGACCAAGCGCAGGTCCTATCGGCGGAGCGGGCGTAGCCTGACCACCTGGTGCCTGCAATTTAATCTGTACTGCTACTTCTTTGGCCATTCTTTATACCTAATATCTCACATCCTGCGACACATATATGAACTACAATTTTTCGATCTGCCAATACTCTATATCCAGAGGTGTGCTTCGCCCGAATATCGTGACATTTACTTGCACAAACCCACGAACCGGATCAATTGAATCGACCATACCTTCAAAGTTTTCAAATGCCCCTTCTCGGATTTTTATCAGGTCACCTTTCTTAAAATCAACTTTTATCGCGGGAGCTGCCTCCGGCTTTTCCGCTTCCAAAAGCATCTTGGCCACGTCCGTATCACGCATCGGCGTTGGGATTCCCTCGGTGCCTATGAAATCTCCCACATCGGCAGTTTCCTTAATCATAAACCAGGCCTTTTCAGGGACCCGACCATCCTCTACAGGCTCCATCTCCATAAAAACATAGCCAGGATAAAGTTTGCGCTTATGGACCGTTTGCTTTCGACCTCGGATGCGCTTAACGTGCTCAACCGGAACCTCAATTCTGCCGACAATCTCGGTTAAACCGTCTCTGCGTACCTTCTGCAAGAGAGTTTCTTTAACCTGCTCTTCCTTATTCGCCGCAACTCGTAAAACGTACCATCGCATTTTGACACCCGAAAACGAAAAGCTATCTTACACTCATATCGAGCACAAACGCACACAAACTACACAATTTATTTCCGCCTATGAGTATTAAAACATTTGAGCTGCCTGCCGCTGACCTTGCCGCTTCCCTAAAATCTATTAATCCCATATCGAGATGTTTTGTCCTTGTACCCGTCGCTTTCCCATCAGCCATAAATTGTTCCGTCGTCCCTTACCACAAGAGCCAGTTAAAAAACACCTGGAAGCTTAAATCCGTGACATAAAGAATCACAGCCATAACAATAACAACCATAATAACGATAAATGTCGATACAGCTATTTCCTTTCTGCTCGACCAGCTTACCTTCTTCATTTCGCCTTCGCCAGCAATCATAAAATCCGCCACCGTCGGTTTATTGACCAGCGAGAAGATCAACAGTCCCAAGACAACAAACAAGCCTACAGGCACCATCGTTGCAATCCACAACGTTGCTCTTGGGCTTAGGCTCCATTCTGCAGCTTCCAATTTGTTGTAAAGCTGCAGGCAACCCAGTCCAACAACTATCGCCACACCAAAAGCAGTACAAAGCCTTGTGTATTTGCCCTGGCCACGTTTATAGATATCAAACGCCATATCCCACCGCTCATTAGCAGTCGGTCGGTAGTATTTAGTGTGTCACTGCCGTGGAAATCAGGGTCCATCTCCCACCGACTATTTACCATTGCCTATTCATCATATTTTATAAGCAGGCCAGAAGGGAATCGAACCCCCAACCTTCGGTTTTGGAGACCGACGCTCTGCCAATTGAGCTACTGGCCTAATAGCAATTGATAATTCTACTACTGATTAATTCCTCCCGCCTTTCACAACTATCAATTATCAATCGACAATTATTTACGCCTTATCTTGTGAAGCGTATGCTTACGTTCGTTCCTACAAAACTTTTTTAGCTTTAATTTCGGCGTACCCTCTGCCACACTGACGCTTGTGCGGTAGTTTCTGTGGCTACAGTCTACACACTCAAGCCAGACATACTCTCTTTTGGTCTTCTTTTTAGCCATAAAACTCTCCCCGCCACACAGGTTCGCCTAATCGAAAAACTGCTCCCTTCACTACAAATGCCCAACAGAGCAACGCTTGGCTGATGCTGGGAGCACCTTTGATCTTGCCCCTCTGCTTGTGTTTCTAAGGGGCAACAGTCTTTCAGAGATGGCTATTCAAGGATCTTGGTTACCACTCCGGCGCCGACTGTCCGGCCGCCCTCACGAATAGCAAACCGAAGACCTTCCTCCATAGCGATTGGGGCAATAATCGCTACCTCCATCGCTATGTTATCGCCCGGCATACACATCTCCGCACTCTTGCCGTCTCTGCTCATCAACGCGCAAACCGAACCGGTGACATCGGTTGTTCTGAAATAAAACTGTGGCCTGTAACCTGCGAAGAACGGTGTATGACGGCCACCCTCTTCCTTGGTTAGAACATAAACCTCAGAATGAAACTTGGTGTGGGGAGTAATACTGCCAGGTGCTGCGACAACCTGTCCTCGCTCTAATTCTTTCTTTTCTACGCCGCGTAACAGCACGCCAATGTTATCACCGGCCTGGCCCTCATCAAGTGTTTTGTTAAACATCTCTACGCCGGTAACAACGGTCTTTCGTGTTTCTTTCGCAAGCCCAACGATTTCAATCTCTTCGCCAACGCGGACTATGCCACGCTCAACCCGGCCTGTGCCGACAGTGCCCCGGCCTTTAATACTGAAAACGTCCTCAATCGGCATAAGAAACGGCTTGTCCACATCGCGTTCAGGAACCGGAAAATAGTCGTCAACCGCTTCCATCAACTCGTCAATGCACTTGCACGCCTCGTCATCTTTACCTTCGCTTTCCATCGCTGCTAAAGCCGACCCTTTGATAATAGGAATATCGTCGCCGGGGAATTCATATTTGTTCAGCAAATCTCTTATCTCCAGCTCGACCAAATCGATCAGTTCCGGGTCGTCAACCTGGTCCACCTTGTTCAGGAAGACCACAATCCTGGGCACATTAACCTGACGGGCAAGCAGAATATGCTCGCGGGTCTGGGGCATAGGGCCATCGCCGGCCGCCACCACCAGAATAGCACCATCCATTTGGGCTGCTCCGGTAATCATATTCTTGATATAGTCGGCGTGTCCCGGACAATCTACATGAGCGTAGTGACGTTTGCCCGTCTCATACTCTACGTGTGCCGTATTTATCGTAAGCCCGCGCGCTTTCTCTTCCGGGGCATTGTCTATGTCTTCAAACTTCTTTATGGTACCCTTGCCCAATTTGCGTACCAACCGCATTGTGATTGCAGACGTCAACGTCGTTTTACCGTGGTCAACATGACCGATGGTTCCAATATTTATATGTGGTTTTACCCGCTCAAATACCGCCTTAGCCATCTTAATATAAACCTCCAATATCTTTGTTAGTGTTTAATTCCTCACCTAATCTTGTCCGCGCAAAACTACTTCTACTTTCACACCCCTTATAAGAAATTACCGCCGAGACTGCCGATAAATCTCCTGAACTGTCACGGCTCGACATACTTACATTTAGCTGCTGATGGGACTCGGACCCATGACCTCGTCCTTACCAAGGACGCGCTCTACCAACTGAGCTACAGCAGCACAAAATTAACCACCAACCGTCTGCATTCAGTAATCGAACAACAAGGAGCGGTTGTACCCTATATTCGCAAACCGCAAAAAATGAACCTCAGGCTCGTTTACTGACTTAATGAGTCTACACAGTCAGCGCAGGAACTTATAGTTCCCGCCACCTTTTTAACGTAAAACTAATATACTACAAGAATAACCGCAAGGGTGCAAACACAAAAAACTTAAAAAAATGCAAAAAACACAAAATCCTCGCATTTTTTGCTTCTCCGCAAGAAAAATCGCACCCAAACAACCCTCGTCATCAGGCTATTATACAAATATTACTCCCGCTTACAAACCATATTCCGGTTAATTATCACTCTACTACGGATTTAGTGCGATTTTCCGCCCAGCCAAGGCGGTCGGCCCAGCGTTGCAACTGCCGCTGCCACATTGGTCTGGCCTCAGGTACATTTATCTTGCCAAGCGACACCAGCACGGCGTTAGGGTCACTTCCCACCGGTGTCTGGGCAAAATAGTTGTCAATCGACACTGCAATTGGACCGTTGGGGTCTAAGTCCTTTGTCAGTAAGCAGTTATTTACAACTCCGGTAGCTTTCTCCAGCCTCGGCCATCTCAAATACACATCCAGCAAATTGCCTAAAATTGCCTCTTTTTCCTCGGGCGACTCCCCCGACTGGTACAACCTGCCATAGTAATCCGCTGCTTGTTCGAATTTGCCGCCTTTCTTATAAAGGCCAGCCAATTTCTCTCTCATCCGTTTGAGCATTTCTGGCTTATTCTCGCTCTCTGCCTTTCCCTCTGCTGTTTCCAGAAGAGAACCCATCTGCTCATCGGACAACTTGCTCTTGCTGCTTGTCGAATCGAAGTCAGTTATCCAAGTGTCCAGGACAGCGGCATCACAACTGGAGCTCTTGAATATCTTGAGCATTACCTGCCAGGCCAGGTCGCTTTCGCCTGTGGAGCCGATTTTTTTCGACAGAAAGGCCAAATCACCCTTGCCGCCGACCTCACCGATAAGTTCTATCACTTTCGTCCTCACTATAATACTGGGGTCGTTCACAAAATCTCTCAATCTCTTCAGCGCCCTTGCTTTGTCAATATAGATAAGCCCATCTACTGCCGCCTCCCGTACCAGATTTGTCTCATCGCCCAAGGCTTCTTCAAACAAAGGCTTGAAAAGCTTCTTTGCCTGAGCTTTATAAACGCTTTGTGCGCACAAATCTGCCATCGCCCTGAGCAACTCTCCGCGCAGCGTGCCGTCGGCCTTACCCTCTTTTTGTTTATACCTTCCCACAAGCTCACCAAGATACTTATCAACCTCAGCCGGTGTTAATCCATTCTGCTCAAGCAACTTTTTCATAACTTCGGCACCCTTTTGGGCCTTCTTAGGTTCTTGCTCAGAAAGATATTCAGATGCCAGTTCTAAGGTTTGCTTTCTTATCTGCGCTGAAATCTTGACCTGCGAATCGGGCAACAATGCGTAGGAACACGCTTCGCCGAGCGCAACGAATATCTCCATCCTAACGTCATCATACTCTTCAATCTTATGCTGCTCCAGCAGCTTTTCGGCAGAACTCAACTCGCCCAATAAGGCCAGCACCTTCGCTGTTTCCAGCCGCACATCTCTGTCCGGGTCAGAAATCAAGCTGACCAAAATCGGCCCGAGTTCGGCCGGCAGCTTAGGATTTGTTCCTTTTCTCCATTCCTCGACCTTTCCCAACGCCCACAATTTCACAATCTTTCTCGTACTGCCTAAATGCTCAGCCAAGAATTTGCCTTTCTCTGAGGCTGCTTCGTCACTGATACCATCATATCTCCTGCCTAAGGCCGCCAAATATAACTGTTGCAACACCTCAAATTCAGTCTCCAGCACACGCATCTGTGCTTCCTGGCGAATCAGCCGATTCCGCAAGAATGCTTCCGGGCCTTGCCGTTGGAGTTCATTTATTGTCTGCTTGCGAGCTTCGGCTCCTTTGCCTACCTGGATGCCAAGGGATTTCAAGGCCTGCTCCGCCGCGGAAGCCACCTGCCTTTCAGGGTCGCCGAGCAAGTCTATAAGCTTAATTGCCGCCCTCATATCCGGCTGAAGCTTCAATGTATATATTGCATTTAGTCTGGCTTTGGGTGGCAGTGAAGTGGCAACTGCCATTTTCTCAAGCTGCTTGGAGATTTCCTCATATTGAAAAAGCAAGGTCGCTTCAGCAGCTAATTTCGCGCCGGCAAAATCGCTGGTGCTCAAAATATCAAGCAGCGCCTGGATGAAGTCGCTTTTTTGCTTTACAGGTTTTTGCGCCGTTCTGGCCTGACTCAATACCATGCACACTGCTGACCGTGCCGTCCCATTTTCACTCTGCTTCAACGCCCCAAGTAGGATCTTTCTGGCCGATGGAGCTTCACTAAACAGCAGCACAGTTGCTGCATTTATCCGCATCTCCTCAGTTGAGCCCTTAAGCAAGGCCTCTCTGGCAAGTTTCAATTGCTCATCAAGTTCAGCCTCTGCAACTTCATTATTAACAGGCAAGCTCGACACATCCTGACCAATCCCGCTCTGTTGGCAGCCTATAACCAACAGCAAAATTACCACAGGTAACTGCGGATATAGCCGTTTCGTAATCATCAGAACGACCCTAAAGAAACTCTTGCACGACAATCCTGTAATCATAATAATCCCGAAACCACGTTCAAGTCAACAAGCTATTGCCGATTTACGATTTACAATTGGCAATCAGCAGTCGGCGTTGACACCTAATCTATGGCCTTGGGTGGAACCTCTTGTGAACTCTCCGCAATCTTTCCTGGTCAACGTGTATATAAATCTGCGTGGTAGCTATGTCCACATGGCCGAGCATCTCCTGGACGCTTCGCAAATCAGCCCCACCGGTCAGCAGATGCGTTGCGAAACAATGTCTCAACGTATGAACGGTCAGATTCCTCGGCATACCTGCACGGATTGCATATTTCTTAACTAATCTCCAAATCTCAATACGACTCATAGGCCGACCTGTTCGCGACAGCAGCAGAAAATCATCGCTGAAGGCCTTGGCCAGTTTCAGCCGCAGCTTTGAAAGATACTCAACCGTTGCTGCGATGGCAGATTTGCCGACCGGTATCACCCGTTCCTTGTTGCCTTTGCCGAAGCAGCGTAAGTAGCCGATGTCAAGGTTCAAATCAGAGGTTTTCAGGCCGGCCACCTCGCTGGCACGCATCCCCGTGGCATAGAGCAGCTCCAGCATTGCCTTGTCGCGAAGATAAAAAGGCTCTTTTGGCGAAGGAGCGTTCAGAAGATCAATTACCTGCTGCTTACTGCAAGTAATCGGCAATCTTTGCCACAGCTTCGGGCCTTCAAGAGTCCCAGTGAAGTCATCATCAACAAGCCCCATCAGTTTGGCAAATCGCAGGAACATTCTTATAGCTACCAGCCCGCGCTTTATCGAGCTTTCGCTTCTTTGCCTCTTAGTCAGCGTCTGCATATAGTTTTGGATAACAGCCGGTTTTATCTCGTCCAGCCGACTGACGCCGTCAGAGTTGCAATATTCTACAAAGCTCTTCAAGTCCCGGCCGTACGCCAGCACAGTATTGTCGGACAGGCCCGCCTCAACGGTCAAATAGGTGAGAAAATCCCTGACGCTACGCCCTAAAGGCATAGAAAGTAACCTCTCGCCAACTGATTGTACCTGCGTTGACGGCATCCATTCCCTAACACACAGCCCGCAATGTGATTGCCCAATACTGTAAGTATCGGCCTGAAAACAACATAAGCTTTAGTGTCGTACGCACGGTAATACTCATAAAAAGCCAAAAATATCAGAATTAACTTGACAACTCAGACCCACCTGCCATAATAAAGGCTAATTGGGAGTGGAGCACCGCCGATATGAAAAAGCTGATAGTAGTTTTTGTATCGCCATTTCTTGCCCGATGCCTGTCCTGCCTGTCCCGCGCCAAACCTGTCCTGAGTGTAATCGAACGGATAGGCTCCTGCCGCAATTTGGTGCGGGGCCGCGCCCTCCCCCCGCTAATCCCTGAAATCTGTCTAATCCGTGGTTAAAATCAAGTCAGCTTCAAAATAGTTGCAATTTTCTCGGCTGGCTTCACGAATGGGACATTTCCGAATGACCCGCTCGACAAGGCGAGGCTCTGTGTCGAAAGCTTGCTTTTAGAGCAGTGCTTGCCGAGTCCACCAAGCCAGCTGAAACTCTCTGCGCTCTCCGTGTTCTCCGCGGTTAAATAATTTTGAAATCTTTGTGCCTTCGTGCCTTCGTGGCAAAAATAAAATCTGCGTCAATCTCTGTCTTCTGTGGCTAATTATTCTTGCAATTTAATTCTTGCAATAAAAAAGCCCTGTGCTCATCCGTAATCCCCAAATCAAAGTCCGCCCGAAGGGCCTCCACAATTTTGCATTTTACACTTTGATTTTTTCACTAAAAAAGCCCCCAATTCCCCCCAAATTTCCGCCTCACAAAGCGTCCACCTCTCGCAACCCCAAACAAAATGGGACGCTCCTGCCAAAATAAGCGTCCCATTGAACAACCAGGATTAGTAGCCAGCCGTGCTTTCCTTACTTACTTATCTCGGTCCTCCAGTAGTTTTCTTAGGTATGCGTTTTCCCGCCGAGTTGCTTCAAGGTCGAAAAGCTGGTATTTGATGCATACCCGCAGGTAATCCAGCGATTCCTGCAGGCCATCGACACTCTTTTGAAGCCGCTTCTGGCTCTCTCGGGCCTGCTTGGCCAGCATAGCCAGCTTTTGATGTCGCGGATCGGCCATCGCCCCAAATTCTTTCACAAGCTCGTTAAGTTTGTCCTCAAGGTTCGCTTCGTCCATCACCCTAATCCCTATTTTTCACACGCACCGGCCCCATCAAATCACCCTTCTATTGCTCCGAAGCCGTTCAATCTAAGATACTTGTGCAAAACTCATACCAGCAAGCGCACCAATAGATTTCTTCCAACGCATCGCTGCTTACCGCTAAGCAAACACTCCCAATGCTGCTTGATGTGATACTCATACGTATTATTCTGATATATCTGAACGCAACTCATATACGGCCTGGGCCTGTGTGTTGCAAGAAATCAACAGCACTGGCCTCCTCGCGTCTTCTCCGCGAATACAACGGGCGTGCTCAGAAACAGTTACAATCGACGTTGATTATTATAAACATAGCTGTTGACCTTTTCCACCATTTGCCACAGTCGTGGCACCTGCTGACATTATGGTTTCACACGCAAAACCGCCGGGAGCCACATTCAGCCCAAGAGCAGACCAGCGAGCAGAAAAACACCGTTTTTGGTATTGTCGGGGCGGATTTGTGGGTCTCTACCGCATGTCATCGACTTCGGTTCTACTGTTCTGTGTGTCTGGAGGAAAAATGACGGATACCACCAGCAGAACACGTGCGTAGCCGACTGTGCAAGGTCATTGGGCTGCAGGAAAAAATGAAAAAATTTTCAAGAAATCTCAAGGTTATGCTTGACTGTCGGGTATAATGGCATACAGTATACTGGAGGCGTGCCTCAATAGGTACAATGCTCTGTTGAAATCCTCAGAGATGTCATTCTCAGTTCGCCGTAGGCGAGCGAAGAATCTCGATTCTTCGGTGATAATAGATTCTTCACTCCGCTGCGCTTCGTTCAGAATGACAATTTTTAGCCGTTTTCAACAGAGCATAGGTACAACTGACTGTAAGAGACAGGTGAGAACTCAAACAGATGCGAAAAGTGGAAGGGAGCTGAGAACTTGAATGGAGTTGGAAGTCCGAACAGAGGTGAAAAGCTGAGCAGAGGTGAAAAATTGAATCTAAACAATTGGCAAACTCAAGTTCGTAAAGGGTTGCTCGATATTGTGATCCTGAACCTTCTACGACACGGCCAGTGTCATGGCTACGAAATGGTTCAGACCTTCAAACGAATTCAAGGACTCAAGATTCGTGAAGGAAATATCTACCCTATACTTGCCCGCTTGCAAACCGATGGATTGGTAACAAGTTACTCGGAAGCTTCACATGACGGCCCGCCAAGAAAGTACTTTAGGCTTACCGAATTGGGCGAAAAGGCACTCATCGATATGAATGCGCACTGGGATCACGTAATTGAAAGTATCCAAAGTATCAGGAAAGGAACAGATAGATGATTTCACAAAACAAAACATGGGACTGCGTCAAAGCCGAATATCTGCGTCAAGTAGAGAAAGCGTTATCATCAGTCAAACATCCTCGCAGCAAAGAAGTTCTTGATGATGTCCGCTGCCATCTTGACAAACGTTTTGCGGAGCTTGAGACTGCACAACAGAGCTGGGAGAATTT
>Ga0114919_10005270_pt1 | contig 10332 bp, 8 predicted proteins | sample BlataG_FD_88682 | JGI IMG/M metagenome (GOLD analysis project Ga0114919, IMG submission 88682) | Deep subsurface microbial communities from Black Sea to uncover new lineages of life (NeLLi) - Black_00105 metaG | ecosystem: Environmental > Aquatic > Marine > Oceanic > Sediment | place: Atlantic... | reverse complement strand
CCTGGCCGCAATCAAAAAGCTCATGTTTGAAGAGAAGAAGCTTACCGGTGCTCAGATTATGCATGCTCTGGAGACGAACTTTGAGGATACCTCAACGACACCAACCGGGCCAGATATACAACAAATGCTTTTGGCGGCACCAAAATACGGAAACGATAACGATTATGTTGACCTCCTGGTGAAAGAGGCAACTACTCATGCCATGAGGGATGTGCGTGGCTACACCAGCTGGACAGGGGGAAGAGGAGGGTTTGCCTTGCTTCCGGTGTCACAAAACGTCCCTATGGGGGAAATAATTGGAGCCACTCCAGACGGAAGAAAAGCTGGTGTACCGACCGCTGAGGGTTGTTCACCAACACAAGGTACTGATGTTAGGGGCCCGACAGCGGCAGTAAAATCGGTAGCCAAGTTGGACCATGTTTTAGGTGATGAGGGAACATTGCTTAACCAGAAGTTTAACCCAATTATCCTGAAAGACATATCTGGACTAAGAAAGCTGGCAGCGCTTATCAAGACATACTTTGACCTTAAGGGGATGCACATCCAGTTCAATGTGGTATCTGTTGATACCCTGAGGGAGGCCCAAAAGCACCCGGAAGAGTATGCTGACCTGATGGTAAGAGTAGCCGGTTATAGCGCCCTGTTCACCCCACTGGACCCGGCAGTCCAAGAGGATATCATCTTAAGGACAGAGCAAAGTATGTGAGAGGGGACACATAGCAGGTGCGAAATGGAGAGGTTCTAAATGAGCGTAAGCAAATTACGGGGTGGGTATTTGACATCCAGCGATGGGTCATCTAAATGTAAGCAGTTAGGCATGAAATATGAACTGGGAGAGGTTAAACATCCAAGGTAAGGGGAGGGCCTTAAGGATGAGAGCTACTGGGAGATTCGAGCCCTGTGGTGGAGGGAGTACCCACACTTGGAGTGGTCAATTCAATAGAGAAAGGGGGTGAGGCCTATCGATGAATGAAGGTCAAGATATGACTAAGGGATTGGAGGCTTTAACGACTTTAGGAAAAGGAGGAAAAAAGGAAAAATGAAAAAATTTCTAATACCGTTACTAACAGTAGCCGTAGTCAGTATGGTCTTCGCCGGGTGTATACCGGCAGCGGCACCACCACCGGTGACACCACCAGTGACACCACCAGTGACGCCGCCAGTAACACCACCGGTGACACCACCAGAGGTACCATATGTGGGAAGAGATATAAAGATTGGTTGTGTTTCTGCCCTGAGTGGTGGCTTTGCTGCTGTGGGCAGTAAGTATCGAATCTCGGCACAGGTAGCCGTTGACCAGATAAATGAGCTGGGCGGCATCAAGAACCTGGGCGGCGCCAAGCTTGTGCTCGTTCCCGGTGATGGCGGAGCTGTACCCGACCAGGCGGCAGCCGAGGCCGAGCGGTTGGTCACGGTGGAGAAGGTCGACGCTCTCCTAACCGTCTGGCCAACTGCCATGGCAGTCAGTGATGTAGCTGAGAGGTATAAGACAGTGGCTATGAGCGCGTTGAGCGTTCCTGAAGAACTTACCGAGCGTGGCTACAAGTATATCTTCCGTACTTGCCCTGGCGCCAACGAAGAGTCGCAACAGAATATTTATCAGATCATGAAGTCCGCTGAGGAGTGTGGACTCCCACCACCCAGGACCATGTACATAATGAACATCTCCGATGACTGTTCTATAGATATGGTTAACTGGATGACGGTTCACGCAGCGGAGGCGGGTATAGAGATAATCGGGCACGATGTTGTTGACTGTATGGCGCCGACTTTTGTACCTCAGATCCTCAAAATAGAGAAGCTTAAGCCCGATGTTATGTACGAGTGCCACTACACTGGTGACGCTATAATTATGTACCGGGAGATGATGGAGAGGGAGACCTACTTGCCGTATGGCGTAAGCTCCTGGGGCGGCGGTATTGAAGACCCCCACTTCTACCGGGCACTACCGCTGGCAGCCTACCAATACACCTTCGCTCAGGAAAACGGTGACTCTGTTCCGCAAACGAGGCCTTGGTATCCTTACCTTAATGAGAAGATAAGAGCCTACTACGGTGCGAACTGGGAAGATTGTCACCTGATCGGCAACTATGGTGAAGTCTGGATTATAAAGGAAGCCTTGGAGCGAGTTGAGTGGAGTGATGACCAGGCTACATTCCGGACTAACCTGCGGGACACCATTTCCAACATCCATCTGACAAGGGAAAACGCCGAGAAGTTTACCACGCCGGATGGTACAACCTACATCCCAGCCCTAGACCCCATCATGCTCTGGGATGGGATTGAGTTTGACGAGGATGGAGACGCTCTCCCACAATACGAGCTTGGTGTCATGAGCCAGAATATTGGTGGTATCCGCTGGCCGATGTATCCTGAGAAGTATAGGCTACCAAACACGCCACCGGTTGTCCTGCCCATGCCACCCTGGGATGAGCGAGGCTAACCAGTGGTTTAGTGCTGGGATAGACGGCAGCACTCTAAATCTAGTTCAAGGGGGCAAGGATGAGAGCCCCCTTGAACTAGTATAGAACCGCCAAAAGAGAGGGGCTAGGTTTATGGTAGAATCCGTTGCCGCAGCAGCAGTAATGGGTATCCAGATGGGCTGCGTGTATGCGGTAATAGCCATAGGTTTGAGTATTATCTTCGGTATTATTCGGGTAATCAACTTCGCCCATGGCGCCATCTTGATGCTCTTTATGTATCTGGGGTACTACTTGTGGGCTCTGTGGGGCATTGACCCCTACCTGTCAATCCTTATTGTCGTACCTGCTGCCTTCGGTTGTGGTTACCTCGTCCAGTATATCATTGTCCGTCCCCTGTTTGTAAGAGAGAAGGCATACGTGGTAGAGCCGCTGGGGGTGTTGATGCTGATGGCTGGTTTTGACCTAGTTTTGTCAAATATGGGATTAATGGCATTTAGCCCCGACATTAGGTCAGTGACTACTGGTTATACCTTCAATACCATCCACATTGGATTTCTTATTTTAAATCAAGCCCGTATAACCCTGATACCAATTGTCACTGCCCTCGTTTTTGGCCTCTACCGGCTACTCAATCGCACTGAGCTGGGAAATACTATTCGCAGCGTGGGTCAGAACCGGGAAGCGGCAGCTGTCTGCGGCATAAATGTTCACCACATCTATGCCCTCACCTTTGGCATAGGCTGTGCCGTAACCGCTCTTGGTGGGTGCTGCATGCTTACCTTCGTGCCCCTGGAGCCGTCTATGGGGCTACCGATGGCGATTAATGCATTTATCGTTGTGGTTCTGGGAGGGATGGGCAGTATACCGGGGATGTTGCTGGCAGGCATTATCATTGGGCTAGTGCAGGCAATAGGGGCACAGTTTATGTTCGGCACTTATGCCATTATTGTTTCTCTTGTCATATTCATACTAATCATTCTGCTGAGACCCAGAGGCTTGATGGGCAGGATTGAGGTGTAGCGTGGAACAAGAAACCGGGATGAGAGCTTTAGCTCAAAGGCTGGGAAGAAGGGTAGTTATTATTGCCGCCCTGACGGTAGCAGCGATAATACCATTGGTAGTGCATAACCCCTACGCAATACACATTGGTATCCTGATTTTCCTGTATGGTTACCTCGCCACCGCCTGGGGACTGGTTGGGCAGAGCGGACAGCTTTCCTTTGGCCATGCTGCCTTCCTGGGACTGGGGGCATATACTTCCACCATTCTCTTTAATCAGGCGGGAGTCACCCCGTGGCTAGGTATGCTTGCCGGTGGCGGCATAGCGATGGCGGCTGGTGCTGGCATCGGTTATCCTACGCTGCGCCTAAGAGGGGTATACTTTGCCCTGGCTACCCTAGCCTTTGCCTATAGCCTGCAGATATTTGTAAGGACTACTAACTGGTTGGGGCCAATCCGGATAGGAGCTGGTCCTGGTTTACATGTTCTCTTGGTAAATGGTGGCAATGCTCCCAGCCTCTTTCAATTTCCCAGTAAGGAGCCCTACTACTACATAGCTCTGGGCATGGTGGCCGGTATAGTTGCCCTGAGTTACTACCTTAATCGTACTCGTATCGGCTATTACTGGGCAGCGATACGGGGTGACCCGGACGCTGCCGAATCTTTAGGCATCAGTGTAGCTCGATACCGGATTAGGGCCTTCCTCTTAAGTTGTTTTCTGACTGGCCTAGGCGGCACTTTCTACGCCCAGTACTTCCTCGCCCTTGACCCCAGGCGAGTCCTAGGAGTAAGTTTGTCCATTGAGATTGCCCTGGTAGGCATTGTTGGTGGCTGGCAGTCGGTATTTGGGCCGTTGTTGGGTTCCCTTGTCCTTATTCCCATTGGGCAGCTAACTCGTGCCCAGCTTGGAAGTAGCTTGCCGGGACTGCACCTTCTCATATACGGCGTTATACTCATGCTGTTCATCCAGTTCTTACCCCAAGGGCTCAATAGCCCAGTAATGCGAGGCTTGAGGTGGGCTGAAGCCAAGGTATGGCGTCCTAGAGAATATAGTACCTATGAGAGGGGAGGGAAATAGAGTGGCCTTACTTGAGGTTAGCAAGGTAACCAAGAGATTCGGGGGTCTGGTAGCTGTCCACCAGTTAGACATGACAGTTAATAATGGACAGATACTGGGTCTGATTGGGCCTAACGGAGCCGGTAAGACCACCCTCTTTAATCTGATAGCTGGCTATTATAAGCCTGATGAGGGGCAAGTCGTATTCCAGGGAAAGGATATAACTGGGCTTAAGCCATATGACGTTTGTAGATTGGGACTAGCCCGCACCTTCCAGACGACCAAGCCATTCATGGAAAGCTCTCTGATAGATAATGTAGTGATTGGGGCGCTGATGCAGGATCATAATGTTGCCAATGCTAAGAAAATTGCCTTGAATATAGTAGACATGCTGGGGTTTGGTGAGATAGCTTATGCCCCTGGTCATGAGCTAACTGTACCTGACCGCAAGCGCCTTGAGGTAGCTCGTGCCCTGGCCACCGGCGCCAAGCTACTGCTACTGGATGAGCCAATGGCCGGACTAACCCCTACCGAGAAAGCACACACCGTCGCCTTGCTACGGAGAATCAATGAACAAGGTACGACCCTAGTAGTGGTAGAACACGACATGAAGGCGGTAATGACCCTTTGTCCTCACATTGTGCTGTTGGATCGCGGCGAGAAACTGGTGGAAGGTACCCCTCAGGAAGTAACCAGTGACCCGAGAGCAATTGCTGCCTATCTAGGAGAAGAATATGTCGCTACTTGAGATTAAAGACCTTCATACAGGCTATGGTGATATAGCCGTACTGCATGGCATATCGGTTCATGTAGAGAAAGGTGAAATCACCTCTCTAGTTGGCTCCAATGGGGCAGGCAAGACAGCCTTGCTCAGGACTATATCCGGCCTCATTGAGCCATTCTCAGGGGAGATTATCTTTAATGGGGAGCCAATCCACAAGCTGCCTCCCCACAAGATAGTGGCTAAAGGCATAGCTCATGTACTTGAGGCTAGACAGCTCTTCAACTTTCTGACTGTGGGGCAGAACTTGATGATAGGTTCCAGTATGCCGGGGGCACGCCCTCATCGGAAGGAGAACCTGGAACTGGTCTTTGGCTTGTTCCCGAGGCTAGCCGAACGAAAAAATCAGTTGGCTGGGACCCTAAGCGGCGGTGAGCAGCAGATGCTAGCTACTGCTCGTGGTCTGATGGCTAATCCTTTGATGCTAATGCTGGATGAGCCATCTTGGGGACTGGCACCGATGCTTACACATGAGCTATTTGATGTTATTGAGCGAGTCAACAAGGAGACTAGCACCACTGTACTGCTGGTAGAGCAGAATGTGCATAAAGCCTTATCTTTGGCCCATCACGCCTATGTTCTAGAGCGCGGAAATATAGTTATGGAAGGAACAGGGCTGGAGCTCCTGGGTAAAGAAGAGCTAAAGACTGCTTACCTCGGATTATGACCGTGTATAAATCACAACTGGTCACTGTAGGCGTAAAATTACTTTGACCCTAGAAGGTAGTGACCAAAAGAAGGAGGTGATGTTTATTGATGGAACGGATGTCTTAGTGTCGTTGTATGATTAAAAATTGTAACAAAGGAGGGAAAAATGAGTTTAAAGACGACATTTTGTGGTAGAGAGATAAGGAGCCCCTTTGGCGGTGCGGCTTTAGCTATGAGTTCGCCGTCGGCTGCCTCAGCAGAAACTTATACTAACAGGATTTTGAAGTTTGTTGAGTATGGAGCTGGGATCGCATCAACTCTTTATGTTTGTCCAGAGCACTTGAAGGACTACCCTAAGGGTAAGGAACCTACTTTCAAATGGGGTCGTAACAAGCGTGAGGACCATAATTATCTTATTTTTCAGGCGGATAAGGATTGTATTATGGGTCGTCTTGAGGAGGGGCTGGAAATAGTTAGGCGTCTCAGGGAAAAGTGTCCTGAGGATGTACTGGTGCAGGCAAATATAGTAGTGGAATCAGATGAGCCTAAGACGTGGGTAGAGCATGCCAAGGCTTTTGAGGATGCAGGCGCAGATATAATAGAGTTGGATGTCTCCTGCGCGATCAATGCATATGAGGAATCTGATCAGGTTGAAAGTTGGATGAGGGGAATGCCGCTTGATTTTCTTGCCGACAGGCCGCAGGAACTATCAAAGGTACTCCGGGCTATAACCTCGGTGGTGAAGATTCCGGTTGGTTTTAAGATGACACCAGAAAGTGGTTTTCCACGTTTCCTCTATATAGCTAAGGCGGCGTATGAGGCGGGGGCAAGGTTTGTCAGTTGCAGTAATGCTCCTATCTGTGTAAACCCTATTGATATTTATAATGGGGGCAGGCCGGCGAGCGAGGCCTACCCGATTGCGAAAAACCAGTTTGTGGGTCTTGTCGGTGGAGGCAGGTTTATAGGTAGGAAGCAGGTAGCTGGCATCAAGATGCTTGTTCCTGAACTTGAGGTAGTGGGCATAACGGGGATTCTCAAGCCGGAGGATGTTGTTGACTACATTATGCTTGGGGCGCAAATTACGGAGTTGGCATCTGGGCTGATGTGGTATGGGGGGAGGTATATCAAGAGGGTTAAGAGCTTCCTTGAACAGTTCATGGAGCAGCAAGGATACAACAGTGTTGATGATTTCAGGGGTTTGGCGTTAAAGGACTTTGCGCCGGATGCGACTAAGATTGATTATGCATTTGGTCAGAGGCTGGCGGTAACTGATGAGTCAAAATGCACCGGGTGTGGTTTCTGCGTTGATAGTCAATGCTACGCTTCCTACATGGAAGATGGAATAGCCAAGGTTGACCCAGATGAGTGCACTGGCTGTGGGCTGTGTGTGCATATTTGTCCGTATGAAGCGAGGACGCTTGTCACGAGGGAAAAGCCAAGGCCTGTTGGCATAAAATACCCTGATGCTTAGGGGAGATGAAAGGGATTTATCTACAAATTTTGCGTTTTAGAGACGCTGGTTCCTTTTGGGAATGCAGCTCTGTTTGTTGGGTTGCAGGGTATCCCTCCGGAAAAGGGGTGTGCTGAAGAGGTTATGAGACCGATAAAGAGAGAGGTTAAAAAAACAAACCGGGAGGTATAGTATGGACATAGACAACTGGAGGTTACTGGAACCTGTCAAAATTGGGACAATGCCGTTAAGGAACAGGATAGTGATGCCGCCGATGGAGACTATCCACAATAATGCGGATGGGTCTGTATCACAGGATACCATTGATTACTATGCGGAGAGAGCTAAGGGTGGCGTTGGCTTAATTATAGTTCAAAATACTTGTGTAGATAGCATAGCCAGCAGGTCTGCCATTGGTCAGTTGCGGGCTGACTCTGATCACATGATAGCTGGGCTGAGTAAATTAGCAGAGGCTATCAAAGTTAATGGTGCGGTAGCTGTACTCCAATTAGGTCATGGTGGCCGAGAGACTAATCCTGAATGTAATCCCGGAGTACAAAACGTTGCTCCGTCTCCTATTCCTAGTGATGCCGTTGGGGTAATGCCGAAAGAGCTAACTATTGAGGAGATTGAAGCAATACAAAATGCTTGGGCTAATGCAGCGCGAAGAGCAAAGGATGCTGATTTCGATGGAGTCGAGATTCATGGCGCTCATGGCTATCTCATTTGTCAGTTCATCTCACCCAAAACAAATCTGCGAAAGGATAAATATGGTGGGCCACTAGCCAATAGAGCCAAGTTCGTCTTAGAAGTTATTGAAAAAGTAAGAGCCATGGTGGGCGATGATCTCATCGTAGGCTTTAGGATGAGTGGCGACGAGTATGTCCCTGGTGGTTTAACCCTTGAGGAAGCAGCCAAATACGCTAAGATGGTAGCCGATACTGGTAAGATTGACTACATTCACGTGTCTGCTGCGACGTATGAATCATTTCCTTACATGATTGCTCCAATGTACTACGAGAGAGGACATCTTGTCCACCTAGCTGAAGGTGTTAAGAAGCTTGTCAAGAATATACCAATAATTACCGTTGGCTCACATAATATACAAACAGGTGAGAAAGCATTACAGGAAGGAAAAGCTGACCTAGTGGCGATTGGCCGAGGTCTGATTGCCGAGCCTGAACTGCCTAACAAACTTGCTACTGGTAAAATAGAGGATATCAGACCTTGCACGTTGTGTAATGAGTACTGCTTCTCCCATCTTTTTAAAGCTTTACCTGTAAGGTGCGCAATCAATCCTGCTGTTGGTAGAGAAGCCACATTTAAGATGACTCCAGCTGCAAAAAAGAAGAAAGTTATAGTGATAGGCGGAGGTATTGCCGGCATGGAGGCAGCGAGAACTGCAGCTATAAGAGGTCATGATGTTACCCTCGTAGAGAAAAATAACAAATTAGGTGGCCATCTGATTGAGGCTTCAGCACCTGAATTTAAGGGTTCAATAAAGGATTTACTAGGCTGGGCTGAAAGGCAGATTAACAAAAGCAACATCAAGGTGCAATTGAATACCGAAGCAACACCCGACTTGATCAAAGAGGCTAACCCAGATGCATTGATAGTGGCTGTTGGGTCCGAATTTATAGTACCAGCAGTTCCAGGCAACGATAAACCATCTGTCGTTATGGCAAATAACGTACTTTTAGGTCAGAAGAAAGTTGGCGAAAAGGTAGTGGTGATCGGAGGTGGCATTGTAGGCTGCGAAACAGCCCTCCACATCGCGGAAGCATTGAAAAAGAATGTTACAGTTATTGAGATGCTTGATGAGATACTCGTAGAACACGAACAGTTCCATAGACAAGTTCTAATGGAAAGACTTGAAGCAGCGGGTGTCGAAATACGTACTGGATGGATACTGAAAGAAATCACAAATAAAGGAGTAGTTTGCGAAGATAAGAATTGGCAAACGCATGAGGTGGTAGCAGATACTGTCGTTGTCGGCATGGGCTTAAAAGCGAGAGGAGAACTAGTAGAGAAACTTAAAGGTCTCGCGCCTGAGGTGTATACCATAGGAGACTGTGTTGAGGCACGCAAAATCGGTAATGCCTTTGAGGAGGCGTGGCGCACTGTTCTTCTAATCTAAGAGGAAGAAACTAATTGATTTGTGTAGGAGAAATGGTCAGGGGCAATAGAGAGAAAGGAATGATAAAGCAGATAGCATAGTTCATGGTGGGAGCGCAGAATCTTACAGGAAAAGACCTGATAGTGAGGCTATAGTGCCCTTTTCGTCGAGCTAGATAAAGAAACCCAAGACGCCATCATCGCCAGGACTGAGCATCAACTCTAAGGATTCTAAGAGTCTATAAAACATGGGTGTTGTAATAGCAGGCTTCCTGAATGTGAAGCTAGGCAGCCGTTCAAATAGGTTAATTTCTTGTAAAAGGAGGTGTCAAGTAAGATGGTGACTGTGAAGAGAAAAATAAGCTTGAAGGATGTGAAAATTGATGAGCAACTTACTGAGGAGGGAGGTTGGGTAAATCTGAGATTGCGCTGGATAGTTACCGAGGATATAGGTGCTAAATATGGGACCTTCGGCTACGTAGAATTCCTGGCCGGCTCAAGTCATGAGCTCCATAGACACCCAAATGCCGATGAGGTCTTCTACGTACTCAGTGGTCATGGGATGGTCAGAAGTGGTGACGAGATGTTTGAAGTAAGTGCGGGGGACACAGTTTTCGTACCTCAGGGGGACCCCCATTATTTTAAGAATATTGGCGAAAAGGGACCATTAGTTGCACTTTTCGCTTATCTTGGGGCGCCTAGTCTCCAAAAGGCAGGGTATGAAAGGGTATGAGTTAGGAGGGCAGAGAATATTGTGGCAATAGAAAAAGAGAAACTAATAGATATGTATCGGGTGATGGTCCGAATTAGAACCTTTGAGAACAGGGTTTATAAGGAATTTGCTGCCGGGAATATTCCT
>Ga0114919_10005267_pt1 | contig 10335 bp, 10 predicted proteins | sample BlataG_FD_88682 | JGI IMG/M metagenome (GOLD analysis project Ga0114919, IMG submission 88682) | Deep subsurface microbial communities from Black Sea to uncover new lineages of life (NeLLi) - Black_00105 metaG | ecosystem: Environmental > Aquatic > Marine > Oceanic > Sediment | place: Atlantic... | reverse complement strand
GTTAAAGATATCAAATAATTTTTTTTGGATTTCATCCATTTTGGTTATTGTATTGTTTTTCTTTAACATTTTAGCAGACTTGTCTTTATGATAAAAATTTATTACTTCCTTAATTCCGGCAAGATTATTATGCATTCTGACCATTGAAAGTGTGAGTCCTTTTTGCCTTGCTTTCCTGCTCATAAGTGAACGAATCAACAATGTTATTGTGCAATTTGGGCGCTTTTACATCGCTGCAAGTTTGTAGTATCTTATCTACGAAGCATAAAAATTGTTTTAGTTTTTTTTGAAGGGGGGATTATCCTAATTGCTTGAAAAGCAAAATTGGGTTGAATAGGCAAACTTTTAAAGCGAACTGAATTATGTTTTTGCCGGTGGTTTTGCTTTAAGTATTTGACAAATATGGGCTGGCAATTTCCTATTCTAATTTAGAATCTTCAGGATTTTGACGACAATCCCAAACTAATCTGATATTGATTTCTTTTCTTGTTATTTCGTAGTATATCTTATAATCTCCTTTGATAATAACCCGTAAATCTTTATAATCTGTTTTTATTCCCAGATTTGGATATTGTTTTAACAGGGAAATCAATTCTGTTATCTCTTTGTTAAGTTTTATGCTATATGTTTTTGAACCGTTTCGTTCAATATAGAATCTCAGGATTCCTTTGTAAACCCGTTTTGCTTCTTTTGTCCAGGTTATTCTGCGAGCCATCCTGATATTTCTTTTCGTACTTTTTCGTCAGAAATAGTATTGCCATTCTTATAATCCTGTTCGCTTTTATTTAAAAATTGTTTTTCAATATCTGTAACGTTAACAATTGAAACTTCACTGGTTAAAGCATTGTTTAAATATTCAAGCAATGTATCATCTTTTAAATTAAGGATGCGTTTAATCAAATTATGTTGAAGTTCTAATGTATTCATAATTCTAATTTTGTTGTAAAATTACATAATATGATAGTATTTTCAAAAAGAGAATTTTAGTCCAGGTCTTAATTTCTTAAAAATTCTGTATTTCCTTGTGTTTTTAATGAAATACCATGCTGAAAGATCGTAGCAACGCCAAAATATTCCTTTTTTTCTATGCCTAAATCTATATTTATGAATGTACGAATTTTCAAAAAAAAATAGACCCGCCAAAGGCGGGATAAATAGTCAAACCCGCAATCCCACGCTAGTCCTTTGTACAGCGAACCGAGAAGCCCTCAGTCTTGTAGATGTTGTGCCGGTTCACAGCGGAGCACTCGTGGTTCAGGTAACAGCGCCACGCGCGAGAACTACCGTACTCCGTAGCACTCCAAAAGATGACATTGAGACCCAAACCGAGGAACGAGCCATCACTGAGCCGGTAGCCCCCAGGCAGAGCTGTAAAACCGCTTGAATTTGTTGCACCGGTATTGGCACTATTCCAATGTGTTGTACCTGTTTCTTTAAGTTTTCCGCCTGCGCCACTTTCTCCTCCCAAGTAATCAGTTAGTTCTGTCCATTCATCATCACTGGGCAAGTGCCAGCCATCAGGACAAACACCCTGCACACGGCTGGGATTATTATCGCTGCTTGCTGCATCATTCATTGCTGCTGCCCAGGTATATAATGCACCATAAGTGTCACCGTTAGCAGAGCTGTTTTGGTAATAACAATAAGCTTTGTCTGTATAGCCAAGTGCATCCCATGCTGATTCATCTTCAACTAATGGTATAGGAGTTCCGTCATGATAATGCGTAACTTTCAGGTTTTCTGTCATCCATAACTGACCGCCTATATAAACAGTATTATAACTATTTCCATCAACATCTGTTATAGGTGTACCGGCTTCATCCTGCCAAAAACCAATGATTACTTCATCTTCACTCGTACTGCAATTCGTTGAAATAGTCCAACGTAACGTATAGGTTTCATGTAATTGTCCATTAAAATTAGTACTTGGGTCAGCAGGATCGGTAAAACTACCACCTGTTCCGTTTACAATACTCCATTCGCCTGTGCCATGCTCGGCTTCAGGGGTATTGGCTGAAAGTGCAGTGGTGGTTGTTCCATTATCAAATATTTGGTCGCTGCCTGAATCAGCTATGGTTGGCTGTGGCCAGCAATTTGAATTAAAAGATTGCCATGCACTACCATTATAAATTTGATAAAGGTTCTCTGTACTATTAAACACTGCATCACCTTCAGAAGGCGTTAGTGCTGCAATTTCGGTTGTTGTGTAAACCGGCACACTACCATCACCACCGGGAAGTGTTACGGTATTACCTTTTGAAATTGAAAGACTGTTGCCACTAATGCTTAGGTTTTGGGTTGCATTATTCCATTTTGTCGTATCAGTTCCTGTTATTCCATTGGCTACTGATGAACCATAAACAGGGTCGGTTTCTGTAACTGTTCCCGTAATACTTTCAGCCGATTTTGCATGCAAAGCATACGGGACACTCAATAATTGGCTTATGCCATATTCTTCGTAAGTCGTTTCACCTGTTATGTCCATCTCTATTTTTATAAAATAAGTATCGGCACTCCAGTCAATAGTTGTAAGATCACCACTTACCACTGTACCTGCTCCAATATTCAGATTTATCAATCCAAATTCATTTGTAGTTGGTGTAAAGGTTTCAACATACACAGCTGTTCCGCTTGTCATTGCCTTGTAAAATGCTTATCTGCATACTTACTGCTTGGTCAGCTACTACATTGCCGCTTGCATCTCTGGCTACAGCTTGGTATTTAAAACTTTGCGGGGTTTGTGCTATAAGGCTACCTGCAAAAATCAATGCTAAAAATAATGTGTATTTTTTTTTATAATATCAGGTTTTTAATGTTTTACAATTTTATATGTTTTAATTTCTTTATTGGCCTCTGTTATTTTCAATATATAAGTACCGGGTTTATAATTTTGCATTTTGATAGTCTGTTTGTTTCCTGTCATCTTTTTTTGAAAAATCAGTCTGCCGTTTATATCAAAAAGACTTAACAGCAAATCTCTTTGCTTATCAGTTTTTACCTCTATCGATAAAAAACTGTTTGTAGGGTTTGGGTAAACAGACAGTTCAATACCGGGGACTTTCATGTCGTTGATAGCTGTGTGTAGTTTTTATATTTTCACATTCTTAGCATTCGAAAGAAAATTCATTTCAATTTCTTCTTCTTTTGATATCAAGATTGTATTACAAGAACAAGATAGTTTTTCACTTATTTCTTTTTCTATTTTCCTACGATAAGTTATTACATCCTTAATCTTGATTTGGGGCTTATCATAAACTAATGCCAAATCAATGTCGTTATAATCCAAAGCGAATACCGAAGAACCAAATAAGTATAATTCAACGTGTTCAACTCTTTCAAAGTCAAAATCAGTTATCCTTTTTTTTGCGTTCATAGTTTAAAAATGTTTTACCAGTACAATTAACTGCTCCAAAAAATTCCCTATTATCATAAAGTCCAACGTTCATGCTTTTTGCTAATTCTTTTGCTGCTCCAGAGTATCTGTTATAAAAACCGATTAAAACAATACAATCAATGTTGTAAAGACTTGGATTAATCTCATATATATCAGCTTCTCCTGCAATATAAATGTCTGCAACAAGAATTTTTAAGTCTGGTCGGTCTAAAGTCCTCTTTAATAAATATACATTATCACCTAAGCTTATGATTTCACTTACTGCATTGTGCCCACGCATTCCATTTTCAAAAAAGGTCTCACTAGACTTGGCGACAACTTCTCTATTGTTTTTTCTCATATAAAAATATTCTCAAATTTGTCTGGAAATCTTAAAACACTGCTGTTTACATCACCAGATATTTTATTGTACTCAAACCCCTCTCGATGAATTTTAAATTCTGTAAATGTTTCATATTCACTCTCTGAAAGCAAATGAAGATTGCATTCAATAATGTTTTCAATTTTTCTATTATTAGGCAAAATTTTTTGAATAGCTAACCTTTCCCACATAATCTCTGTTGACATAGGGTCTTCCTTCGCATTAACTGAATATGGACCAAACTTTTTAAAAATACTCCTATTTTCTAACAGTAATGGTAAAATAAAATTTCTTATGGATTTTCTATCACTGAACTTCTTAATGCTAAATAAACTTTTGATACTCCCTGTATGCTTTGATTTCCATGTATGAATTAATTCGTCAGGAAATATTTCTGGATTCTTGTCAATTATCGTATGACAAGTTGGGCATAATAAAACTATATTATCAAACTCATCTCTTTCGCTCAATTCTAAATCACCATCACCGCGTTGGCCTTTCAATTTTTGTCCAATTATATGAGCTAACTCCTCTATATTTGTAATTTGACCATTTTCAAAGAAGGGAAACAAATCAGCATGACAATCTGGTTTTGCGCAAAATCCTCCTGAGGTTGCCCAAAGTTTTCTCTTAACTTTTTTTTAATTGCCATTTAAATTATTGAATTAGACTCTCAGTTCGTAAATTCTGACTAACGTTAAAATTTGCAGCTCATTTTCAGTAAGTTACAAAATCCAACATCTTCAGGTTTTAGCTCAAATTTAACAATGTTTTTCTTAATTAGTTGCACCATCTTGAGTTTCCTTTTTTGATCTAAAAACAGATATTCTGTTGGAGGCTTATAGGGTACTTTTTTGATTACCATTGTCCAAATTATTACTCCGAGTTTTCTTGCAGTAGCGCTTACGGCAGCTTGACGACCTTTTCTATAGGCAATCCTCTTGAAAAAATCCGAAAGATGTGTGTCTTTTAAGTTTCCTATTGCATTGGCAGCTTGACGAAGGGCGATTTTGAGCCTGTTGCTTCCTTTAGGGGTTCTGTTGATTAATACTTTTCCGCCTGATATTTTATTGTTGGGTGCCAATCTTAACCATGAACCAAATTCTTTTGAAGTACTAAATTTCTTAAACCCTTCCGGGCCTATCTCACTCATAATTGATAATACTGTAGCATGGCTTACCCCTTCTATTGCCATTAGGTCGACACCATCAAAATACTTGAATGCTATTTGATTTAAATCCTTTATTTCAGGTGCATTCTTATTTATCCTTTTATGTGGTTTATCAGTTGTGCTTAATTTCATTTTCGCAGGGTCTTTTTTGAGCTCCGCTTTAATAAATTTTTCTATTTCTCTATCACAGGCTTTTATCTTCTTCTGAACGAACATATAGCTTTCATATTCCTGTTTCAATCCAAACAAATAATCTTTACGGTTATTGCCGTGTAGTGCTTTTGCTATCTCTTCTTTTGATTTCCGGCAGTTATAATGCCTGTGTTCTGCCAATGATTCCGGGTCAAGATTGCCCTTACAGATGTCTTCGATAATTTTCAAACCTGTAAGCCCACAAATATCTTTTACTACTACATCTAACCTGAAATTTAGCAACTTTAGATATTTCTGCATTTTATGAGATGCACTAGAAGCTAAATCAATCCAATTGCTCCTTTGACGGCAATAGGTACGAAGTATTTCTGTTGTTTCATCTGGAAGAAAACTACTTGTTAATAAACCTAATGCATGAAGCTTTTGTATCCATCGACAATCTTTAACATCGGTCTTTTTACCTTTTGCGTGTTTTGTAAACTTCCCATTACAAAGAACTACTTCGATTCCATGCTTTATTAGCTCTGTATAAAGATTTTGCCAATAGTCTCCCGTAGATTCCATTGCTACCGATGTAATTCCGTAAGAAAGTAACCACTCACAGAGTTGTGTAAGGTCTTCGGCATAAACACCAAACTCCTTTACATCATCTAAAGATTGTCCCACTGCCACAAAGTGTGATTTGCTTCCTACATCAATCCCTCCTGCATTTGGATTGATGATTTCCATTTCCATTTTTTTCTTTGCCATAATAATTTTTCTATTAATGATTAAAATGACTCTAAGGAAATGTATCTTTGAATTGAAAATTATTCTGAACGGGGTCACCTGCAAAGGTGCCACCACTGAAATTATCAACAAGCCTCTGAATCGCAGTTCGGTGGCTTTTACATTTCAACCAGAATTACGCACGGACTATTACGTACCACTTTAAAAATCGGTCATACATAGAGCCAGTTCAAAATTAGCAGGAATTTTGCTAAGGAGCACCTCTCTCGTTAGCAATAGAAATTAATCGGTTTCTCTGATGTGGGGAATTACACACAACGTTTGCAAGTAAAAAATCGTTGGCGGATTTACCTACAACATTTTATTAGTACTATTACATTCCAAAATTACTAATTTCTTTTCAGTTAACTACCTCACCGCCAATGTTTTTTACTTGCTGTTAGCGGTTCGTTGTTTTTCAGTCATGTTGTGTCTGTATAAGTTAGGTGTCGAGGCGCATCAGCTTGCTTGCTCTTTTGCATTTTTTATTGTTGGACTATGTGATGGGGAAAATGCAAATGTGCAAGCAAAAGCGTTGGCGTTAATTAATTTCTATATTGAATTTTTCTTTTAATATTTGTTGAATTTGTTTTGTTTGGTCAACACCTTCAAAAGTTTCTATTAATTGACCTGGAAAGTGTTCTTCATACCATGTCTGTTTTGTTTCCCAATGATTTTTGTATTCCGGTAAATCCAATCTTCCTACATGCTCCCAAAAATATTCTACCCCTTTCCAGCGAATCGTAAAGTCAGGCAAATACATTGAACCGTCTTTTGCAAACTTAGGCACTTCATAACTGAACGGAATTTTGTTCAAGTAAAGAATATTCGCAATGTTCATTTCAGATTTTGAACGAACAAAATATTTTGAGAGAGTTGAAATTACTTTTTGGTCTTCATACCAATTTGATTTCAATGCAAAAAACAAATCAGGAATTGGGTTGAAATCAAAAATGGATGAATTGATTTTTCTGATGTTTGATTTTTCAATTTTCGTCAACCCAATAAAAGTAGAAACATCCTCCTGAACAAAAACGGTGAGATGATTTTGTGCTCTTGTGATAGCTGTGTAAATGAGTTCCATTGAGAGCAGTGAACTACTTTTCTTCGGAAGAATCAAATACACTTTGTTGAATTCGCTGCCCTGTGCTTTATGAACTGAAATCATATAACCCAATTCAATGTTTTCCTCAATGGGTTCGTAGAATATTGGTTTCTTATCATAACCTTCCAAGTAACCATAGTTGACTGAATACCTATCCCGTCTTTCAAACTTCACTTGAAACTTTTGCAATCTGTATTCACTCCAACCTGTGTTTTTATCAAAAGGGTGTGGATTCACAAATCCTAATTCACCATTGTAAATTTCAATCTTCACATTTTTCTTTTCATTCCAACTATAAGCAGATATTTTATTTGACTGTGGTCTGTTTCGGAACTGAATTACTTTATCATAAAGTGCAATTCCATCCAACTGAGTTTTGTTTGCCTGATAACCATTGAAAAGATTTTGAAAGAAAGTATTGAGATAATCTGTCCCATAATATTCTCCACGGTAAGGAGAAAGAAATTGTATTGCTGATGGGTTAGGATATTTGCTGTCCTTACGAATAGCTTTCCCCCAAATATTATAAAATTTCCCTTTCTCTGCCTTCTCCCCAGTTTCTTTTTCAAGGTCTGAAATGATTATTGACTTAAGCATGAGTTCCAAATCAGCCATCTCTTTCCAGTAGTGAATGGTAAGGTCTTTATCAATCACACCACCTTGTTGCACTTTTTTCAAAATGGTTTCCTGATTCTTCTTGCTGAAATTTTCTTCCGATTGTTTTTCCTGAATAAAAATTTCTGCTAATTCTAAAATTCCGTTTCCTTTTTTGTTCACGATGTTTTCTAACTGGCGGACATTGATGTCCAACTTGCCAAGATTTTCAGGGCAATTGGTTTTCATCCATTCAATAATGTCATTGAAAACTTTTCCTCTGCCGATTGGTGGTAACTGATTCGGGTCGCCAACTAAAATCAAACGCTGAACACTGTTCCAGTTTATGCTTCGCATCAGGGTAGCAAATAATGACAGGTCAATCATTGAACACTCATCCACAACCAAAGTAGTGATGGTGTCATTTTGTTTCCCGAATTTTTTGAAAGTGAAATTGTCATTCAACCAACCTCCGCTTGCTAAGAAGGAATGAATGGTTGAAGATTTCTTTTCTGTTTTCTCCGTCATTATCACAGATGCTTTACCTGTGGGTGCAAGCAGAATAATGCTTGTGCCTGCTCCGTGTGTTTTCTCAACACTGCGTATGATTGATTTCAGAATTGTTGTCTTACCTGTTCCTGCTGCACCTGATATAACACAAATAGGTTTTGTAAAAACCTTCACGCAAACTTTTGCCTGTCCTTTCAATGCTTCATCATATTCTTTCGGTGCTTTTTCTAACAATGAACTTGTTGGGTCTTTCAACAGATTATAAAAATGTTTTTCGTCAATTGTTACTTTCAGTTGAATGTCTTCACCGTTCAGATTTTTCAAAGTAGAGTGAACCAATTTTTCATCTTCTCTTACATCATTTAGGTAGAGATAATTCTCTTCATCATGTTTTCTGTATGTGATTGCCTTCTCAATTAACTCCGAATCCACATCAAAATATTTTGGTGTGAACTGGTGGTTCTTCCATTCGGGTAAATAACTCAATCGGTTGTTGAGCAAAAACAAAACATTAGTTTGCGAAACGAATGAGTGAATGGTTTCTCTTTTCAAAACATCAACACACAAAGCCCTGAATCTCTCGGCAGAATTTTTTGAAAAAATGTTTTCCATTCCCAAATCAGGATTAGGAATAATGCCGTGGTCAATCAAGTGAAAAGAAATGATGTCGTCTTCATCATCGCCTATGTATTGCTCACATAGTTGATAAGGGTTCTCTGAAATTTCATCAAGCAAAGCATAAATATTATTAACATTCCTCTCCGTGCTTAATATGTTTTCAATTTGCTGATACGATAATGCAAATCGTGGAAATAAATTTAAAAGCATTTCTTGCTCTTTATCTTCTCTCAATTTCCAATTTCGTTTCACATCACTCAACCTTTGTGATGCAATTATTAAACCGTCAATTGATTTTGATTTTCCCGTAAGCAAATCAGCAATGTTTTGAAATGCTTGCTTGTCGTTCTTCTTTTCTGTTTCCGCTTTGTAGTAGCCAATCCCTTCTTCAAAGTCAATGAATGAAAGCACTTCGGGAAGTCCAGGATATGCTCCTCTTTTCTTCCACAAATCGGTGAAAAGATTCAGCAACCATTTTCTTCTTTCAGTCCAGTTCTGTGTGTCGTCACCAATTTCTAATAAGTAGGAAGCAATTTCAATCATCCTTTCTACCAATGACAACGCATCATCATCAGGGACTGGACGGGTGGCATATTTGAAGTTTCTATTATTGTCAGGCACTAATAATATTCTTTTCAGCACTTCGGGATTGTCCATGTATTTGTGATACGGAATCACAAAACCCTCAACAGGATAATTAGAAGTGATTGGCATTTGCCAAACAAAACCTCCTGCATATTTTTTCTTTACTTCTTCTGTTGTGCCTTCGTAATATTGAATCTTTCCGACTTTTTTCAATCGTGAAATTCCAATTATTACATACTTCTGTTCTTCATCTTCGCTGAATGGATTGCTATAATTAGCATAATAAAACAAAAGTGATTTGCCTTCTTCTTCACGAAGTTCATTGAAGTATTCGTTTGCGTTGTTTAAGCGTTGCTCATAATTATACTTCTGTCCTTTGCCGGGTTCTTTTACTACATCATCACTATACATTCCTTCATAATTCCAAATGCATACGGTTGATTCAGGAATATCTATGTAGGCATCTTTTGAACCTTCACCAAACCATTTTGGTGGAGCAATTTTTGCCTTTGTTTTTTCTGCACCAAAAGCATTGATGCTAAAACCACAAGCAGGCACTCCTGTTTTTAATGCACCACAAGGCTTTCCTTTAACATCACTCTGCATTTCCCATTCAAGGTTACGGGTGTTCTTAATCAAATCACCAGGGTATGAACTTCTGCCAATGCAGAAAGTATTTTTCTCCGGCTCATTGCAGATATGTCCGTTCCAACCGTTGTTATGCCATGCAAGGCGAATAGTGATATGCATATTTTTTTTTAATGATTCAATTTTCTGTTTGTAAAAGTAAATTTTTTCAAAAAAACAATTTGATTATTTTCTTACCGCCAATGTCTGTCGGGTAATGAGTAGACTTGGGTGCGGCTGGTCAAAATTAAATGTGGTGTTTTTGCGTTGGCTTTGTGTTTGCAAAACACCTCTTTTAATTTTGCGAAGGGTTGGTTGTCTTTCATTTTTTCTTGAGTTTGACACCTGAGCGTTCTATCTGGCTATACCACCGCAATATAGCAAACGGCGGTTCGCACTACAACTAGTTATAGTCGAGTGATACTCAGTTTATTACACCCTTATTGGGC
>Ga0114919_10005266_pt1 | contig 10336 bp, 7 predicted proteins | sample BlataG_FD_88682 | JGI IMG/M metagenome (GOLD analysis project Ga0114919, IMG submission 88682) | Deep subsurface microbial communities from Black Sea to uncover new lineages of life (NeLLi) - Black_00105 metaG | ecosystem: Environmental > Aquatic > Marine > Oceanic > Sediment | place: Atlantic... | reverse complement strand
GAAGAGGGAATTGGCCCAGGCAGGACCATGGCCGTCCTCGTTGACAGTATAGGGACAACTGGGCGCAGATCCGCCGTAGATGGAGGAACAACCCGTGGCATTGGCGATCATCATGCGATCACCGAAAAGCTGGGTGATGACCTTGATGTAAGGCGTCTCGCCACAGCCCGGGCAGGCGCCGGAGAACTCGAAAAGCGGCTGCCGGAACTGGCTCCCCTTAACCGAAGTGGCATCCATGACATCGTCCATGATTGGAAGTTCGGTGGAGAATTCGTGATTAGGAACTTGTACCTCTGTTTGGGTGGCCAGCGGCCGCATGACCAGGGCCGGTTTCTTGGCCGGACAGATATCAGCGCAGTTCCCGCAACCAGTGCAATCAAGGGGGCTGATCTGGACACGGAACCGCAATCCCTTTAACTCTTTGCCTATGGCGTTTAGAGTGACAAAACCCTTCGGTCCCTTCTTAAGGTCTTCCTGCCGTGCCAGGACCGGCCGGATAACGGCATGGGGACAGACAAAAGCGCACTGGTTGCACTGTATGCAGTTTTCCGGGATCCATTCCGGCACGTTGATGGCAACCCCCCGTTTTTCGTACCTGGTTGTGGCTGTGGGAAATATGCCGTCCGGGCTGAAGGCGCTTACGGGGAGCTTGTCCCCCTGTTGGGCCAGCATGGGCCTCATCACCTCGCTCACAAACTCAGGCTCGTCCCCCTTGAGATAGGCCTCGTGGCCTGCGGTGGCCCAGGACTTTGGCGCCTTGATCTTTTTCAGGGCGCCTATGGCCTTGTCCACAGCCTGAATGTTCATCTGGACAATCTTCTCGCCCTTTTTCCCGTATGTCTTTTTGATTGCCTCTTTTATGTATTTGAATGCCTCCTGGGGAGAAATAACCTTGGCGATATGAAAAAACGCCGCCTGCATGACCATGTTTATCCGTCCACCCAGGCCCACCTGGGCGGCGATCTTAAGGGCATCAATATTGTAGAAGTCCAATTTCTTCTGGGCGATTGCTCTCTTCATATGATCGGGAATATTGGTCCCCATTTCCTTGAGACTCCATGGTGAATTGAGCAAAAAGGAGCCCCCTTCCCGGATCCCTTCCAGGATGTCATACTGGGTAACAAATGCCGGATTATGACAGGCAATGAAGTCCGACTGGGTCAACAGGTAGGGGGATTGGATCCTGTGAGGCGAGAATCTGAGATGGGATATGGTGATCCCCCCTGATTTCTTGGCGTCATAGGAAAAATAGGCCTGCGCATACATGTCGGTATTCTCACCGATGATCTTGATGGCGTTCTTGTTGGCCCCGACCGTGCCATCGGCCCCGAGTCCCCAGAACTTGCATCGGACCGTCCCTTCGGGAGATGGATGTACCTCGTCGCTGAGATCAAGGGAGGTGTGGGAAACATCGTCCACAATCCCGACCGTGAAGTGGTTTTTGGGACTTGACGCGCGGAGATTGTCAAACACGGCTTTGACCATAGTGGGGGTAAACTCCTTGCTCCCGAGGCCATACCTGCCGCCCACGATGACCGGAGTCTCTCCCTTTTCCTGAAACAGCGTGCATATATCCTGATAGAGGGGTTCCCCCACTGCCCCTGGCGCCTTGGTCCTGTCCAGAACCGCTATTCTTCTGCCTGTGACAGGAAGGGCCCTGAGGAAGTGTTCCCTTGAAAATGGAAGGTATAGACGCACCTTGATGAGCCCGACTCGCTGGCCCAGTCCATTAAGGTAATTGACCGTCTCTTCGATCACATCACAACTGGATGCCATGGATACGATAATTCTGTCGGCTTCAGGGTCTCCCACGTAATCAAACAGATTGTACGTTCGACCCACCAGGGCGCTTACCTTTTGCATCTCTTCGGCGACGATATGGGGGATCTTTTCGTAGAATGGATTGGCTCCTTCCTTGTTCTGGAAGTATATATCAGGGTTCTGGGCCGTGCCCCTTAACTGAGGATACTCCGGGTTCATACAACGGCTCCTGAAATCATCAATGGCCTCCCAGTCCACAAGGGCCGCCATGTCATCATAATCAATAAACTCTATCTTCTGTATCTCGTTTGAGGTCCTGAATCCGTCGAAAAAGTGAATAAACGGAAGGCTCGCCCGGATGCTCGCAAGATGGGCCACAAGGGCTAGATCCATGTTTTCTTGAACCGATGCCGAGGCAAGGAGGGAGAAGCCTGTCTGTTTGACAGCATTGATATCAGAATGGTCTCCGAAAATGGAAAGGGCATGGCCGGCAATAGCCCGGGCCGAGACATGAAAGAGAGCAGGCATGATCTCGCCAGATATCTTGTACATGTTGGGGACCATAAGGAGTAGGCCCTGGGATGCCGTAAATGTTGTGGACAAGGCACCTGCGGAAAGGGCCCCATGAACCGCACCCGCCGCACCTCCTTCAGACTGCATTTCCATTACTTTCAAGACCTGGCCAAAGATGTTTTTCCGACCATGGGCCGCCCATTCATCACAATACTCCCCCATACTGCTCGAAGGCGTGATGGGATAGATGGCTGCCACGTCACTCATGGCATAGGCTACATGGGCTGCAGCTTCATTTCCTTCAACGGTCTTTGTGATCGAACTCATTTTCTTTCCCCCTTCATGTGATAAAATCACTGCGCGATTTTATAGAACGCGGCCGCGCCGCTCCTTTTGTTCTGAGTTGCACTCCATCATGCATCCGGCATCATGCATCTGGCATCCAGCGCCTACCATCAGGCATCGGGTATCATGCATCCGGCATCCGGTATCTGAACATAAGCAATAAACTATATCATCTCAGAAAGTCAACTATTTATGTGTGCTTCCCAACACCGGAACACCTCCCTCGCTTCCTTGCCCAGCTCTCCCAGGTGTTCTACTACGTGAATGCCGGCCTTTCGCATGGCGGCGATTTTCTCAGCCGCCGTTTCCCCGCTGGCCGATATGATGGCTCCGGCGTGTCCCATACGCTTTCCAGGCGTGGCAGTGAGGCCCGCAACAAATCCCATCACGGGCTTTTTGAAATGATCCCTGATGTATTCGGCAGCAGCCTCCTCGTCATTTCCCCCGATCTCTCCGATAAGCACCACGCCTTCGGTCTCAGGGTCTTTGTCAAAGAGCTTCAAGATGTCTACAAAGGAAGAACCGATGATCGGATCGCCCCCGGTCCCGAGACAGGTGCTCTGGCCCAGGCCGCTTTGGGTGAGCTGGTGCACCACCTCATAGGTAAGCGTGCCACTTCTTGATACTACACCTATAGAACCCTCTTTGTGGATATGGCCGGGCATGATACCCGCTTTGCAGAGACCCGGAGAAATCACGCCGGGACAATTGGGACCGATTAGGCGGCAGTTGCGGCGTCTCAAAAATCTAAGAACCTTAAACATGTCATGCACGGGAATCCCCTCGGTAATGCAAATGGCCAGAGGAAGCCCTGCTGCTGCAGATTCCATGATGGCGTCAGCCGCAAAAGGAGGAGGCACAAAGATAAGGCTGGCATTGGCCCCGGTGCTTTCAACTGCATCACGAATGGTATTAAAGACAGGGATACCGTCCAGTTTCTGGCCCCCCTTGCCAGGCGTGACTCCTCCCACAACGTTAGTCCCGTAAGCCACACACTGCCGGGCATGAAAACTCCCCTCCCTGCCGGTGATTCCCTGAACCAGAAGGCGGGTATCTCTGTCAATTAATATGCTCATAAAATCGCTCCGCGATTTTATATTCGCCTGACCTTTTCCGCTGCATCAGCCATGCTGTGGGCTACGATGAAATCGAGATCGGATTGGGCCAGGATACGGCGGCCTTCCTGCACGTTGGTGCCGTCCAGACGGACCACCACAGGCACCTTGATCGCTACCTTTTTGGCCGCATCCACCACTCCCCTGGCCAGTACGTCGCATCGCAGGATACCACCAAAGATGTTGATCAGAATCCCCCGCACATTTTTGTCTGCAAGGATGATCTCAAAGCCTTTGGTGACCATCTCCGTGGTGGCTCCGCCGCCCACGTCCAAAAAATTGGCCGGTCTGGCCCCAGCCTGCTTTATTAAGTCCATGGTGGCCATGGCGAGCCCAGCGCCGTTGACCATGATCCCGATGTCTCCCTCAAGGTGGATGTAGTTCAGACGGTGTCGTGAGGCTTCAAGCTCCAGTGGGTCCAGCTCGTAAGGGTCATCCAGTTCCAACAGGTCCTTGTGGCGGTAAAGGGCATTGTCATCAAACTCGATCTTGGCATCCAGGGCAAGAAGGTGATTGTCATCTGTCAGGACCAGGGGGTTGATCTCTGCCAGCGTGCAATCCAAGGAGTCAAAAAGCCTGTAGAGTTGCGTGAAGATCCCCGTGCCGACCCGTATAAGGCCGGGGTCTATTCCCATGCCAAACACGAGATTGCGTGCCTGAAAGGCCGGAAGCCCGAGGCCCACATTGATCCACTCCCTCATAATCCGTTCAGGAGCGCTTTCAGCCAGATCCTCAATCCCCATGCCGCCCTCGGAGCTGGCGATCAAGACCGGGCGTTGTCTGGCGCGATCAATAGCTGCTCCAACGTAAAACTCCTGCTTTATGGCAAGACCCTCTTCCACCAGGACCTTTCTGACCCGTTTTCCCCTGGGGCCCGTCTGAGGCGTTACCAGGGTCATGTTCAGAATCTCCCGGGCAGCCTCGGCCACGGCTTTCACTGTTTCTACTACGCGGACACCACCGCCTTTACCGCGGCCTCCGGCATGGATCTGGGCCTTAACGACCCAGCGAGACCCGCCGATCTGTTCGGCGATTTTCCTAGCCTCTTCAGCATCACGGGCCACTGAGCCTCGCGGAACAGGAATTCCGAATTTCGACAAGATTTGCTTTGCCTGGTATTCGTGGATTTTCATGGTTCTACAAGTAAGAAATGCCTAAACCCGCCTGCCGGACGGACAGGATGGTAACTTCTCAATAAGGCCGGGCGTTCCAACAGCTTCCCCCTTTGAAAAAGGGGGATTGAGGGGGATTTTCCCCAAAGCAGCCCTGACTTATTGACCGGTATCGGGTATCCGGCATCCGGTATCGTGCATCCGGCACTACATATTAACGGGCCGCTCTACGATTTGTCCCATTGGTCTTCCGTTCAAATCGTCAATGGCCGCCCCGAGAGCCTTCATAACCTCAAACTTGTCTGCGCCTCGTACTTTCAAACTCTGGTGATCGGGCAGTCGGAAAAAGAAAAGCCTCTTCATCCTTCTGATGCCACCCAGGTACGTGTGGATCTTCCATTGTGAGTGGACAGGCAAGGTTTTGTTCCTGAAGACCGACAAAAATCCGTAATGGATCTTCAGGCCATCCTGGCTTACGGTCACCGCGCTGAAGCCCCAAAGGGGACCGTTGAAAAACCACAAGGCGATCAATCCCCAGGCAACCACAAGGATCACGTGGGTGAAGTTCTGTTTCCGGATAGTACGGACCAGCAGCCACACAATGATCGCCACAATAATCCCCATGATGACATTTTGCACCATCACGGAGCGTATAAAAAAAGTCTCAGCCTCCATTCTATCAACTATTTTTGTACAGTACTCCTGTCAGTCTGACCTAAACCCTCTTCCCTGTGGGCATAACCGCTAAGCAAATCTCTCCGCTCATCCCCCCTTTGAAAAAGGGGGGAACGGCAGTTAGTCTCGTGAGTGAGCGCCTATCTTCCCCGTGGAGGATAGGCCAGGGTGATGGACCAAAGGTCCTGGGTTCGGACTGCTATCACCGGCCGGAAATCCTGTCAAACAAAAAACAGGCTCAAAAAATGCCGGTTTCGTAAAAAGACTTTTGACGATTTCATCAGAAATAGATTGACCATCAAGAGCTTTTATGCTATCAGACGCAGGCAATTTTGGTTGATATATGTAGGTCTAGAAACCAATTTATGATTCCCGGTATGCCCTTGAGATGAGGCATTACAGCGGAACCAGAAGCGAGGAGGAAATTCATGCGCGCACATAAAACACCATTAATTCTAGCAGTAACGATTGCACTGTCATTTCTCTGCCCCCTTGCCTTTGCCGGTCATGGGGGAGGCAGCGGCCACAAGGCGGTCCATATTGAAGGCGGGGACTATGTGACCATATCGGGAACGATCATCGATTCCCACAAAGAACCGGTTGGAGAAGCCGTGATCACGGTGGATATGGACGGCCATGACGTTGCTCATGTTGAGACAGCCCATAATGGCCATTACCTGGCCGAGTTCATGGTCGAGGCAGGCGTCATGGAGACTGCCCACTTTGATATGAAGGTTAGAAAGACCAGCTTTGAGACCAAGACCATACACTTTGCGGGAACGGACTTTGCTCAAAAGGGAAAGCACTATTATGTTGCCGAGGAGGTTTCCCTGGACCGTGTCTTAGGGCCTGCTTTTTGGATCTCTACCGTTGTTTTTATCCTTGCCTATGTCCTGATCGCCTTTGAGCTCCTGCACCGTACGATTGCCGCCATGCTGGGGGCTGCCATGATGCTGTGTCTCTCGTACACCATAGGGACCGTCAATCCCGAGTTTCGTATCTTCTCCTTTGAGCGCGCCATCGCTGCCCTTGACATGAACGTGGTCTTTCTTTTGATGGGAATGATGATCATCGTGGGGGTTTTGAAAAATACCGGTGTCTTTCAATGGTGCGCCTATATCTCTTACAAGGTGGCCAAAGGCAAGGTCTTTGTATTGACGGTCATTTTGATGATATTTACGGCGGTTTCTTCGGCGTTTCTGGACAATGTGACCACCATGCTGCTTCTTACGGGTGTTGCCATCGAGATATCCATTTCATGCAATCTCAATCCACTCTATTTGCTGATCCCGTTGGTCCTTGCCTCTAACGTCGGTGGCACGGCGACTCTCATAGGCGATCCGCCCAATATCATGATCGGCTCCTATGCGGGCCTCAGCTTCATGGACTTTGTGATAGCGCTCGCCCTGATATGCGTGGTCTCCATGATTGTCATGTTCGTTTACACGAAACTGGTCTGGGGCAAGGCTTATGCAACGGCCCAGGCATCTGTTGCCAATGTTGAAGAATTTACTGCCGAGCTAAAGGAAAAATACAAGATCTATGACCCCGTATTGCTCACCTACGGATTGATTATTCTCGGTTTTACAGTCTTCCTCTTCCTTTCTCATGGTTACTGGCACATGGAGGTGAGTGTTGCGGCCCTTATAGGCGCGAGCGTCCTGTTCACGGTGGGCGTTGTCACCGGAAAGGTGGACCTCCTGCATTTGATTGAAAAAGATATTGAGTGGCCGACTCTCATGTTCTTTATCTTCCTATTTGTCCTGGTAGGCGCGGTGGAAGAAGCAGGGCTCCTTGCGGTTATTGCGGACGGGATACTTGATGTTTCAGGCGGAAACTATCTCATGTCCATGACTTTGATCCTGTGGGTGGCTGCCATTATGTCTGCCTTTGTGGACAACATCCCGTTTACGGCCACCATGCTCCCCATTGTGGCCTATCTCACCAAGGTTATTCCGGGCGCTGAGAACACCCTGTGGTGGGCCCTGGCCCTGGGGGCGTGTTTCGGCGGCAACGGTACAATCATCGGCGCATCTGCCAACGTTGTCACCATGGGTATCGCCGAGTCCAAGGGCTACAAGATATCCTTTATCGGGTTCATGAAGACAGCATTTCCATACATGATCATAAGCATTATCATCTGCCAGGTGTGGCTCATGATCTTTAAGCCGGCGTAGAGTTCTTCAACTGAAGCCGTAACACACAAAAAGCCCGACCTCTTTATGAGATCGGGCTTTTCTAACATGGAAAACCTGGTCTTCTGGGCCTCCGGCCTCCGGCTCGTAGAGCCTACGCCTGGAGAGCCAGGTCACAGAGATGGCTTTGCCTTGGGGCCTTCCGTTTAGGAGTATTGGAGTAATGAAGAACTGGCCCGCCTTGGCGCGACATGTCTGTAATGTGCTGCTATCGTTGTAATACTTCGCAAACATTAACCATGCAACTGAAGCCAAGCAATACAGGTCTGGGCCAGGGAGTAATGGATAAAGATCGGTTCCAGGACTTCAGGTCTTTTCCAACACTCCACCACTGTATTTTTACTTATGAAAAAAATCTGACGCAATAGTTCACGGCGAAAACGCAAAGAGCCCGAGGTTAGCTGTTTGTCCATGAATGCAGGGGTTGAAACTGGTCACCACAAACACTCTTTTCACTCGTCATGCCGCATATGGTTGGATTTCTAAGGCAAGCCAGTCATTCAATCTGTCCTTCGCAATTTCAAGATCACATAATGGGACTGCAGATTAGTCCAAAGTTCTGCAGAAGTTCCAAAGAAACGGGACAAACGCAACGCCGTATCAGCAGTAATAGCTCGTTTGCCGTGTACGATTTCATTAATTCTACGTGGATGAACGTTAATGTCTCTGGAAAGCCGATACTGACTGATATCCATAGGCTTCAAAAAGTCCTCAGGGAGAACTTCACCAGGGTGTACGGGCGGAATTCTTTTTTTACTCATAATATTTTTCTCTCAGCGGTCCTATTTATTCATCCCAATCTGTGCTTCCAGTAGCCAGGATCCCTGTGGAGGTGCATAACAGCAAGTATGAGAACCCCTCCTGTCTCTTCGGTATACAGAACCCCATACGGGAATCTTCTCGTCTGGCATCTCCTGACTTCCCCCTCCAAGATCACCCAAGCTTTCGGATAAGCAACGATTCGCTCGATGGCTGAATACACCTCAACTGCGAAGTCGTATCCCAATCCATCGGCGCAATCTTCATAGTAGTCGATGGATTGGTTGAACTCCGCTTCTGCCTCGGGGTGAAATAAGTATTTCATGGGGAGAAACGCTTCCAAATCCTTCTGAACACTTCTTCTCCCGGCACGGCCTTGACCTCGCCTGAACGTAGCTCTGAAAGACGCCGTCTAGCAATGGCCGCCCATTTCCGGTCAATGTCACAATCTGGGGGATTCAGGCTTCTGAGGATGGAGTCGACGACAATCGCCCTTTCCTCAACCGGAAGGGAGATTACCTCATCTATTAAATCTTTCGTTTTCAAGTTGGCACACCTCCAAAGATTTTGCGGAGTGTCTTTTTGTGTCTTCCGCTGAACTTCATAGTGTCATTATACGACACTACAGGGAGGATGGCAAGAATTGTAACTGAGCCATTTCTTCAGCTAACAAGCGGCGAAGCCGCGTTGCATAAAAACATTAATGAAATCAAGCAGTGATTTCATTAATGATTTTATTCTTTCTTGACATTTCCTTATGGATTGGAGTAATTAAAGCAAGTTTCCTGTTCCCTTGCCATTGTTGGAAAAAAACTCGCACAATTGGAAAAAAAAGTCTCAACGAAAGTGGAAAAAATATTCTCAATTTGGCCTAAATTTTCAGACTGACAGAACGAGCAATCCCCAAAAAGCGCGCTATATCAACTGGTTATCTTATTTTGCATGGTTTGGCATGTAACGTGCTAAAACAAGGGTAACGTGATTGAATAAAATCGCGACAGCGATTTTATCCGGATAAAGCCAAATCCCGAGTAATCGGGAGACGGAAAGCCACGGGTCCCACGGAAGCGGATAGCCGGGTTGCCTGGAGGAGGGTAACTCGGCTTTTTTTGTTCATTTGAAATCTGAAACGGGGAGTTGGAATTTTCACCCAAACAGTGGGGGTCGAAAGATGAAAATGTTTGGAATCAAAACGTATTTCGGGTTCATGGTGATGTTCGCTTTGTTATTTACCACAGCACAGGTGAGGGCCGACTACATGGTAGAAGAACATTTTGAGGAGCTTGTTATTAGCAGCTCCTGGGGCTATGAGGTGATTGGCCCCACGCTCAATGCTTCTACCATCTTCAAAGGTCAGTCCAACTTGGTCGTACCTGGTGTGACGTTTAGTCCAGGTTTGGGTGACGCGAGCGAAAAGGCTGCTATTCAGCGGACCGCAGCGGGGGACTTCTGGAAGCAACCCACGCAGACCATTACGGCCCTCTATGGCAGCGGTGCGATCATGATCGACTTTGATAACCCAGTGGCGTCGTTCAAAGTAGATCTGCTGGACTTCCCTATTAGTATTAGTGGGGAAAGGAATGCCTTGGTCACAGTCTATGGGACTGATGGGTCAGTACTCCATGACCAGACCATTTCTTTGAATGGTCCGACGCCAATACCTTTTGAATGGGATTCTTCCAGCCAAGAGAAAGACCCTGTGGGCAGGGTAAGAATCGAGTCAAGTATCTATAATCCTAACTGGATATTCGATAAAGCAAACATCTCGGGCCAACCAAGTTAGGTCGGCGGCGGCTAGTCCGCCTGTGAGCCCAAAATATTTTTCAAAAAAATGAAAAAAATTTGCTCCAACACCCGTTTT
>Ga0114919_10005265_pt1 | contig 10337 bp, 11 predicted proteins | sample BlataG_FD_88682 | JGI IMG/M metagenome (GOLD analysis project Ga0114919, IMG submission 88682) | Deep subsurface microbial communities from Black Sea to uncover new lineages of life (NeLLi) - Black_00105 metaG | ecosystem: Environmental > Aquatic > Marine > Oceanic > Sediment | place: Atlantic... | reverse complement strand
GAAGTTCCCATTTGCAATACTTTTCCGTCGGGCATTAAAGCCTCAACGGCTGTTGTGTATAATGCTCCAGCGAATTTTTCGTTTTCAGTTTTTTTTCCAACAAGCACTGGAATTGCCAAGTAATTCTCCAATAAATCTTTGTAGATGCTTAGGATTTCCATTACTTCAGTGTCTGCTTCTTCCTTTGTAGCGTGGGCTGTGTGGCCCTCTTGCCAAAGGAATTCTCTTGTTCTCAAGAAAAGCTTTGTCGCTCTTGTTTCCCACCTTACGATGTTGCACCATTGATTCAGTTTTAGGGGCAAGTCTCTCCAGCTTCTAATCCACTTCGCGTACGTCGCGTACATGATTGTTTCAGACGTAGGCCTAACAGCAAGTCTTTCCTCCAGTTTGCTGTTTCCGCCCATGGTGATCCATGCAACTTCTGGAACAAACCCTTCAAAATGTTCTGCTTCTTTCTTCAAGAAGCTTTCAGGTATGAACATTGGAAAGTAAACGTTTTTGTGTCCTTTCTCTTTTATTTTTTTGTTGAAGATTTCTTGGATTTTTTCCCATATGGCGTATGAATGTTCTCTGAAGATCATGCAGCCTTTGATTGGAGCGTAATCGGCTAATCCAGATTTTAGGACTGTTTGGGTGTACCATTCTGAGAAGTTTTCTGACTTTTTAACTGTGATGCCCATGTCTGACATTTTTATCTCTCTCCTCTTATTTCATTGTTAGAAGCATATAATCCTAGTGAAAAACAAATCCTAATGTTAAATAAGCGAAGCAAAGATTCAGCGGTGTGGAACACGATCGCCCATTTCAACCACTCAACCAGACAGTATAAAATAGATTATTTAAAAGTTTCTTTGGCGCGCGCAATTCGCTGGGGGCTACTAGAGGTCAGCAACTGCATGAGTATCCATGGATACCTGTTTCCAAAGTTTCTTCGGGTTATCTTCTGAAAACACCGCTCTGTGAATGTTATATCAAATCGGGTTTGCAGAACAAAACATCTTTCTTTCAGACTGAAAATTTGACACAGAGGCTATTGAAACTGCACATATGTCCCCCTAACAAGAAACAACCCCATTCCTAACAACAAATATAATATCGTAACATCCACCACGCTTAAACAAAGAAAGCAAGGGTGTCGGTTTTTTGCGGTGTATTGCTGAAATGTAAGTCAAAGCAGTTACGAACCATCCTCTGGCTTCCTAACAGTAATTGACCAGCCAAGAGCTCTAAAAACATAGGAAATATCGTGGCACTTTTTTCATATAATCTTTATACGAATCACCGTATTGTTCTAATAGCCTTTTTTCCTCACCTAAAATTCGGAAGTGCGAAAGAAATTGTCCAATTATAAGCAATATTATGGCAATATATGAACCTATAACTATAGACGACCCAATTCCTACAAAGTATAGCATAACCATCTGAGGGTTGCGTGATATTTTATACAATCCCGAAGTAATAGGCTTGTCAAGTGGAGCATTCGTAAAGTTCAAAATTGCAACAATGAATCCAATGGTTCCTATTGAGAATATAATTATGCCAATTATAAATTCGAGAGATTCAATTTTTAGTGGTGTAAAGGTCATCAGAATAATAATCAGAATGCCAAAAATCTTTGACATTTTCGCTGAAACTTTTTGTAATTTTGTCCAACCCTCATCATCATAGAGCCTTGCAACTACTTCTTTCGGAAGAATTTTAAGTAGAATGCCAAAAATTGAGTAGAAAATCGCAGTGAATATCCAGCCATTAAGCCAGCCTAGTTCAAATGTTGGAAACAATTCCATTTCTCACTTACTCTCTCCTTCTAGTCATCAGCTCATGTTTCTTGTATACTTTTTTGCCATGTAAATCAACCCTTTCTACGCTGTAGCCGCCGTATGATACCGAGCAAAAAGTTCGCTCTGGGAACCTTTTTCATATAGGCTGTATAGTCATCTCCAAACTTCTCAATAGCTTCTTTATCTGCTCTGATTAAATCAATGTATGTCAACGGGATAATGGGAATACCCAGTAGGATAATAATCCAATGCTGGAAAAGGAGCATACCAGCAATCGCCCACAGTATAAAAGTTACAAACTGTGGATGACGAACAATAGAATATATTCCAGTATCCACAAGTTTAGTGGTATGAATGTAGCTTTTTCCTTTCATTACTCTACCTTTTTTGCGAAACTCAATTACTGGAAGCACACCAAAAACTATGCCCGAAAAAACATAAAGCCCCGCTCCGACATAAGCTAAAATTGCTATTTGCGAAACATCCGATAGCAAATAAATGCCAACGATGATTTGTGAAATAAAGAGAACGCTTGATAAGGTTACTGGAACAAAATCCATCGTAGAAAAACCTTTCTGAGACATTCTATTTCTCCCTCAACTTGAAATATCCATATCTCTAATCACTAAAAAACAATTAATAATCTTCCTTTATCTTTCCAGAGATTTGCATCTTCCCAGTCTTTTTCCCCTTTTTTGGATCTGATACGGTTTAATCAATTGATTAACAAAATTGGGAATAGGCAAAATTGAGAAGAAGGAAGCTATGTGACTATTTCTAGCATTTCTCTCTCTTTTGGCTTCTTTTTCACGATTCCTCTTTCGGACAGAGAATTTACCACAAAGGCAACCTTTTATCCACCTTTCCTAGCCTTCCCCAACCTTTCCACACCTAAAACCAACGCAACCTGAACCCCCTAAAGCCTCCGTTTCGGAAAAGCAATTTGAAACGACCATATCAGAAATACCTAGGGGGTAGGGTCAAAATAGCAAAAGAAAAAAAATCGAAATGATAAAAGTGCAACAGAAGGTGCTCGCGCACTCTGACAATCAAGACTGCTCCAATAGCAAGTATTTTAACCATACTCAACATAGACTTGAATGAGCGTGAACCATATTGAAGGCGATTCTGGTTATTGCAGACGGAATGGCTGACAGACCACTAAAAGAGTTGGACTGGAAAACACCTTTAGAAGCAGCCCACAAACCCTCGCTAAATCAAATAGCAAAAACAGGCGTCTGCGGAATAATGGACCCAATATCGCCAGGCCTGCCTCCTGGAAGCGACACCGCCACACTTGCACTCCTCGGCTACGACGCCTTGAAAGTTTATTCTGGAAGAGGAGCCTTTGAAGCCATAGGCTCCGGCGTAAACGTTTTACCCGATGATGTTGCCTTCCGATGCAACTTCACAACAGTGGACAACAATCTTATTGTTTTAGATAGGCGTGCTGGCAGAATCTCAAATGAGGATGCGGCTAAACTGGCTGAAAGTCTTCAAAAAATCAAGTTGACAAAGCATTCAGACGCTGTATTTCTTTTCAAAAACACTATTCAGCATCGTGCATCCCTAGTTATTCGTGGACCTAAACTATCAACAGCTGTTAGCGATTCAGACCCTGAAAAAATTGGAGAAAAAGTTTCGGAAATAAAACCTTTAGACAAAAGCCCAGAGGCTAGGCTTACAGCTGAAATCCTCAAAGAACTCATGCAAAAATTCCATGAAGTTTTGAAGCAACATCCAGTTAACAAAGAAAGGGTTAAACGTGGTTTGCCGCCAGCAAACATCATTCTATGCAGAGGAGCAGGCACGATTCCAAACATAAAGCCTCTTTCACAAATATACGGCATAAGTGCTACATGCATAGGTGCTACACCACTAATCAGAGGAGTTTGCAAAGCCGCAGGAATGAACTTGATGGATGTTAAGGGTGCCACTGGAACGCCTCAAACAGATCTTATGGCTAAAGCCAAAGCAACCGTTCAAGCATTAAAAACAAATGATTTTGTGCTCTTACATGTGAAAGCAACGGACGTTGCAAGCCACGACGGAAACATCAAACAAAAGATTGAGTTGATTGAAAAAATCGACAGCATGCTCGGCTACGTGCTTAACAACATCGACTTAGGCTCGACCTATTTGGCTGTAACCGCTGATCACACAACATCTTCTCTCACGAGAGACCATGAAGGAGACCCTGTCCCCATAGCCATAACTGGTCCCTACGTTCGATGTGACGTTGTTGAAGAGTATGATGAAAGAGCATGTGCCAAAGGCGGGTTAAACAGGATTAGAGGCGTGGATTTGATGCCTATTTTGATGAATTTGATCGGGAAGACCAAAAAGTTTGGAGCTTGAAACTTAGTGTATCTCTAAAAACCGTAGCCTTATGACCTAAGACCCAGAGAAGATGAGAAGATGGTTATTTTTCAAAGTAAAAGGCTTTAGTTTCATTTGAGGATTCTTTTAGTCTATCCTCGCACTCCTTTTGTAGCCAAAGCCACTTTCGAAGATACCACTTGTTCTCCCAGATTTTTTTCTGTTCTTTCAGCCATTTTTCTGTTCCGATTGTTTTGCGTCTTCGCAGATTTTCTATAACTGGGGAGTGATGTAGCCAAACAGGATTATAACAAAATTGTATTAGTAGCGAACATGGAAAGTCTTTGCATTCGGAACAAGCCTTAAGTCCCCTCTGTTCAACGCAACACTTGTAAATGTCACATTGCTTGTGATGTTCTAAGGTATCGCATTTGCCGCATTCGCAACCGCAACCATGGCAACTCTTGTAAACAAGATAATCAATACAAGCTCCACAGTATAGACCACAAGGTGCGGCAAGTTTATCTTCAGCAAGACTCAAATTTTTCACAAACACAGTAATACTTGGTTGACCTAAAAAATTTTGTCCAAACCTAAAAATCAATTTCATAGGGTTAACGGTTTGGGCATCATGTGAAATTCCAAATCTCTTCTTCAGAACAATATTTTATTAAAGGCGGAAAAGAATGTAACCAAAAGAATGCCGTTAAAAAATAAATGCTCTCGCAAGGTGGAAACATGACAGATAAAAACTCGGATAAATGGCTTATTTCAGTTTGCGGTCTGAACTGTGCAAAATGTGACATATACCAAGCCGGTCATGGCAATGAAAAGTTGCTTAATGAAATAATAGAGTGGTTTAGAAAAGAGCGCAATGAGACTGTTAAACCAGAGCAAGTGAGATGCGAAGGATGTACTGGTCCACTCATCCGTCATTGGAGTCCTGACTGCAAAATGATGCTGTGTGCAAAAAAGAGACGGCTTCAATATTGTTTTCAATGCGAAGAATTTCCATGCACAAACGTGAACGAATTTAGCTCAGACGGCACACCTCACCACAAGAAAACTATCGAAAACTCGAAAAGAATGAAAGAAATCGGAATAGAAGCATGGATTAAGGAGCAGAAAAGAAAAGGTCAATGCGTATTCTGTCCATAGAAACCCTACGTTAGTTTTTGTGTTGAGGTCCTGGTCCTTGTGAACTTTTGTGTTAAATTCACGTTGGAAAGACAAGTCTTATATTTCCTGAAAAGTAAAAAAGAGCTTTTGAGGAATGCAATGATTAAGAAAATCGGTTGCTTGGAAATTCCTGTGTCAAACATGGAGAGGGCTGTCTCCTTTTATGAAAACGTGTTAGGGCTCAAGAAAACTTATGAACATCCTGTGTGGGCGTCTTTCAATGTAGGAGGAGTAACGTTTGCCCTTGCGGCTAGCGGAACAAAGAAGAGTGAAAAAGGTGCAAAGGTGTGCAAGAGCTGTTCATTATGTGTGCTTAGATACGCAGCTGGTAAGATGAAGCTAGATAAAGAGGCACCTGCTGCAACTTCTGTCATCTATTTTGAGGTTGAAAATCTCGATGAGACTTACAATAACCTAAAAGAGCAAGGCGTAAGGTTCATCACGGAACCGAAGGAACAGGGTTGGGGCGGTAGAACCGCGGTGATGCTTGACCCTGATAACAACATAATTGTTCTCTCCGAAGCATAAAACAAAATCATGTTAAAATCGTCGTCTGATAACCGTAGCCTTGCCTCTTATCATTGTACTGGCATGAGTCGCCATTCTCTGTAATCCGTTACGACCCTAATGTATCCTTTGAACATTTTATCCACTTCCTCGTCTCCAGTGTCAACCCTTAACATGCCCTCCTCAATACTTTGAAGCTTGCTTTTTGTCGCTGCAACAATTATCCTTTGTTTCCCAACACGCTTTATGATTTCAGGACTTACCTGCTGGTTTCCTCTTCCCAGAAGAATCCCCTGGTGCCCAATCGGCGAAAGAACAATCCAAGCTTTCTGCCAGTCCTCCACTTCATCAAAAATCCTCTTCTCATCAACATCAAATATGACCGCACCTTTTTTGTAGATGTCCACGCCTAACACTGTTTTCTTTACGCCTAAAAGCTCCGCAATGTGTTTGACCGTTGTTCCTGGACCCAGTATGTAGGTAGCTTCCGGCTTCATCTCCTCTATTATGAATCTTGCTATGGCTGTTTGGTTTTCCTTCTCGTCAACCGTTGCCGGGCTTACCTGTTTGCTTCCTTGTATCCGCATTGGAAGGAACGGACCTTTCAACAAACCATGGAGCTTAACTGCGAAAGTGTCTCTTCGAATCGCCTTTTCATCAGCATCCATAACTTCAAACTCTGTTATCTCCGCATGGTTTTGGGCAAATGCCAAAACAACATATACAGCGTCTGAAGGGTTCACCGCAAAAATGCCGCTGTACATTTTCACTCCAGACGGAACGCCTAAAACAGGCACTTCACCACACTCCTGCATAGCATCAAAAATGTCCTTAGCCGTGCCGTCTCCACCAACAAAAACAATCAAATCCACCTCTGCTTTCGCCATTAATTTCACTGCGGTTTTTGTATCTTCAGCAGTTGTTTCCTCTCGGATTTTCATGGGCAAAACTTGAACGGGAACACTTGCAACCTCAGCTTCTTCTTCACCCATTATCCCCGGACAAGTCAAAATTTCCACACGTGTTTCCATCATGTTTTCCTTTAGTTTTCGTAGAAATTCTACTGCCCTTTTAGGTGCTACTGGTTTGGCTCCCCTCACAATCGCCTCTTTCAAGACGCCGTCTGTTCCCTTCAAACCTACCCTCCCTCCCATGCCCGCTATCGGATTAACGACAAAACCCAGCTTCATAGTGTTCATCAGTGACAAGATTTATTGCGTAAGCTAATAAACTATTTTGAAAGATGGAGCGACAACCTAATGAAGAAATCATCGCTTGGAACGTTTTCCATTCTAGCTATATCGCCCGACTCTGGACTAATTGGTGTCGCCGTCGCTTCAGGCTCCACTTCAGTGGCAGACAGAGTTCCACACGCAAAGCCTGGAGTCGGCGTGATAGCTACGCAAGCCTATACGAATGTTGCTTACGGAATCAAAGGACTAGAATTGTTGACTAAGGGTTTATCTCCGAAAAATGTTTTGGATATGCTTTTGATGGAAGACCCTGGGCGGGAGCTACGGCAAGTGGCAATCATGGATTTCAATGGAAGAAAGGCTGTTTTCACAGGCGTTAAGGCTCCAGAGTTTCGTGGAGAAATCGTAGGTGAAAGTTATGTTGTTGTTGGAAATTTGCTTGCAGGAAAGGAAGTGGTGAAAAGTATGGCTGAAGGATTTGAGCGTTCCAGTGGAGACTTAGCTTGGAGAATGGCAAAGGCATTAAAAGCTGGAAGCGAAAGCGGTGGAGACAGGCGAGGAGAAAAATCAGCCGCACTAATCGTGGCCAGCACCGAAAAAGTGGAAGTGGAGATAAAAGTTGACAAGCATGCAAATCCTATCGAAAAGCTGTTTCAAAAACTAAACTAACAATAAAAAAAGATTTTTTTATTCGAAAATTCTATATCTTGAAAATTACAACATCGCATCTTAATTGAGGTTGCCAAATGTCAGGAAAAAACATGAAAAGAATCCTTGTAACTGGGGCCACGGGCCAGATCGGGTCTGAACTAACAATGGAATTACGAAAAAAGTATGACGGTGACAATGTCATTGCAGCTGGGCATAGAAGAAAACCCAGCGAAAAATTAGTTAACTCGGGTCCCTTCGAATACATTGACGTCACTGACAGAGAGAGCATTGAGAAACTTGTGAAAAAATATGATATTAACGTGATTTATCATCTTGCTGCGGTACTCTCGGCTATAGGTGAAGAAAAACCACAACTTGCTTGGAAAGTGAACATGAACGGCCTCTACAACATACTTGAGATTACAAGGGAACACGGGTTAGCTAGAGTTTTTTGGCCCAGCTCCATAGCTGTCTTCGGCCCCGAAGCACCTCGCGTTAACACACCTCAAGACGCAGTCCCAATCCCTCGCACAATGTATGGCGTTACAAAGGTTGCTGGTGAGCTGCTGTGCAACTACTATTTCCTTCGATTTGGTTTGGATGTGCGAAGCGTTCGCTATCCTGGAGTCATAAGTAGCGCGATGCTTCCGGGTGGTGGCACAACGGACTACGCGGTTGAGATATTTTATGAAGCCGTCAAGAAGAAGCGGTACACATGCTTCGTGAGAGAAGATACGGTGCTGCCGATGATGTATATGCCTGACTGTATCAAAGCAGCCATAGACCTGATGGGGGCTGACCCGTCTCGGATTACATGTCGTACAAGTTACAACTTGACTGGAACGAGTTTCTCTGCAGGAGAGCTCACGTCTGAAATCAAACGGTACATTCCAGAATTCGAGTGTGAATACAAGCCTGACTTCAGACAGAAGATTGCGGATTCTTGGCCAATGTCGATAGATGACAGCGTGGCTCGTGAGGAGTGGGGTTGGAATCCAAGGTATGATTTGGCTGCTATGACAAAGGATATGATTGAAAAAATGACAAAAAGGTTTACCAAAGGAAATTTTTGAGGATACTAGTAAAACATCATGTCCCTGTAATGTCCATCTGCAAAATAGCGACTTTATTTGAAGGTTCATGCCTGCACAAAAAGGGGAGATGCGTCATTTCTTTGGAGTGAATAAACCTATGGTGTTGTCGTCCAAGTCGGTGAAAAGACCATACCAGCCTATGTTTGGAATTTCTGTTTTCTCTTTTGCCTTTTTGGCACCGAGCTTTACTGCCTTTTCAAGCATTGTGTCAATGTCGTCAACCAAGATGTATATGATTATGCTGCCTATTGAGCGTGTTTGCTCGCTGCTGTCCAGTCCTCCACCAGTTAATTGTCCTTCTTCAGTGCTAAATATTGCATAATCCTTGCCCATGCCATAATCTATTTCCCAGCCGAAAAGCTTCTTGTAGAATTCCCCAGATTTTTTCACGTCAGTTGTAGGAATTTCCAAATGACAGATAGTGTGCGGCACGTTTTATTCCTTCTTTTTTGGATTCGAATTCCTATCTTCAATTATTGAAGTTATTGATTTTCGCAAGCATCCATGTTGAAATTCTTTCGAGGCATATTCGGATTCTCAGGGAGTTCTCACTTTTATTGCTTTACTAATTGGAGTATCTCTTCCTCAAGCGTCTTATTAGGAGATGGCTTTTCAACTATTTTTCCAAGCTGTCGCCCGTTTATGTGGAATATTACTATATGTGGCGTTCTTTCGACTTTGAATTCCCTCAATTCTGGAGGAGATGGTGGAATCCTCCACTTTTCTTTAGGATTCAGAGGGTCTTTCTTAAGGCCACCAAAAACTCTCACCTTCACACCAGTCTTGTCGGCTAGTAAGGCAAGCACTGGAACGTTAGCTGCGCAATCCTTGCACCATTCAGCTGAGAAGACAACCACAAATATCTTATCCACATGTTTCTTCAACAATATCTTCCTTCAAGGAATAAGCTTTCATTCTCTCCAAGAACCTATCTCTAAAAGGCTTATTCATGTGCATGACATAATCTTTCACAGAAACCGTTCTTCTCATGAGTTCTTTCAGAGTTTTTCTCAAATCAACACCAAAAAACATTACGTTCAGACATTCTAATTAGTTACGGTTCACTGCGTGATTTCCTTCCTTAAATTGTCAAAACAAAGAAGTTTACAATTTCAGAACTCTATCCACATCCTTATCAAGGTGGGCTTTATGAGTCCGCGCGCCAGTATTGCTCTGGAGAGGCTTGAGATTTCGAAGCACTAAGACGATGTCCGACCCGTCATACAGCTGAGAGATTTCAAGCCTCTCCAATTTCTAGCTGGTCTTCTCCTCCGTGCGTCGTTTTCCAGTATTCTTAGTAGTTCGGTTCTGATGATTGTGGATTCTGCATAGCCCAACACACCCTATGCAAACTGTCTTTTCCAATTTCTGCCTAAGAATGGTGAAATGCTAAAAGGACGATGTAATCATGAAAAGACTATAGGTAAGTATTAAAAGAAACTGAGACTAAGTTTTTGTAAAAGGTGATCAATGTGGAAGTTTCACGTCATCCAACAAAATACTTAGGTGAAGAATATCAACGCTTAGTTCGTGAAAGCCTCAATTGGCAACTTAGAGTTCTGGAAAGCGCAAGCGAACCGATCTGTACAGTAGATGGAAAGGAGGTTTTGATG
>Ga0114919_10005263_pt1 | contig 10339 bp, 9 predicted proteins | sample BlataG_FD_88682 | JGI IMG/M metagenome (GOLD analysis project Ga0114919, IMG submission 88682) | Deep subsurface microbial communities from Black Sea to uncover new lineages of life (NeLLi) - Black_00105 metaG | ecosystem: Environmental > Aquatic > Marine > Oceanic > Sediment | place: Atlantic... | reverse complement strand
TAAAACAAATTGATATTAAACTAATACCTAAAACAAGCGATCCTGCTACTTTAAAAAGAATAAATCAATGCATAAGAGAAACTAAGAGTGGAAAAAGATTATTTGAGGAAACGTGCATAATCACTGCCTCAGTAAGAGAAGGTATTAAGGTAAATGTGGATCTCGAAGTGTGACCTCTAAATTTTTTTAAAAAATTTCAAGGAAAAATATTAAAATTTTAAAGTACGACCAACAATCCCTATACTACATATATTACCAAATTGCCTTCTATAGTCGCTTGCATACATTGTACAGTGACACAAAATGACAGATTTAACGATTGAATCTAATTTTTCCGCTTCACTTTCAGAAAATTTAAATCCATGCATGCCCCCTATCACATGTAAATCGGATTCTAAAGAAATTCCAAGTTGAGTTCGATCCTGCAGAAATTTATTTAATCCTGGATGGCAACATCCACATAAAAGTATGAAGGAATTTCCAGCATCTATATAGCAGGCGTGCTCATAAATCCTTCCATAATCGGAAGAGAAATGTGAATTAGTTAAAAAAATTCCATTTATTAATTCACTACATTCACAAGCTTCTTTATTTACGACTAAATTCTTCTTTGGAATCCCTTTACCTTGATAACTAACGGGAATCTCCCAATCTTTATTAACATATATTGGTATATTATCATTTTCTCTTAAAATACCTGGAAGACCATCAGTATGATCATTATGATTATGTGATAGAATAATTGCATCTATTGAAGAGGGAGAGATGCCATAAGCTTTTAAATTGGCTAATAATGGTTCGGGATAAGTTCCCGTATCAAATAATATTCTTTTATTATCTTTTTCAATGAGAGCGGCAAAACCAAATGATTTTTTATATCCGATCTCTGAACCATTTATATCATCAATAAGAATTGTAAGTCTTACCATAACAATCTACATATTTTTAAATTCATTGAAAATAAATTAATAAAAATCTAAAATATTAATTAAATAATATAAACATTAAATAAAAATACAAAAAACACTTAGAAATTATTATTAAAATCTCAACACAATAGTGTTTAAATTTCATATGAGAAAACCCAAACAGGTTGTCCGTAGAGTTATTGCTTTAATCGGATTATTTCAAGCAGCAACTGGAAGAGACAATAAAGAAATTATAAAACTTCTCAAAGACAAAGGATTTTGGTCCGATGTTTCTGAGAATGAAAAAAATTTTTTAGTCAGTCCAGAGGAAGAATCAAGATTTATAGCTATGCAATTAGGCTGGCGTGCGGAAGCGGTTTACATTTTATTATGGGCTTTAAATCATTTTGATTTTTCGGAGATAGCTAAGGATGAGAGTAATTTAGAGCAGATTAATGATTTATTAAAAAAGGATAATTTTTACTTAGAATTTGATATTGATAATGCGCAATTGAGAGATCCTAAAGAGATTTATGATAAGCATGATCTTATTTACAGAATCAATTGGGAATTAAGAGACGCTCAAATAAATGATAAGGAAATTCCAAATAATTATAATCCATCTATTATATATGAGTGGCATTATGCTTTAAAGTGGTTAATTGAAGAAAATGAGGAGTGGGATTATATTGCCGTCGATACTTAAAAAACTTAACATTTAATCTGTGATTCCGCCATCTTTTATTGAAAAAACAGTATCTTGTTCCGGTAGATGTGGCGCATCAACAACTTTCGCAATTCTTTGTTCACCTTTACCCTTTCTTAAGAATATTCTAATGGTTGCGCCATGAGCGATTATATGGCCTCCAGTATGAATTATAGGGTTTCCATAAAACACGTCTGGCCTCGCAGAAACTTGGTTTGTAAAAATAATCGCCATTTCATATATTTCAGTTAATCTTAGCAAATCATGGATGTGAGTGTTGAGTTTCTGTTGGCGGGGCGCAAGTGTACCCATACCAGTATACTCACTTCTAAAATGGCTGATTATTGAATCTATGACCATTAACTTGATATTATTTTCTTCAATTATTTTTGGAGCCTCCTTTACAAGCAGTATTTGATGATCACTGTTATATGCCCTTCCAACAGTAATATTATTCAAGATCTCACCATAATCTAAATCCTTATCTTCAGACATTTGAATAATCCTCTCAGGTCTAAATGTTCCTTCAGTATCTATATATAGAGCAGCCCCTTCAAGACCTCCCTGTTCATAAGGTAATTGCACATTGACACATAGCTGATGAGCAATTTGTGTCTTTCCCGTCCTATATTCTCCAAATACTTCCGTTAAAGCTCCTGTCTCTATTCCTCCGCCTAATAAATCATCTAAGTTTTGACTTCCTGATGTTAATTTTTTCAATCCTTTTCTTTTTTCCCAAATCTCTTGACCAGATTTAAATCCCATTTTCTCAATATCCTGCGCAATCTTAATAATTTTTAATGCAGTTTTTTCACCGATTCCCGCTTCATCCATTAACTTCGATGGCGGGATCATTGCTAATGACCTAATTGATGTTATTCCAGCACTTTGCAATTTTTTTAAAGTAGCCTCCCCTACACTTGGCAAATCTTTTAATGTGTACCCATTATCATTAACTTCATTAGCATGGTCATTGTCAGATTGAGCATTTTTTTTTGCCATGATTAAAACTCATTAGAATGTTGAAGATTTTGCTTAATATTTACTAGCTTATTTATATTAAAAAATTACTCGTTAAAAAATTAATATGAGCTATATGAAAAATTCAAAAAAAAATAAAAGAAAAATTAAGTTTAGGGATTATTTCTCTTTCGTCAAAAGTAATAGAACGATAAATAAAAGAACAGCAAAGAGAAACGTCAACGGTAAGCCTATCAGTCCCATCCATACGTATGAGAGCCAGAGGAAAGGTAATATAAAAAGCAGGTCTATAACTATAATTGCAAGAAGAGGCACATGCTCATCAGCATCCTTTAAATCTAAAATCATTGGTAGAATTGCTAATAAAACCATACCTGTCGCTGCTAACCTATAACCTAAGAGATAGTTCGAAGTAACCCAATTATTTATCGCATTCGTGTTTGGATTATACACATCTGGAAACCAGAAAACCCCCCAAGCAACACAATTCGTTTGAATACTAGTATCCATATAAGGAAGTATTCCGGTCAATATTACTTGAAGACCTACTCCAAGAAGTAAGAAAAGTAAGATATCGTCGTACTCCTTCGTCTTGCCGTATACCAAAATTAGATCACGAAGCAAGCAAATAATCCACAAACTAAATAGTACAATATAAACCAATAGAACATCGAATTCATTTGCCCATAATATGTTTACGGGAACTACAGCCATTATATAAGCAAAAAATCCCAATTTTGAACCTCTCCTGAAGAAATCATAGCATAAGAAAACACCGTATAAAATAAAGAAAGAGATCAAAAAGACTAATCCTGCCGCATCAAGAGCCATATCTACACATCTTTTTATTTTTTAATTATATATTAATTTCTTGTTATTATTAATTAAATTTCTACTGTTTTTAAATTTTCAATTCTTGAGAAAAAAATAAATTGACGCTTTTATTCAAATGAAAGTTTTGGAATTTATTAATTGCCTCTTCAAGTGTTTTTATCATTTCTTTAGCTTTTTGAGGATCTTCAGTATCAGCTGATTTTTCTTAAAAATTTGTGATTTGATCGTCATTAGACACTCAAGTTTAATTATAAATTGTACCATATCCTAACTATTCAAATATAAGTTTTAGAATTTAAGAATTGCTTGTTCAAGTGTTTTTATCATTTCTTTAGCTTTTTGAGGATCTTCGGCTTCGGCAGACAACAGAATCGCATTCCTATATAATGAAACTTTCACTTGGGTAAATGCCTTATTTTTCTCATCGACAATTTTCAGTTCATTAATTATATCATGATAAGTAAATCCATATTCATCGACAACCTTCCTTAGTTGATTGTGAAAATTTTCAATGACACTTGGTTGCACTGTAATAGATTTATTTGCTTTTATCCCTTTAGGAAAACCTCTCGTTAATGAACTTAAAAGATCATCTTGAAGGGTCATAATTTCTAATAGCTTAAGAAGAATAAAGTTACCATCACTAAAGGGTGCAAATTCAGGAAAGTAAAACTTTAATGTATCTGCTGCAGCAAAACATGCGCGTTCCTCTCTAATTTTTTTGGAAATCTCACCAGGCGCATTTATAACTTCCTTTAAGGGAAAACCAGATTCTTTAATAAAATCTTTTGCTGTTATTGAAACTGATGGTGTAGTTAAAACTGTATTTGACTTAGATTTTATTATTCTCTCATCATATGTTATAAAAAGCATGAATAAATCTTCAAAATTAACCTCTAAACCACTTTCATCAATCACTAAAATTCTTGATCCATCAACATCAAAACATATCCCTAAATGGCTATTAGATGCTTTCACTATATCGGCGCAATTTCTAATAGTATGAATATTTGGTACTGGATTACTAGATCTCTGACGATAATGTGTATTTAATGCAATGACTTCAACGCCAATATCATTTAATAGTAAGGGAGTAATTTTTCCAGAAGGACCATATGAACAATCAACTACTATTTTAAGGTTTGCTTCATGAATTTTTTTCTTATCAACAAATTGTTGAAGGGACTTAATATAAATTTCTTCTGTCTGTGGAATAGCTGTTATTTGACCAATTTCATTTGGGTTTACTCTACGTATATGTTCGGGATAATTATTATAAGAATCGATTATTTTTTGAACGTCCATTGAATCTAATTCTATACCACCAGCATCAACAAATCTTACACCAACTTCATCGCTATAGAGATGTCCACCTGAAAAATAGGCACCTCCACTTGCTCCAAATCTTCTTATTGTAAATTGGAGTAAGGGATAAGTGCAATCTGATAAATTAAGAAGATTTACTCCAGTACTCATACAACCGGATGTATATCCTCGTTTTAACATACGTGAATCATTATGATAATCTCTGCCCATTACGACAGATTCATTCTGACTAAATAAACTCCCGTGAATAGAACCGATTGAGCTTGCTAATTCTGGAGTAAACACATAATTAGCCCTTCCTATAATACGACCGTGTTTATTGAGATCTTTAAGATTTTGAACCATCTAAATCAACTATTTATATTTTCAATGTAAATTCAATCGGAATTTATATATAATTTGCAAAAAACAAGCAAATATAATTTTTACTGTTTTTATACAAAAATTTAAGAGATGCATATTTATAAGAAAGTAATTAAAATAATACTTAAGTTAATTTGTTTTTAAATTAATATTACAGAAAGTGAGAAGAATATGACAGAACCTTTAGGAAATTTTAGTTTTGTGCTTCATTCCCATCTCCCCTGGGTACTGGGGCATGGAATCTGGCCCCATGGTACATCATGGGTAAATGAAGCGGCGGCAGAAACATATATACCCCTTCTACAAGAATTATATAAATTAATTGATGATGGTTATCATCCTAAATTAACAATAGGTCTTACTCCTATATTAATTGAAATGTTAAAACATCCTTCTTTTATAGATGGATTTTTAGGGTATTTAGACGAGAAAGTAGGAGCTGCCCTTCACGATTTTGATGATTTCACAAAGAATAATTATAAAGATGGAAGAATCCAACTTACTAAATGGTGGGAAGAATTTTACGAAAGAGCTCGAGAAGATTTTCTACATAGATTTAATAGAGACATTGTTGGTGCATATAAAGACCTCCAGGATATGGGGTTAATAGATATTATCACGTGCGGTGCTACTCACGGATATAATCCATTATTATCTAAAGATACATCTATTGATGCTCAATTTAAGACTGCTGTTGATAGTTATAAACGTCATTTTGGTAGAGCACCTACAGGTGTCTGGTTACCAGAATGCGGGTATCGCCCTGGATACAGATGGAAAAATCCTATTTCTGGAGAAGAATCTGAACGCCCTGGAATTGAATATTTTCTCGCCAAGAATGGATTAAAATATTTCTTTGTAGATACGGCTCTATTATTAGGTGGAAAATCGCAAGGTGTTTATGCGGCTAGATTTCCATTGCTTAAAGAACTTTGGAAGCAATTTGAATCTCAATATGAAGAAATCCCAACATCTTTTGAAAAATCCCCTTATGAACCCTATTTAATAGCAACAGATCCATCTACACCGACCCCGGTTGGATTTTTTACGAGAGATGAAAAAACAGGGATAGTTGTATGGTCAGGGGAACATGGTTACCCCGGATGTGCTGAGTACCTTGACTTCCATAAAAAGCATTATCCTGGAGGATTAAGATATTGGAAATGTACTAGTCCTAAAATTGATTTGGGCTCAAAAATGTTGTACTGGCCAGATGATGTCCCAAGAAAACTAGATGAGAATGCTAGCCATTATGTTAACCTTGCTAAAGATCTTTTAAGGGAATATAAAGATAAATTTGGTAGAAAAGGTATTATTGTTGCCCCCTATGACTGTGAATTATTTGGTCACTGGTGGTTTGAGGGAAATTGGTGGTTAGCAAGGGTGCTTCGGTGGATGGAAGATGATCCTGAAATTGAGCTAACAAATACAAGGCAATATCTTGAGCAAAATCCTCCAAATAAGGTTGTATCGGTGATCGAGGGCTCTTGGGGTCAGGCGTCTAGTCATTGGGTATGGTTAAATGAGTGGACAACCTGGACGTGGGAGAAGATTTATGAATGTGAAGCTAAGAGTGAAGACATAATTGCCAAATATAAAGACAATGGAGATGAAAATCTTTTAAAAATATTAAAACAAATGGCGCGTGAACTTTTACTTTTGGAAAGTAGCGATTGGCAGTTTTTAATAACAACATGGTCAGCAAGAGATTATGCAGAAAATAGAATAGCTTTACATTACGAAAATTTCACTAGATTATATGACATGGCTGCTAAATATGGAAGTGGAGGCAATGTTGAAGAGGGAGAATGGCATTTTCTGGGGATGCTTGAAGCGAATGATGGAATTTTTATGGATTTAGATCTTACTCCCTTTGCGAAAAAATAATTTTTTATTTTATTTTATTTTATATATGTTGACCTAATTCTAAGGTAATATCCCTAAGTTGGTTATTATCACTGATTTTACAATTAGGAGCAATTATAGCTCGATCTAAAATCACATTATTACCTACTTCACAATTATTACATATAATTGATTCATTTATATAACTTCCATGACCAATTTTAACGTTGTCCCAGATGACGCTCTTCTCTATTATAACATCTTCTCCAATGGTAACATCACTCCCAATACTACTGAGTTCCTTAATTTTCACCTTATTATTAAGCTCAACGCGATCACCAAAACAAGTTGGTTTCTTAATAATTACATCTTTACCAGAGTCTATTATTCCCATAACATATACACCATCGTAATCTTCGCCGTTTGGTGTTATTGGCCATGCATATTTTCTTAAAAGATCCCAATTTGCCCACATATAAGTTTCAGGATTTCCACAATCTAACCAATAATAATCTCTGACAAATCCATATAAACAATATTGATTTTCAAGGAGATAGGGAAAAATTTGTGAACCAAAATCTATTAATCCTGTCTCATCTAAAATATCTAAAATTTTTTTTTCTAAGCAATATATACCTGTATTTGCTATATTTGTATGTAAATAAAGGTCAGTTCGCTGTGCCATACTACTTAAATATAATTCCATTGGCATAGGTTTTTCCATAAAAAGATAAATTTTTTGCTCTTTATCAAGTAATACTACGCCATATTGAGAGGTATGACTTGCAACCGTTTTCATTGATACTGTCCCAATGCCATTTTTGGTTTGATGAAAATCCATAAATTCTTTCATTGGAAGCGCTGTCACTATGTCGGCCATGCTTACTACAATGTTTTTTGAATCAATTGTGTCTCTCAATAGCCTGACAGCATCTGCCGTTCCCTTACTATCTTGAACATAACATTCTAATTCAACATCATCAAGTTTATCTGGAGTCCATGTCTCTTTTATATGCTTTTCTAATTTCTTGCCCATATAAGCCAGAGCGAGTTTAATATGCTTGATACCTGCATAGATTAAATGAGCTATAGAATAATCTACCATTGGTTTATTGGTAACTTTCACTAACGGTTTTGGAATTTCTGCTGTTAAAGGCATCAAACGTTTACCTTTCCCGCCAGCAAGTATTATTGCAGACCAGTCTCTTGTCATTATTGAAAATCACCTATAGATCAATATAATACAAAAAAATGATTAGATATAAATCTATTATATTTATCTTATAAATCTATTACATTTATCTTATAAAATTATTTTCTATAACCTTTAGTATAACAATAAAAATGCTTATAAAAGGGAAAATTAAGTACTTAAGATGTGATTGCATTCCTAATCTCTTCGGCAACTTCATAGGGCGATTTTCTTGCGACTCTCATGTCATCAGCCATCTCAGCACCACCAATAATTTCATGAGGGATAATGTCGCCGAACATATGGAAGTCCGCATCATATCCGTACGGAACACATGTGAATAATATATTTCGATTTTTGTCAACATTCATTTTATCTAATGCCTCAAAGATAGCTTTAATAGATTTTGCCAAATCTCCCAATTGGTTAACATTCAATTGTGTAAATCTCCTAATATGCTCTTTTGGATGAAATCTTATATGATAATTTCTTACAGGACTCCCTGTAGCAAAAAAAGCCCAGAAATTTGTTTCCAATATAATTCGTCGTTCATTTGAGCCACCATGAGTACTTTTGCATAAATGACAATCATTTCCCATCTCTTTAAACGCTTGAAGATACGCTTCTAAACGCGAACCATGACCATCACCATTTAAATCTATATAGACCTGTGAATGTATTCGAGGTTGTGAGCCTCCAACTTTTGTGCCTATATTAAAGAAAGGATTTACAGGAATATCGTAATAATCTCTATCAATTGCTTCTTCGATTGCATAAAGAATTGCTGCTTTCATAGAAAAGAAAATGCTTGCCAATACATCATCAGGAATTAGAGCGAAACATAATGAAGGATAGAAGTCTCTTGATAGTGTAATTAAATTAATTCCTTCTGCTAGTTTTGAATGTCGAGATAAGAGTTTTTCTATTGAAACTTTAATGTCCTGATCGACAACACGGGCCATTGATGGATATCGATTTATTAAAGTAAGAGCTTTACAAGATTCAGGGATCTTTTCAATTTTATGGGGTATATCCAAAAAAGGATTGTCGCGCCGCTTTTCGTCCTCCATTATGATAATTGTAAAGCCATCACCTATCTGGGATCCCCAATCATTATGCATAGGCGTCCCCTCCAATACGGACATGAAAACATCCTTGTAACCTTTCCAAATTACTTCTGAACAGTCTCCTAAGTCATTTTTTTTATCTTCCATTGTCTTTAGGGGGATGGGTCTTTTCCCACGAATGGGAGATAAGTAAGAATAATGACCGTAAAATCGTTGTCGCTCTTCTCGAAAACCAAAATCTTTAGAAGTTATGATAACTGTCGATAATGGATCCCATCTCTTAATAGGGACATCTTTAATGGAGGAGAAATTCTCCTTATTGATAATACCCCATTCCATAAATTTTGGTTTATATTCGCTTTGATTGGAATCTTCTTTCAATATCTCAATCTTTCAATATTTAGTTAATTTTCTCTTTACATGATTCAAAATTAAACTTATGATATCTAGTATAAAAGTTTTTTATTTTTCACAAAAATGTTATAGTTTAGTACACAAATAAAATGAACGAATTTTTTATATTAAAAAGATTTTTATTCAAATGTTCAAAATTGTTATTGTTTTTAATTTATTTTAAAAATAGAAAAAAAATAGAGAGAAAAACTCTCTAAAAGGGCCAAATCTTTCAATAATAATACATACTTTTAACCTTTGAAAATATTTTGTTAATGTTCCAACCTTCTGAGGATTTTATAGGTTTTAAATTCTCGAACGGGTTCCTCTTTGCTTTTAGCTTCAACTGGAATGCGAACATAATGTTCTTTATCAAAATTATCAATTTCAGGTTCATTGTATTTGGCCATGTTTTTAGCCATTCTCAATTCTTTAAGTAAGAACTCCCGCACTGCACAACGGATTAGTTCAGACCTGGAGGGGTAGAGGCCATTCTCACCTACAAGTCTTTTGATGGCTTCGATATATGATTCGGGGACGTTTACTGTGACGATTTTCATATTTTCTCAACACCATTTTTTTATAAAACAATCGATAAATTTCAGCCAATTTGCTCAAATAAAAAATCTCTGATTCTAAATTGAACTGAAGAATATGATTTGCTTATATCTTTAATTTTGTCGCCTTAAAGTATTAATTTTTTGTTATATATTATATTATTGAG
>Ga0114919_10005262_pt1 | contig 10339 bp, 9 predicted proteins | sample BlataG_FD_88682 | JGI IMG/M metagenome (GOLD analysis project Ga0114919, IMG submission 88682) | Deep subsurface microbial communities from Black Sea to uncover new lineages of life (NeLLi) - Black_00105 metaG | ecosystem: Environmental > Aquatic > Marine > Oceanic > Sediment | place: Atlantic... | reverse complement strand
TTTACGGAACCACCTCAAGACAGGGAGAATCTGTTCAAGGGCACCATCGCCCATAAGGCGTACTTGGGTAACTTTCTGTACTTTTTCGTAAACATAGATGGCACTATGATCAGGGTGCAGGTTTCGCATCACGTGCCGAAAGAAGAAGGACAAGAACTCTACCTGTTTCTAAATCCGCAAAAATGTATGATCCTTTTTTGAGTAAAGAATCCAGGCCCAGAGGACCTGGCTTTGATTTATCCCCAGAGGGGATTTGTGATGCCTGCCCGCCATCGCGAGCTCAGGCGAGGCGGGCGGGCCTGTTATTTCAGTGTTTTTTGGAATAATGGAGTGATGGAATAGTGGAGTAATGCTAAAAACAAAACAGAAAAACATCATAATTTTCTGTTTTTATTCCAATACTCCAGTTCTCCAATACTCCAATGCTCCCTTGTTTTATTTCAAGGCATAGCCAAAGAACTCTGACCTTCCTCAGAGAGCAAGGTTTTTTCCGTTAGAATAAAAAGTTGATGCATACATACAGTGAGGAGAATATTCGCCTCGCTTCTTAATGCCCATTCAATAAATTACAAAAAAGTTTACCAGGTAATCTAAAAGAGCTGAAATGTTACGAAATATTTTTTTTCATAAAAATACTTGACATTTTAATTCTGTTTGTTTATGAATCCCACCCTAACCAAAGAGAAAATCATGGCGAAAGACAGAATGAATATCATATTTCAATACACTAATAACATTGTCAAGGCCACAGGGATAAGGGTCAATTTCCTGTGGAAGACCCATAAGAAAGAGAGAATGAAGCTACCGGGCCTGATAATGCCTTAGTGCTGTTGAGAATACCCACTCAACCCGTTATCAGGCGAGCCTGATAACGGGTTTTTTATTGAAGGCTAAAAAAGGAGATAAATAAGGTTGCCGGAGATTTTTTCCTATGGTCTTAGCAGGATCATTAATGTCTCCGGGTGCCTTAATTTTTTTCAATGCAATGTGGATGATATCATGGCAACAAACTTTAAAATCGCTGCCCACAGAAACGATGAAAACCTGCATCTTAAATTGAAGGGCGATTTCGATGGGACGTCCGCCCATGAATTACTTGATGTTGTGAGAAAGAGGGCTGCCCATATCTCACGGGTATTCATACACACCAGTAGCCTGAGGGATATCCATCCCTTTGGATTGCATGTGTTTCGTTCCAATGTTAATATCCTGAAAGGTCAATCCGTGGATCTTGTGTTTACAGGGAAAAATGCCTCCCAGTTTGAATCTAATTATGTTAAATTTTCTTAAGCCATGATTGAACGCTGGTCAAAAAAGAACGGGTACAAACATGTCCTGGCAATCAGCTTGCCGCTGGTGGCCTCAATGGGATCGCTTACCTTGATGCAGTTCACTGACCGAATGTTTTTGGCCAACTATTCTGCCGATGCCATTTCTGCAGCATTGCCGGCTGGAATCGCATCCTTTACAGCTGTGGCCTTTTTTATGGGTGTTGCCAACTATGTAAATGCCTTTATAGCTCAATACATGGGAGCTAGTGCCTTTAACAGAATAGGGGCATCAGTGTGGCAGGGGATCTATTTTTCCCTTATGGCCGCCTGCTTGCTGGCATTACTCTATTTCGTCTCCGGGCCACTGTTCAATCTTATTGGCCACTCACCCCGCATACAGAGACTTGAGGTAAGCTATTTCAACATATTAACCCTGGGAGCCGGGCTGGTAGTGATGGCATCTACCATGGCCTGTTTTTATACAGGCCGGGGTCTCACCAGGACAGTAATGGTAGTCCACGCAATCGGGGCCGCCGTCAATATTCCCCTGGACTATTGCCTGATTAATGGTGTTGGTTTCTTTCCCGAGCTCGGAATCGTGGGTGCAGCACTGGCCACAGTGACTGCATCAGCAACCATTGTGGGTATCCTGAGTGTGCTTATCTTTAGCCCTGCAAACCGGTCCAGGTATGGCACTTGGAAGGGCAAGGCATTTGATAAAGAGCTCTTTGGCCGGTTGATGCACTATGGCCTTCCCAGTGGTATCCAGTTTTTTCTTGAGATCTTCGGAATTACCTTTTTTATACAGATGGTGGGTAGGCTCGGAGATCTGGAGCTTGCTGCATCTAATATTGTACTCTCCATAGAGACTCTCTCCTTTTTACCCATGGTTGGCTTTCATATAGGCACTGCCACGCTTGTAGGCCAGGCCATTGGCCGCGGGAGACCGGAGCAGGGAACGTATGCAACCATGAGCGCACTCCATATTACCATGGCCTATATGATACTCGTAGCGGTTGTCTTTATTGTTACGCCCGAGCCGCTGCTCAATCTTTTTAAGGCTCGCTACCTCACCGCAGCTCAGTATACAGAGACCATGGATCTTGGTGTGATATTGATGCGATTCGTGGCTGTATTCTGCTTTTTCGATGCCCTTAACCTGGTTTTTTCAGGGGCTATCAAAGGCGCGGGCGATACCAGGTTTATTATGTGGACCATTGGTGCGCTGTCGCTGGGAGTGATGATTATCCCAATGTATGTGGCAGTAGAGGTCCTTCGAGCTGGACTGTATACGACCTGGGTTCTGGCTACCTTTTACATCTGCACCCTGGGAATTGCCTTTATGATGCGCTACCGGCAGGGGAAGTGGAAGTCCATGAGGGTCATCGAGTTTCAACAGATAGGAGTGGGAAGATGCTCAGCAGCCGTGGATGTTAAATCAGCGAGCTTTGATGGGAAGCGCTAGTTTTTTTGAAGATGAGCTTGGTTTTTAAGACACCATGTATTTGCGAGAAAATATGGCTTCGCCAGCATCTTGGTTAAAAAAAAGACGTCGCATCGATATCTCATTCGGAGCGCCCTTTGAGGATGGTTTCAACGATTTCGGCAAAGCCCTCTCCTCCGTCCTTGGATGCAATAAACGTTGGCATGTGTTTAATTCGGTCGGCGAAGTGGAGAATGTTTTTTACTCCAGCGGTGTAACAAAAATAATGAAACATGGGTTCGTCATTGGGTGAATCACCGCAGAACATAAACCGTTCCTTGTTTGCATCAAGATCAAGCCCCCAGCGCTCTTGAGCAAAAATTTTAGTCATCCCCAGCTTATCATAGCCTCCAAACCACCCGTTCACATGGATAGAGGAGACTTTGCAGGTTGCACCATACTTTTTGAAGATTCGACAGATACGGTCCACAGATGCCAGATCCAAGGGTTTAACGTCTTCACAATAATCAATGCTTAAGTCAGTCTCCCGATAGAGCTGATCGCTAGCCATGGCTGTGCCTGAAACCGAGGCTAGGATTTCATCCCGAATTCGGGTCAGGCGCCTCCTTTTATCGGCTCGAACCTCATCTGAATCCAAGAATCGCTTTTTTAACTTATGTTCCTCTTCATCAAACCAGAAATAAAACGCACCATTTTCTCCAACAATCCCATCTATTGGCCACATACGGGCAATGTGATCACACCAGCCAGCCGGTCGGCCGGTAATGGGGACTACTTTGAGGTCTGCATTCTTCAGATCCCAGAGAGCCTGGAAGGCCACGGCCTGAATTTTGCCGAAAGTAGTAAGTGTGTCATCAATGTCAAAAAAGATACCGATAATGTTTTTTACGATGTCATCATGGATAGTGTTGATATAGGGGATCATAATCATGTCTCCACTTTGATTAAATCAGTGTTATTCTGATTCTTTATAAACTAAAGTTGACAAACTTGTAAAAAGTCTTTTGCGAGCAATTTTGGCCACTTTTGGAAAAAGATTCATAAAATGCTGAGCGTTAAAAATTCCAAACTGTTTGAGGCCTTTAGGCCGAGTTTTTGGAATTTAGCGAAGCATTTAATGAATCCCAAAATGGGCATCATGAGCGAGTAAAAGACTTTTTACGAAAACATCAAAGTTACTCATTTACCAACTTCCCATTTCGAAATCCCCAATAGGGCTCCTGATAAACTTAACTTTCTATATCATGTTTAATTTGTTCTTGTGCCAAAGTCTAATATCCGCTAATTTAGATGCTTTATTAGATAATGGATGGCGCTGGCAGCGTTTTCAGGCAATTTGAGGGGTGTGTTGCGTAAAGACACGTAAAAAAGCATTCATTAGGCTGTAACATTCTAGTAAGATTAAGCAATCTCCAGCTTATTAAAGAAAGATTGCCATGTCGCCCGCCCGACTCGCCTGCACCGACACGTTCCGGATCAGGACGAGGAAGGCGAAGCCACTGGCGGGCAGGCTTCGCTCCTCCCACTAACATTTATACAACATTAGAAGGGACAATAAAAGTTTTAAAGTTGGGATATTGCTTAAAAAAACATGTAACTGGCATCAGGTGTAGGGCCTAGTCATATGTCTTAGCTTAGAGCAGTTGCAACACTGCTGGAACTACATCCCGGATGCTATCAAGCACTCTATATGCCCCTGAGAAATTACTGTCCTGGGTCAAATTATGGGGAACTACAATACATTTGATGCCAGCAGCCTTTGCAGCGTCTAAACCGCGCTCGGAGTCCTCCACAATGATGCAGTGTTCTCGCTTGAGCCCAGTTCGTTTTATGGCTGTAAGAAAAGGCTCAGGATCAGGTTTCGATTTTTTATAATCTTCGCAAGTCAACACAAAGTCAAAATAGTGTAATAACCCTGTGGAGGTATGAATAATTTCAAAGTGCTCTCTGCGAGAATTTGTTACCACCCCCATTAAAATTTTGCCATGAAGCTGATGGAGTGTGTCTTCAACTCCATCCAGCACATGAACCTTGTTTCGTAACAGCTCGCTATAGCGCTGGTTTCTCTCAGAACGAAGTTGTATAATTATCTCTCGACTAAACCCTTGTTCAGCTGCAAGATCAAATGCGCTTCGCCCCTGTTTCAGAGAAATTTTAATAAACAAATCTCTACTCAGATCTATTCCGGCTTTAGTGAGTACATCTCGAGTTGCACTAAAGTATAGCTCTTCAGTGTCGACCAAGACTCCATCATTGTCCCAGAGAATCGCTTTTAACACTATATTTCACCAGTTTGCTATTAATACTTTATTCGTGTAATATTGTTCTAAATTTTTGTTTATATTAACATTTCCAGAAGAAACTTTCTTTATCTTTATCCCTTTCTTAGAGTGAGTAATTTAACATAGCTATCACATAATTTCTTTAAGAAAATATTTACTCATTCCCAGCTCATAATAATGCAGCCTGTCCATCCTACCAGAGTTTAGATAGTTTCATGGAATTGATCAGAGAACTCTCTGGCAACATGTAGGAATGCTCTCAAGAGATTAGAAAGATATTTATCTTTATGATAAATGATGTAAAAACGTCTTATTATATCTCTATTATTTGAAAAATGGCATATCTTTATCCGCCCTTGTTTATTCTCCAGTTTGACTACATTATATGAAATAATAGCGACTCCTAACCCTGCTTCAACTGCCTGTTTGATTGCTTCGTTGCTATCCAATTCCATTACAGTTTGTACGGAAACCTTATTTTTTATTAATTTTTGTTCTATGAGTTCCATGGTACCAGAGCCTTTCTCGCGCATAACCATCTTTTGCCCGTTTAACTCTTTAAATGAAATAACCTTTTTATGGGCTAATTCATGCTCAGGAGGGATTATCAGCACCAATCTTTCTTTGATGAACGGTATTACCACTAAGTTTTTATCAAAATAGTCAATTCCTATGAAGCCTATGTCATTCTGAAATGATAAGATCCTCTCAATCACCTCATGAGAATTACCCGTATCCATCTGAATCCCGATATTGGGGTATTGTAGCTTAAAGATTTTAAATAATTGTGGCAAATAATAAGAGCCGATGGTTCTACTTGACCCTATCTTCACTTTCCCTCTTTCCAGCGATTTTATTTGACGAATGGCCTCGTCTGTTTCATCTGAGAGATTAAGAATTTTTTCAGCATATGAAAAGAGCAAATTCCCTTCCTCGGTAGTCGTTATTCCTTTACCTGACCTATTAAATAGTTTGACACCATAATCGTCTTCCAATAAATGAATTTGAATAGACACGGCAGGTTGGGTCAGGTAAAGTTCTTTGGCGGCCAAAGTAACACTTTTATTCTTGGTAACTGAGTAAAAGATACGCAATTGATTAAAGTTCATTTTTTACCCTCTTTCTTTAATAATGTTTATATATTATAATATAAAAATAATTAATGTGAAAGATTATTTTTATTAATTTGACTTATTTTATTAATGGAGCAATTATGGTTTTATTAAATATTGAATAGGGAGTGCTACGTGGCAAAAGTATCTAAAGAAGTCATAGATAATTTGCTGTTTTACGCTGTAGGAGATATATGCTGCAGGCGTGATGACCCCGACTCCATTTTTGCTTTAGTCCAGCCGGCACTGAATGATGCTGACATACTCTTCGGCCAGCTGGAAACAAATATATCCGATAGGGGCGTTCGACAAGTCCACGCGAAGGTCGCTCTGCGGGCGCCTTCTCACACCATCTCAGCCTACAAGTTAGCCGGGTTCGACTTGCTCTCCCTTGCCAGCAACCACTGCCTAGATTGGGGCAACGATGCCCTTTTTGATACCATAGACGTCCTAAAGCAGAATGGTATCAAGATAGCAGGAGCAGGCAGGAATATGCTGAGGCGAGACAGCCGATATTCCTTGAACGTAAAGGGGCTAAGGTAGCATTCTTAGCCTATTGTTGTGTCTTTCCCGATGGCTATGCTGCAGAACCCAATAAGCCCGGCTGTGCTCCAGTAAGGACATCAACCTACTACGAGCAAGTTGACCCGCAGCCTGGCACACCTCCTCGGGTCGTCACCATATGCAACCGGCAAGATCAAGAGGCGCTGCTCGAGGGTATAAGAAAGACAAGGGCTCTTGCAGATATAGTCATGGTGTCTATGCACTGGGGTCTTCACTATGTTCCCGCCATGCTTGCCATGTATCAGAGAGATTTGGGACATGCTATTATCGATGCGGGAGCCGACATCATTCTGGGACATCACCCCCACATGCTCAGGGCAATAGAGGTGTATAAGGGCAAGGCGATCTTTTATAGTCTGGGCAACTTCGCCTTCGACCTTTACCGCGAGGATAGGTCGGTAGAGCAACTTGAACACGTGCAAGAACTCTACGGCTGGAAGCCCGACCCACTGTACTCTAGCTTTACCTTTCCGCGTGACTCCAAGATGACCATTCTCGCTAAGTGCCATATTGTAGATAAGAAAATCAAGAAGGTTTCTTTCCTCCCAGCGATGATCAACAAACATGGTCAGCCGGAGTTTCTGCTTCTGGAAGATAAGAGAAGCGAAGAGGTGATTAATTACATGCGGTGGCTTTGTGACAACCAAAAGCTGGATACTAAGCTGGTTTGCGAAGGGAACGAGGTTGTGATTCCTACCTAGAGGGGAAAGGAGAAGAGGTCGGGAAAGCGAATTATGGGTTTTGCCTTCGATGATCGAAAAAAACCTCAGGGGCTAGAATACGCGCATACCTCCAGTTATGCGAGGGTAAGGCTGCCGCGGAATAGGGCCCGAAGGAGCACTGGGTCCATCTTTACCATCTATCCTTTGTATAGTGCCCACCCCGCATGAGATTTGACTTATTTTATTAATGGACCAATTACGGTTTTATTAAATATTGAATAGGGAGTGTAAATGTCAAAGGTATCTAAAAAAATTAAGGTAATGAGCGCTCAAGAGGCTGTGGAGAAATTCGTTTTTGATGGGGCCATTATTGGGATAGGGGGCCAAAATGTTGCTCGATGTGCAGTAACTTTAGCTCATGAAATCATCAAACAGGGCAAAAAAGACCTCACGGTTACCGGTTGCAACCTCTCCATTCATATGGATCTTTTGGTGGGGGCAGGATTGGTTAAAAAATGTGAATTCGGCTTAGGTGGCCTGGGAAGATTCGGCTCAACATTTCAATTTAAACGGGCTATTGAAGAAAAGAGGATGGAAGCAGAAGATTTTGACCATCTAACCATGGTTTGCAGATTCTTAGCAGGTGAAATGGGGATACCCTTTATACCAGTCAGAGGCCTGATGGGCTCTGATATTATCAAGCATCAGGCAGCCTCAACCAAGAAGAAATTTGAAATAATCACCAATCCTTGGAATCAAAAAGAAAAGGTCCTCCTTGTTTCAGCAATGCAGCCGGACGTTTCCATAGTTCACGTGCAAAAAGCAGATGAGATTGGAAATCTCTTAATTCAGGGAATAGCGAGTCATGAACCAGAACTTATCAGGGCCTCCAGGGCCACAATCGTATCCTGCGAAGAAATTGTCTCCACTAAATTTTTCAGGAGCAATTCAGATTCCACAACAGTGCCTTACCATTATGTAGATGCAGTAGTTGAGCAGCGGTTTGGTGCCTATCCCACTTCGACCTATGGCTACTATAACTTTGATGACGATCATATTAATTACTATCAGCAGTGTGCACGGGCTGGAGGTGAGGAATATAGAAGATACATGAATGAATATATATACGAATGTGAAACCTTTGATGATTTTCTTGAAAAATGTGGGGGGATAAAAAAATTTACTAACTTAGAGCGGGAGATGCTTAGATTGATGTAGAGGAGAGGTGTTTATATGGAGAAACAATATTCAGAAAATTACACCAGGGAAGAGTTGATGTTAATTGAGGCAAGCAGATTCATCAAAAGCACCGACACTGTGATTCTGGGCACAGGGTTGCCTATGGTGGCAGCAATCTTTGCTCAAAAAACACACGCACCTGATGTCAATTTCGTTGTTGAGAGTGGCTCCATTGATCCAATACTTCCTTCTGCCCCACTCACAGTGGCCGATCCAATAATTGGCCACATGGCCGTAAAAACAGGTAGCCTAAGGGAAGTGCTGGGCTGTCTGGTTCAGAGAGGCCTTGTTGACATTGGCTTTCTAGGTGGGGCTGAGATTGATCAATTTGGAAATATTAATTCCACCTATATTGGCGATCCCCAAAGCCCAAAAGTGCGTTTCCCGGGAAGCGGTGGTGCCAATTGCATTGCTTCATGTGTTCCAAAAATTTTAATTATTTCTTTACATGAGAGGAGGCGTTTTCCTGCGAGGGTACAATTCATTACAAGCCCGGGATACATTGATGGTCCTGATGGACGAAAGAAGGCTGGCTTAAGGATGGCTAAGCCCGATATCATTATTGTAACAGACCTTTGTGTCATGCAAATAAATCCCGGTATCGGAAGATTGGAGTTAAACAAGCTCATGCCGGGCGTAACAGTAGATAAGGTTTACGAGAATACCGGATTTGAACCAAAGCTGAGAGAGAAGATTGAAGAAGTAGAGCTTCCCACAGAGGGAGAGCTTAAAATCTTAAGAGATGAAGTTGATCCGAACCATATTTATATAATGGAGTTTTCAAAATAAACAGAAAATTAGCTTCATAATACGAGATGCGGCTAGATTTTTAAATATAACTAATTGTTATATAAAATCTGAAATTTATTATTTTGACTTATAGTAATTTTTACTTAATTCTCTGAATTGTCTTTTCTATTGTGATGGCAAGAACTAACCACATTGAGTCAGCTTGATGTTCAGAATGACTAAGACAGATCATAATAACATAACAATAGAGTAATATAAAAAAAATAGAAAGGAGGAATATATGGATAGAAAACCATTGTTGGAAAGGAAGACCGCTATATCGTATAAAACAGAAGAAAAGACTGTTTTACGAGGATACAATCTTAGTGATTTAGCAGAGGAAGGGTATACGTTTTGTGATGCGCTGTTTGTGTTGTTTCAGCAAAGACTTCCTACTGAGAATGAAGAAAAAATGCTTGAATATGAGACAGCCGAGTTTTTAGAGCATTCAATGTCTCCATCAGCAGCAGGAGCAATTGCTGTCATCAGCGGAAGGCCCAGTCTTCCTGCTGCTGTAGCTGCAGCAGTTATGACGTTTGGTGGTGCCCATGGACCGGGTGCAGCCCATGGATATATGATGCACCGGTACATTGAGCGAGCACGAGTGGAGGGAAAATCCCTTGAAGAGATGGGTAAGATCCTGGTCGACGAGTATATGGATGCCGGACTGCCGGTTATGGGTTTGGGACAACCACAACATACTGATGGTGACCCACGGGCAGAACCGACTCATATCAAGCACGAAGAATTAGGGGTGGGTGGCGTATATCTTGAGATCCAGAGATCTATTGAAAAGCACTTTAATGAACGGCGGAAAAAAGATGGCAAATCATACGTTGCCGTTAACATGATAGGTGCCGGTAATACTGCACTGGCAGAGCTCGGGTTTTCCCCGAATGCGGCATGGTGCATCGGTTGTGTTTGCCGCGGTTTCAGCTGTGCGGCGCATGCCCTTTATACCATGAAAAAAGGGCGT
>Ga0114919_10005261_pt1 | contig 10341 bp, 11 predicted proteins | sample BlataG_FD_88682 | JGI IMG/M metagenome (GOLD analysis project Ga0114919, IMG submission 88682) | Deep subsurface microbial communities from Black Sea to uncover new lineages of life (NeLLi) - Black_00105 metaG | ecosystem: Environmental > Aquatic > Marine > Oceanic > Sediment | place: Atlantic... | reverse complement strand
GGGGATTGTTTACCCTAACCCAAATTTTTGTATCATAGTAAACAACCTAAAGCATCCGTTTTATCCTTTCAAGCTCTTTCTTTTGTCTTATGTCTTTGATAGCTAACCAAATCATAAAACCGACACCTAAAGCAAATCCAAACAAACCAAATATAAATGTTGCCCAATTAACAAGTCCCATCTTCCACCTTCCAAACTACAGTTATTCCAACTCTGAGAAAGAAGTCAATAACTCTGCCCCCACCTAGTGCTTTAGACATAGCCCAGTCTTTAGCTCCAATCATTCCAGTCTTCATCTTCCTTAAAACCATGTTAACTGTTTTATCGTTCTTGAACTTCTGGTAATCTATATCATCCTTTAGTTCCTTCTCAGAACCCAACATAAACTTCTCAAATTTATGTGTCTGGCTTTGTATATATTCTGGTTCTCCTTCTTCAATAGCTTTGAAATAATCCTTGGTCTCCTCTACAATCCATGGTTTAACTCGGCTATGGGCAAGGGCAAATAAACCATTCAGTTTAGATTTATACATAGCCATGTAAATCTTAACCTGCATAGCTTTCCACCTATTCTGTTTGCCCATCTCCTCAAATGCTTGTTCCATTAACTTGTGTTGTTTCTTTACTTCAATAACCAATCTTGGCATTAGATCACCTTTTATATCTCTATATCTTTGTAATGGCTCATGCCATAATGTCTTCTCATCTGTACTTCATCTTTAAATTTCTTCCCACATTTAGGACAAGCCGCTTTCTTTCCATCTTCTTTAGCCTTAACCCTTTTATCTATCTCACTAAGTGTTTTCTTAACATCTTCACTGTCATCATCCTCTTCTTCAACTTCTGTGTCTGGTTCTAATTCTTCTGTTTGTTTCCTTATTTCTGCCATCTTAGCTTCTATCTTTTTCTTTCTATCCAGAAGTTCTTGTTTTCTTATCTCTTCTTTAGATACCTCTTTCTCCTCAACAGGTTCTTCTGGTTGTTTAACTATAATCAAACCATCATTGATTAACTCTTGGAATACTCCGTTGACAAACTCAGCGGTGTAACCCATCTTAACTAGGTATTGACCTATCGTTTGTAAGCTATGTCCATTGTTAACTTGGTTGATTATCTGCTGCGTTAACTTCTTTTTCTTATCCATCTCCTCATCTAAACCAGCCAGAGGTTTAAGTTCTTGTTCTGCTTCAACAAACTTATCCTTTGTCGTTGACATAGGAACATAACCAATTCCTTTTGATATTGAAATTGCATTATGCACTATCTCAAAACCAAAAACAAATAATATACCATATATATAGAACGGATTAAACTCTGTTCCAAACATCAATGTCGCCACACCAAAGGATATGACAACTAACACAAACAAAAACATATACACATAAACTTTTAAGTTCTTCATCTTCCCACCTCAACTATTTTCTGCTCTCTTTCAGTTATCAAATAACTGTTGTAGAATATTAGAAACCATGTTATTGATATTAGAAACATAGCTTCTGAAAATGCTCTGATAGCATAACCAAAAGAAGTTATAATCATAAATCCTCCTGCAATCATTGTTATAACTTTGTCGAACTTCAAGTCTTTCTTAATCCTTTGTTTCAGTTCTATAAACTCATCGCTTACCATCTTATTCCACCAATCCCATAAAAAAGCCAACAGTAAATGACAATGCATACAAAGCTAGGGCTATCCATCCACCAACTACTCCAACCTTAATTTGCCATGTCAGTTTACTAAACTTTATCTTTTCTATTTCCATCATGTTTATCCTCCTCATCATTTGTTTCAAACTTCTTTAAGAAGTTGTGAATGTTATTAAAGAAATGATTATCTGGATTATAATAATAATCAAGAACAAAATAAATGCTAACTAACAACACACCTAATAAAATTAAACCTTGGAGTTGACCATACATAGTTAGTTTTGTTTGTAGCTCTATTGGTTTTTCTTCATAAGCTTGATAAAAATATTCTCTGTTAGGATGTAGTTGTTCATATTGATAAAATTTAACAGCCAACACTATAGATATTATGATAACTAACCAAAGCATTACAATTGTAATGTTCTTCATCCGTTTTAGTGTTGTTTTTTTCATACTGGTGTGGGTTTTATACTACCTTTACCTATTATTATATATCTATATACCTTTCGTAGTGCGGTTTTGGTGTGAATATTTCTTGACTACGAGTTGTACTAATCTTTCTGAAATGTTTTTGCTTTTAGCTATTAATGGTGTACGGATACCTGCTAAATGCTGTGCAACTATATCTTTGTTCCTTATGTCCAATAAGATATTATGGGGTATCTTAAATTCTTCGGCTTTGTCCTCCTTTTTTTCACCTGATTTAGATTTATGTATATCCTCTTTTTTACGGTATAGCTTAACAAACTCATCAAACTCTGGTGTGTTGTCCTTCTCACTCCACCAACCTTTACTTGATGGTTTAACATTAAAGTTCTTATACTTTAATATCCTAGTTAACTTATTCTTCTTCTTTGTAAAGCACCATGCCTTGAACTTATTACCACGATAAACCTTTACTATAGCATGGACTCTATGTTCTCTAATATATGTATCTAATACAAAGAAGTTAGGTATAAGGATGAACTGGATGTTATGTTTATAACCACACTGAGCTAGGATTTGATTACAAGTAACATTATCCTCTGACATAGCTTTCCTACTATAGAAGTGAGTTATCGCTTCATCATCATGGACTATGGTCTTAGTTGTATGTGTGGACATATATCTATAGTCCTCTCCATTGAAAACTATATTATCCAATATATACTTACCATACTTATAGAAAGTATCTTGTTTCAAACACCATTCAGTTCTAAGTGTCCAACGAGACTTTCCTATCTGTTCTCCACCTACAACAACTATAATGGTGTCTTCATTACCTTTTTCGTGCATATTCTTCCTTTTATTAAGCCAGTTCCAGAACTTACCTTCTTCGTTGTCCTCAGTAAAATGTATCAAAAGTCATCCTCCTCATCACTCCCACCTCTATCTACATTATGGAAACCAAACTGAATAACAAACCTAACTAACAGATTAACTGTATCTTGCAGTTCCTCAAACTTTAAATCTTGTTCTGTTCTCTCATATTTCTCAATTAATGTTTTTAACTTATTGAATTTAACCTTATCATCATTATTCAGCTTATCAAACTTCTCGGACAAGAACATATACAACTCTAAACAAACACCCCAACACTCATAGTAAGAACCTTTAGAAGTTATCTCCCCCTTATCAACTTGTCCTTTTCTAACCTTATTAAGCAAGGTCATATAACTATTCATAAGCTGCCCTTCTTTGTTAACTACTAAAGCTGAGACAGCTAGTTTGTTAATGAATAGTTCTTGTCCATCATCTGTCATTTTATTTCTTTTTCTTAAACGCTTTGTTTAGTTTTTCTTCTATCTTTTTCATGTCATTCCACAATGCTTGGTAGTCTTCATATATCTCTTTAGCCAATAACTTAACCCAACTCTTATTATCTTTCTCTTTAAGATAATCAACTGCATCTTTCAACACCTTTTCTGCATTGCCTTCCGCCTTATACTCTGCCCTGTTAGGGTTATTAGGATTATTTTCTTCAATCCTAATCTTCATATAATGACTCATTTTTCCCACCTCATATCTCTAATTTCCTTTAAAACATTTATTACTTCCTGCATCTGTGTATTAACCTTAGCTTGTTTCCAGTTAAGATATAAGCTATAGAGTGTAATTAACACCCCAAAAATAGCATATCCTACAGTAAACACTAGGGTATTTCCTGCTAATTGGCTAGTCAATTCTACCATTTTACACCAGCTTACACTCTAGTCCTGCACTCTGGCATAACTGAGTTAACATATTTGAATTACTAAACGCTAGTAATGCTGCTATTGCTCCTGCTATAACTGCAAACCAAATAAGCTTCTTTAGAGCATCTATAGTTTGTTGTTGTTTAGCTATTTCTTGCGGTTGAGTTATAGACCTACTTACTACATTATCCAATATCTTATTATCTACACTGCTATAATATTCATAAAAGTCTTTAGGTATTGGGTCGCCTTCAATAAAGAAATAAGCTGCTCTCCTTTGGTTATAATAAGATTCTTGTTTAGTTTCAAGTAATGCTCTTGTCTCCTCTATAATCTTCTCAAAGTGTTTAGACTGACTCTGTAATTGAAACTTAATACTATCTTGTTTTGTTGTTTTTATCAAAGCATCAACTTCTTCTTTCTTCTGTTGAAAATCTTTAATCTTATCTTTTATCCTAGTCTCTTTTTTAAGTAAGGCATCTAATATCTTTAGTTTGTCAACCTCTGCAAAGTGCATGGTCTTTTCTGGATTTGTAACATAAGGTAATTTATCAATAACAAATTTTCCTTCTTTGGGTTTCATGTAATAATGACTCATGTTCCTATTTGAGTTAGCCATAAATACATCACATCCAGTGGGTATCATCTTACGTCTAAAAGCCATAAGAATATCCTTACCAGCTATAACCATTATCATGATAAATATCGTAAAAATTATCATAATAAAAAATACTAAATAAATCGTTCCCATCATATCCATTTTAATCTCTCCTCCTCATCCTAATTATATTTAATTAACTATTGTTGTGGTGGTGCTTGATGTCCTTTCTTTTGAAAGTTAAAGAAACTAAAGCCAGACTGAGCTTTGGGTGTGTCATCCCTAAACTCTTGGCTTTGTTTCGTAGTTACTGTTGTGAACATATCCATGCTCTTTCCATTCCTGCTCCTAGCACTATTCAATAAGGAAGCTAGTTCTCCCCTTAACAAATACTCTGATTGTTTCCAACCATACATGTGACAAATGTTAATGCTCATTGAAAGGTTTAACACCTTAAATATTTCCCAGTTACCTAGGTATGAAAATGACATATCCAAGTTAACATGGTCGAATCCCTCAGTAGAAGGTAATAACATCTCGCCTAGGTATTCAACTGCTTTCTCTTGGTAATGTCTCTGCCTAGTTCTTGCTTCAATTGGTGTCTCTTGTTGTTGAACCATTTAGATAGGTCTCCATTCATTCTCTGTTTCTTTATATCCTCTTTTCTTAAACTGCCATAAGCTAACACTATACGCTCCTGCATAAAGTGCAACTAAGAAGCAAACAACTCCAATCATCCTGTTTAGATTAAACGGTAAGTTCAATCCATCCAAAGGTATTGGATTATAACCAAACATACATAATGCTCCTAGGAACACCATAAATGTCGTTGCCACAATTCCATACATAACACTACTTCCTTCATCTTCTTTGAACTTATGCATAAAGTAAATAAGTAATAAGCTAATTCCAAAGAACACCATAAATACCGATAATTTTACAAATTCCATTTTACCTAAAATACCTCCTATGTTTGTTACATCATTAAAGTAATACCAATCAGATGTGGTATTGCTTGAACGATAATAATATACTGTATCTTCTTGTAAGTTATACTGCCAACCTTCATCTCCAACATTGTCAGTATAAACGATGGTAGTCCAAGAAGCGTTATCTATTGAATATTCTATTGTAACATCATCTGTAGCAGACCAGTTAAACTCTACCCACTCTATTCCTCTGTCGGTTATGTTAACCATGAATGTTCCTTGCTGTTGTTCTCTAACTATTAACAAGTGTTCTTCTCTTGAAGCAGTCCAGTTATCATTGCCATAGTATTCAACTGTAAGGTTATAATGTCCCATTGTGTAGTTACTTATGTTCTGTAGTTGTTCTGTTAAAGTTATTGTCTTGTTCCCCAAAGTAGTTCCGTTTAAAGAAAGATTGATGTTGCCATACTCATACTTTATAAAACCAGTAGCATTAATCCAGATATAATCTGCTAATGTTTCTATGTATAATGTTCTATCACTATCAGTTCCGTTCAAAGTTAAATTAACTATCTGCTGTGCTTTAGTTATATTTATCCTAAACATCGTTGAGTTTACATTCCCGCTTGTATCATTCACACTAACGTTGATAATATAGTTAGCTACTCCTAACTTTGTCTTGTTTGTTAAAACACCAGTTGCAGTATTAATCTGGAAATAAGTGCTGTCATTTATGAAGAATTTGTCTATTGCTGGTGCATCGTCAGCATTAAAATCAAAACTTAGTCCATTCAGATAATAAAGCAAACTCTGGTTAGCTGGAATTGTAGTCCAGTAAGGAGTTGAAGTGTCTGGTGGAACATAAGGGCTTACATTAATCCATATTATTGTATAATTAAGATTATTGTAAGAATCATTAAATGATATATTGACGCTGTAGTTTCCGATAGGTGTTAAAGTTATATTCTTTAAAATACCGTTCTGCGAAATATTAAACCTTGTTGTATCATTTAAGTCATACCATGTGTTGCTCCAGTCAGTTGCATTAACATCTAAGTAAACACCTTGTTGAGAATAAGTCCAAGTATCATTTTTTGGATAATCTATAATTCTCGGTGCTGATGTATCTGAAACATTAACCCATATTATAGTTGAATTAACATTACCTCTTGTATCATTTACAGAAAGGTTTAAGCTGTAATTACCCACTGGTGTTGCAGTTATGTTATAAGCAATGCCTGTTTGATTAGACATATTAAAGTAAACTGTATTATTTATCCAATACCAGCTTATACCTGAAGCATCTGTAGCATTAAGTTTTGTTTTAAATCTTTGTTCATAATATTCTAAAGTTCTGTTTGGCGGTATCTTTGTTATGCTTGGTGCTACTGTATCACTTACATTCACTCTAAACATAGTAGAGTTGATGTTATTAGAAGTATCATTTACACTTACATTAATTATATAATTTGCTATAGGCAATAAAGTAAAGTTGATTAATATTCCACTCTTAGAAATATTAAACCTTGTGCTATCGTTTGTGAAGAAATTAAAGATAGCTACATTATCAGTTGCATTGAAATCAATAGATAAACTATCTATTCCATACTCTAATGTAACATTATTAGGATATTCTGTAATAGTCCAGTTTGGTGCTGTTGTATCTGGTGTTACTCCTGCTCTTGAACTATAGATACTATGGTTTAAGAGGTATGCAGTTACATCAGTGTCTGATGTTGTGAATGTATTTCTAAACTGCATAAACTTACCCGCTGATGTACTTTCTTTTGGAGTTCCATCTTCAACTTTTCCTTCACTTGTCCAATTATCTTCTCCACCCACCCATTCAATATGATAACTTCCTAATTCATAAAGGTTTTGGATTTCGTCGGCGGAGAGTGAACGGTTGTAGATACGGACTTCGTCGATGGCACCTTTCCATTCTAAAGCCCCTGCATCATTACTTGCACCGATATACAACGGTAATTCTGAACTTATTCCATCCGTTCTTAATGAAGTGTCAGAATTTATTAAAACTCCATTAACATATAAATCTAAACTATCTGCATCTTGATTACACATTACATGATACCAAGTATTTGCTGTATAGGTTATACCTTTAGCACTATCATAAAAGCCGCCGCCATTAGCATAACAGTAAATTTCATTTAAATAAAACCATATAGCATATTCTTGCCCAGCCCCTGAACCTGGAAGTCCCCTTTGCTTTACTAAAGGTGTTCTTGTTATTCCAGTATCGGCAATTTTAAACCAACCACCATAAGATTTTTGTTTATTGGTTAAATTCAATGGGCTTTGGTAAGTAACATTAATTACATCATTTATTCCATCAAAATAAGCACCTTGTCCAACAATTCCATTAGTTTCATTAAATAAGGTATTATCAAGAGGAATTCCATTAATTTGGTTATTAGAGCTATCATTCGCATCACCATTTAATCCCCACAACCCAACCAACCCAGCATCACTAACATTATAACTCGTTGCTGTCCTTGTCTCAAGTGTAACATTCGCATTAGCGTGTTGTGTTAATCCTGCTTTGTAAAGTTCTTGGACTTCTGATGCTGTTAATGATTTGTTGTAGATTAAGACTTCGTCGATTGAGCCGTTGAAATAGCTTGTACTTGCAGTATATGTTCCCCATCTTCCAATTGACATTGCATAACTTGTTCCCGTGTTATCCGCAGTATTAATGTGCTCACTAACATAATTACCATCTTTATAGAAAGTTCTTGTAGTTCCATTATCTACTAATAATAAATGATGCCATCCTGAAGGATAATTTGCCTCATTATATGTTTCTATAGCCCAATTGTCACCACCAACTCCATCGCTTATTCTAGAATAAATATTACCAGATTGTACTGCTAATCCCCAAGCATTTACGCCATCACTTGCAAAAACAATTCCTGCATAATTTCCCTGTGTTTTTGGACTATCTACCCAAGTACTAATACTATAAACATCTTGTTTTGGAACTACACCAACATTCACATAATCATCCACTCCATCAAACATCATCGCCCCTGAACTAATTCCAGTCGCATTAACAATATCTCCGCTTGGTGTTCCGTCATTACCTCCAACTAAATCGTCAAAGGTTTCGTCTAAAGTCCAATAACTTACTAAATTAGATGAGTTAATTCCTATGCCTGATGAATTTCCCCATCCAATTCCGTAATATTTCTTTTGTTCGTCATATATTTCGGATATTTCTGTTGAGGATAATGAACGGTTGAAGATAAGGACTTCGTCTAAAGTTCCATTAAAAAACAAACCTGTATTTCTACTACCAATAGTTTCTAAATTAACTACATTATTTGATGCTAAAGTTTGAGTAATCCCTTGTTGTACACCATCAACATAAAAATTAACAGAAGTTCCGCTTCTTTCTGTTACAATATGATGCCAATTATTTAAATCTGTTGTCCATGTTACACTTACAAAATTTACACTATCATGGTAATATATTTTATTGTCATTGTGAATTAATAAAAAATAACTATTTTCACTCCCTCCAGCTACTGCTTTTAATCCGCCACTGACTGAATTAATTTTTACCCATGATGAAAACGTGTGGGTTGTTCCATAATTTACAATTGGAGCAACATTTATTTCATCATTTATTCCATCAAAACTTCTTCCATGTTTTATTATGCCTATTGTGTCTAAACTTCCGGTATTAGTTCCATTGGCACTTCCCAAACTATCATTTATTGTATCATCTAATCTCCAATAACTAACCAACCCACTCGTATTAACATAATCCAAAGTATCTTGATAATCAGCATCCGCAACACTCATCGTCGTATTCCAATAAGTACTCGTCTCGTTATAGAAAACCAAACTCTTAAAGTCTCCGTCACTTGCGTATTTTCCTATGTAGTCTGAATTGTTTTTAGTTCCGTTGTAAAGGTTTAGGACTTCTGAAGCGGAGAGGGCTCTGTCGAATATTTGGACTTGGTCGATTTGACCATTACAATAAGCAAAACCACCTATAACTCCAGAGATTTGAAGAGGAACATCTGAATCTGCCCATGAAGGAAAGGCAGTTGAGGAAGTAACTAAAACACCATTATGATAAAAATCTGCTATTTGGTCTGAATCATCATTATATATAATAGTTATCAAATTCCATACTCCTGTTGAAACTGGAGTTGTTGTTGTTAATTTAACAGTTGCACCTGTTCCAAACCCAATATCTCCGTCTGTATAAGTTCTTAAATACCATCCTGTATTTCCTATATATTTATTTAATAAAGCACAATTAGTATGAGAATCTGGTTTGAACCATAATGAAGTTGTGAACTTATCATTAGTAGCAGACTCGTAATCAAAATCACTTGTATCTCCAACATCCATTAAATCGTTAGTTCCGTCAAAATCATAACATCCTCCTAAATCAAAACCATGTGCAGTGCCACAGGATGAGTTCCAATATGGTTGTTTTGTAGAGACAGCATTTGACTTATTACCAATAAGACCATAGTTATTATATATAGAGTTATCTTTTATATAACTTTGGTTGCCATCTCCATAAGATTCATTCCTATCATTGAAGTCCATAAACAGCACAGGAGCATGAGTTCTAACTCCAAATGATGTTGCTTCAACTCTATTGCTTTGGTTCCCAAATATCTCTATATCTGAAGAAGAAGTATATTTATATTCCATCACTGGGTCAAAGTCAGTAAACACACCTAAGTAATACTGGTCATAAGAGTAAGGATTATCTCTGCACTCTATGAACTGAGACCAGTCTATGATGTTGGCAAAGGAAAGACATTCCAGAACAGAGTGATATATTGGTTCGATAAGGGGTTGGGTTCCGTTCAAAAAGACGTTATCAGCACTGTTCTGGAAGTCTGTATAATCAACTTTATAGCTTGCTATATCTGTCTTATAATTATAACTAAATATTTGTTTCTCTTCAATCTTGTTCTGTCTGAAAGCTAACTTGCCGTTACAGCTGT
>Ga0114919_10005260_pt1 | contig 10342 bp, 5 predicted proteins | sample BlataG_FD_88682 | JGI IMG/M metagenome (GOLD analysis project Ga0114919, IMG submission 88682) | Deep subsurface microbial communities from Black Sea to uncover new lineages of life (NeLLi) - Black_00105 metaG | ecosystem: Environmental > Aquatic > Marine > Oceanic > Sediment | place: Atlantic... | reverse complement strand
GCTTGTGCCTTGTTGAATTCTATGGGACCATCAATTTCCCAATCTACAAAGATAAAGTCAATATCCAGGCCGGCTTTCTTATATGCCTTCACGAAAAACTCCACCTGCTCACGGACAAAGGGACGGCGGAAATCAAGCGCGAAAGGACAGCCCATATTTTTTTTGCCGAAGGAGTCGTCCCAAAAAGGCTTACCCTCATCATCTATGTGGGCTGTTCGCTCATCCCCGTTGAAAAATGAGTAAAGGCAGCCGGTGGCATTGATATTTACGCGCAGTCCCAATTTTTTCTGGGCTTTGGCAATCGTAAAAGACTGAGCGAGACTATTTGCCCGGTCCCTTGGGTCCCAGGAGCTGATAAGCCCTACACCTCGCTGATTGAGCTTTCTAACGAGCTCTTCTGCCGATTTATCATCAAGCGGGCCTGGGTTCATAGCCGCCCAGAGATAAAGGGGCAGTCGGTCGCCTCTGTCGAAATCGAGAGGTTTTGTTGTATCCAGGACGACCTGTATATGAGCCGGCCATTTCGGCGCCGTTTCGTTGCTGTTGTCTGCATCAGCTATGTTTGCCGCCAGGCCTGTTATTAACAATACCGAAACCAGTCTGTGCACATCCATTTCTGGTATCCTGCTGTTTTCTCCAAAGCATCTATCAGTTAATGCTTACTTCCAGCGTTTGGTTTTCAGACAGAACCAACTCTTTCTTCAGGACGATGTCGAGGCGTCCATCTTTTAGTGTGTAGTCAATTTTGACCGGCTTGCCCGCCGCTTTAACGAGCACTTTTACCTTTCGGAGATTCTCAGGGACGGCAAAGGCAAGAGATTTAAGTCTTAACTTACCCCAGCGCAGCTCGATTTCTTCGCGCTGTGCTTTGCTGTTCCTCTTTTGTGCAAATGTACCCCAGCCCTCTGCGCACGTAAAGGCAGCGCGGAAGTTGTCCGATGTTATCCTCGGCGCGAAGCCAAGATGGCCCTTGGGGCCGTGGTAATCGTACCCGGCGAGGGCTGTGTAAACGCCCCAGCTCGCCATTGCCCGCGCGTAATGGTCACCACACTCAACCTCATTAAACGGGTTATGCTTGGCCGGGTGGTAGCGCTGCTGGATGCCGTAGCAGATAGCAAGGGCTTCTCTGAGCATGCCTTCCCAGACCATGTGGCCGGCTGCTTGATACTCGATGCCTGTCCATATCTCATTCTTGTAGCGAACGCCTTCCGCAATGTATGGGCTCTTGGGCCAGGTGCAGGTGAACAGGCCCGGCTCTCCGGGCATTGCAAACCATCGCTCAGGTTTGTGGGCGTCATTGTAAGGCCAGATATCGGGCGCCCAGTTGTATTTGAAGACCGACTGCAGCGCCTTTTCGACATTCTGCGGCGGATAAATGTATCCGAGCCCAAGCTGATGGGCCCAGCCCTGCCCAAAGAGCTGGTCGGACAGACACCCTTTTTCATACTGATGTTTCGGATACTTTTTTAAGTCAACTTGCTGAATGAAGTATTCTCCGTTCCAGAGGCGCTCGACGGAGAGGCGTTTGCCACTTTCGAATATTTTTCGGCAGCGTTCTGCAAAATTCTCGTCGCCCATATCCTTTGCCATTTCTTCACCGGCGCGGAGGGCGGCGAGATAAAGCGAGCCGACAAAGGTGTTGGCTCCTTCAAAATTGATATCGTAGGTATTGTGCTGGCTGATTTCGATAAGGCCGTTGTCGTTGCCGTCACGCTCAATGGAGAACACCAGGGCCTTTTTAATGCGCGGCCAGTTACGTTTCAGAAAGGCATTGTCGGCGGACATCAGGTGCTCACGGTAGGCTTTGAGTATGGTGCCGCACTGCCCATCGGCGGCGTAGGCGCGGTTGCTCCGGAAGCCAACGAGGCCGCTTTTGCTGTCAAATCCCTCGCCAAAGTCCTGCATTTCTCTGGCCCTGCGCTCCAGCTCGGGAAAGAGGCGGGCGGGAGCGTGGGCGTAGTTCCACACATGGGTACAGGTACCCGCGCAGCACCCGACGCCCTCCCAGGCCCAAAAACGACCGTTCTTCCACCACTGGCATGTGCCGGTCGCCAGGTTGCATACGGTCGAGTGCAGCCGGAAAAGCAGCCAGCGTGGAAGCGTGCTGTCCTCATAAAAAGTTTTGTGCCATTTGCGGGTGTCGCCTGCGAGACGTTTATAGTTGTCGAGGATGTAGTGTGCGACATCGGTCGCGCTGTTGAAGCGGTTGGCATACTCGTGGCCGTTCTGGTGATTAGGGAAGAACCAGGCCAAAACGAAGGTGAAAGTGCGCTTGGCGCCGGGCGCCAGTTCTGTGGGCCGGGCAGAGAACGCCGTACTGCGCTTCTCACTAACGGGATAAGCAATATGCTCTCCGGCGTGGAGCTTTTCAGCCCAATCGTCAAGGAAGGGAACAAGCTCGTGAACGCCCTGAGGCGGAGTTGCCAGTTCAGCGAGCGCCAATACCATAGAGCCATAGTCGGGCAGTTTGTCGATAGGGCCTCTGAGTCCTTGTTGCAGCTTGTCAGACATCTCTATCTGGTCGATGTTGATGTGTCCCCATCCGCCGGATGCCTGATCCACGATTTCGATTCGTGCTGTTTTGCCTTCGAATTCCTGTACGTTCCAGAAAAACCACTCGAGCTTTTCGTTGTTCTTGCCGGTCGCGCTGCGTAGTACATTGCCGTCTATAAGTAGATTGATACAGGTTTTGCCCACGTGGCTGCCGCCTCCGACCAGGAAGTTAATAAACTTTCGCGAGATTTTGAACGGCGGTGAGGTCAGCGTACCGTGAGGGCTGTCGCTTCCGAGAAAGGTATTCACCAGGCCTTTGCCATGAAAGCCGCTGACAGGATTCTGGTTGGGCAGCGTACCTTGCGCAGGTTTTTTGCCAAAGGCATCTCCGGTCACCTTCCAGTCGTCGTAGTCTGGGCCTTCGAAGTCGGAAAGGACAATCTTGCGCCGAGGCGCCGCGGCTCCCTCGGACAAAGGTGCCTTCTCAGCGGTGTGGACAATCAGTGTTCGGTTTCTCTCTGCCACGACGCGGGAACGACGCTGGGCTACGACGGATTTTGCCGAATCAAAGAGGACGGCGTTCTCGAGCCATCCCAAAAGGCCGACCCGCACGCGCCTGCGGGAAGTGTTCTCGGCGGTGATTTCCAACAGCGTTGCCGGAAGCGCCGAGTCTTTTGCGTTGAGTGGAATGAAAGGAGAAAAAACCTGCATCTCGACCTTCACAGGAAAGGCTTTGTCGCTGTAGCGGACAAGGCCGATAGGATATTCACCGGCAAATTCTACAGTCCCAAAATCCCGATTCAATTTCTTTGCGTGGATTTTGCCACCCGAATCTACAACCACGGCGAAGCCTGAGTCCACGGGTGAATCGGGCCTGTAGGTACGGTAACACGTGGCTCCATAACCGGTGAAGATATGCTTGTTGAATATCCACCAGAGTCCGAGCGTTCCATCTCCTCGCAGGTAGAGCTGACCGGTCGCGATACCGCCAACCGGCATACCGATTGTATCGAGTTCTTTACCGTGATAACTTTTGGGCCGGCCCCGCTCAAACATACTCCGCACTGCGTTTTGTGAGAGTCCTTTGTCTGTCGGAATGACGTGCCCGGCTCGCCCCGTTAGAGGCCCAACGGCCAAAGTCTCTAATGGGGCTCGTATCCCGGCGGCCTGGGCCGTGCCGATAGACGCTGCGAGAAAGCTGCAAACCGCCAATTCAATTACTGTCATCGAGAATTTTCTCATCATCCACTTCCTTTCTTTTTTTTGAGCTTACTGTACTTACCGTCCTCCGACTCAGCTAACTGAAATTCGGGACTGCCAACGGTTTCCTGGCTGTCCCAGAATTTCTAAAATAGGTACAGCCAGCCATTTTACACGACAAAAATGGTGGCAGTCCCGTGGCAGCGTCAGGCGCCTGCTTTTAACTTTTGAAGAACAAAACAAATACCAGGATACTCACAAGAGCAATCCCGCCGGGGACGAGAAAAATCTGACGCCACTGGAACTTTTCTTCCTTCCTGAATTTATCCATAACCACACCGGCAAGCTGTGTTCCGAAGAACAGGCCGACGCCAACGGTGGCCGCAAAGATAAGTGCCTGCATTGAGCTGCGAATTTCCTCAGGCGCCATTGTATTTGCTAAGACCTGGCCGGCAATGATGAAGAAAACATACGCGAGTCCGTGCAGAGACTGTGAGCAGACAATGAGCCAGCGTGGTTTTAATCTTATATAAATCAGATACATCAACAACCAGCACGATGCTCCTACAGTTAATGTCCATTTGAAATCAACGTTTGTCAGGAAGTAGCCCAATGCGAAGAATGTAGCGATTGCCTGGAATGCCTGTGCGATGGCCATGGATGCGGGCACGTTCTTGGGGGGAATTCCCATGTCCTGCATAAACTGGGCGGTGCCGAGGAAGTAGAACTGCATCAAGCCGGCAACGACCATTGAGATGATAATAAAGATAAGGAAATTGCCCTGGCCCAGCATTGACAGTGCCTTGATAATCGGCACTTCGCCTGATTTGGCCGGCGGAGTGTTTGGAAGAAACAAGCAGCTTGCAGCCATAATCAACGACAGGAGGGCGGCGAGGTAAAGACAGTCCCGGCCCTGCTGACCTGTTTTGAATTTCCATCGCCAGCCTGTCAGGAAATAACCGACCAAGGCCCAGGCAATAGGTGCCCAGATAAAGATGTTTGGAGAGTGTTTGCCAACATCAAGATTGCTTTCAGCCAACTGGTGAAACATCAAAGAGTTTACCAGCGGCAGCGTGGCAGCGTAACAAAACGAGTAGAAAAGCATCACGACAAAGAGACTTTTGAAGGTGTTCTTACGGGCAGCAGTGAACAACAACATTGCCCCAATCAAATGTGTCATAAGAAGCAGCTTCTCCGTGCTCACATACTGGTCGGCAAGCTGCCCGGCAATCAGTGGTGAGATGATACACGCCAGCGGCAATGTCGCATAGATCCAGCCTGTCTGTTTGCCGCTCATCTTCAAAGGTCCCAACAGGCGGGCCGCCAGCACCGGCGCCCACGCTCCCCAAATAGCATACTCCAAAAACATCATTGCGCTCAACTTAAGATACAATTGCCAATCCATTGTGCTCTCCTTTACTACAAGTAATAGCCAAAAAATCCTTTATGTACTTACGTTCTATTTGATTTCTGGATACCCATTTTACGATTCATCACAAAATAAGAGCCATATCGCTCCTGCCATTTTATTACAGCCCGCTTTCGGAGTCAAACGGTAGTTTTTCCAGCGGAAGCATTATTTTATTGATTGTGTACCCCAAAAAAATGGCGTAATTGGTCTTTTTTGAGGAAAGAGAGGTTGATTTAGCCTTCTAATAACCCGAAAGGCTGCTGTTGATGGCGGAGTGGACCTGTGGCCGACCGAGGCGGATGGTCCTGGCAAATCTCTTTCTCGTAAAGACCCGAATGATTATGGCAATGACGTAATTAGTATTTGTTGCGGAAACAACATTTTGTCATTCCCGCGGAAGCGGGAATCCAGTTTTTAGGCCATAGACCCCCTGCTTTCGCAGGGGTGACATTTTCAGTTTCGGCTTTCCGCAACAGGAACTAATTAATTGGAAGGCGGGCGACCCTTATCCCGGCGCCGCTAACACATAGAACTTCTTGGGGAACCGGCCAGTGTCTTCAGGAGCCGCACCGCTGCTTCAGCCATCATTTCTCCGCCTCCGGGCGCGACCCGCGAATTGACCGTCTCGTAGCTGCCTTCGGCAAACGCCTTCTTTGTGGGGATGTAACCGGGTGCGTCCTGGGACAGCTCAATTACCAGCGTGGTTTGGAAGGGACTGGCTCGCTTAATCGCAAGACCCAGGTCAACGAACACCTCGCCCGGCAGGCCGACAACCGCCACTCCGCGCGCCAGCCGAAAGACCTGGACCTCGAGCGGAATCGTCTCACCGCGGCGCATCTCGACCGCCAGAATTTTGTATGCCTCGACCTGTTTGAGGAACGATAGTTCACTGGTGCCGACTTTTTTAATGTTCTCACGGGCCCAGGCAACCTTCTGTGGGCCGTAACGTTGAAGGGGCGCGTGTACAATCTCGCTTCGCACAGCAAGCGCCGGCTCCGTCAGGTACCCCGTTTTAGCTTTCACTGTTTCGGCCAATGTCTTGCCGATGTAGTCTGTCTTGAGCCGCTGCTTCTTCGTAACGTCGATGTGGTTGATGTCGCCGCACGCACCGGTACCGAATAACAGAACAAACTCGCTGCCATAGGTCTCGCGCAGTGACTGCTCCAAATAGAAAGGATAATCGGCTGCGTATTTGGTTCCACCGACGGTGTCGAGATGCAGGGCGAAGTTCACCAGTGCCGCAACCCCGCACTTACTTTGCCCATTTACGGCTCGAACCCCCTTAACACTATCTTTCAAAGTAAGTGCGGGGCTGTCTGCCTCACGGAAAAACACGGTCCCGACATCGGGGTCGATTGGGCCTGCCGGCCGGATGATGTCCGGGTTGAGCACGCCGGGATTAAACCGGACGCTTCCGTCTTTCATGTGAAACCGCCGGTTGAACGAGAGGCCCCGCTGCTCGGCCACCCCGGCGGCAAGCCGGATGGGCTTTGCCGCGGTTTCCGCTTCAGCTATAACCTTGACGAGCTTCGCAACGAGTTCGGAAGGGTAATCTACCTTCTCGTATGGGTCACTACCATATTTGGCCACAGCGACCTCGTGGAAGTATTTCCTCAGGGCACCGAAGTAGAGCGGCCCGGTATGGGTGTGCGTGGCAGCAACGAGGATGTTCTCAGCCGGGATGCCGGTCTTTTCAGCGGCCTGCTTGCGAGCACGAGACGAGACATCGAGTGACAAGCCGATAATGTCGCAGAAGACCAGAGCGGCACGCTCGGCACCCTGGCCAAGAACGATGGCCTTGGCCTGCAGCGGGTTCAACCTGCCGGTGCTGAGCCGCTCGCGAAAGTATCCGCTCATACGGTAACTGATGGGCGGCGTGATGTCGGTAACCGCGACCCCTGCAATCAGTTCGCTGGCAGTGGGCCTGGCTCTCGGCGCAGCAGCAACTCTTTGCTCTGTGAGTGCTTCTAAAAACGCTCGCGCCTGTTTTGCCTCGGCAAGTGTTTGCTTCAGGTCTCCTTGGTCAAGGCATTCCACGACCAGCGGTCCGAGGGTGAAGCCTCCTTTTTTGAGGCGCGCCAATACCGCAGGGAAGTCCACCTTGCCTGTCCCCGGCGTCACCGAGACATTCCTTGGGTGCTTGTAATCTTTGACGCACATACCAACCACAAGCCCGTCCACGGTGGCGGCATCGGTTACCGGGTCGATTTTGCCATCCGAGTAGTAGAGAATATTGCCCGGGTCGTACCAGATACGGAAGTTCTTGTGGCCGACCATCTCGACCACCTTACGGCACTGGGGCCCTGTGGCATTCAGGCCGCCGTGTGGTTTGATGCTGATACCGATGCCTCTCTCGGCGGCATAGTCGCAGCATTCGGCAATGGCCTTGTAATACGCCTCGTAGAGCTTTTCGTTGCCTGTTCCGCCCATCAGCAGATTTCTGGTACCACAGGCCGCGCAGTTGTCGATGAGCTTCTTGAGGCCCTCGATGCCCGCCTTGAGTGACTTTGCCACAGGGATGCCACCGCCGTACACCGACGCGACCATCAAGCCGCGCTTCTTCACCTCTTCGCCGACCTGCTGTGCCTCTTCGAGTGTGGTGGAAACCGAAATAACCAGTCGTGTCTTTGACTTGGTGGTCATCAGGCCGGCATATTTGAAACCCGCCTCGGCGATGGCATCGAGTGCCACGCGGTAATTATACTGGTACCAGGGGCGCGTGTAGCAGCCGATATGCCAGGGGCTGTCATTAGCAGGTCCCGCAGCCGCTGACGTGGGTAATGTTGCGGCGCAGGAGGCCGCAAGGCCCGCCGTTCCGAGCTTTACAGTCCGACCCAGAAACTGGCGGCGGGTGAGTTGGTCGAAAGATTTCATTTGCGTGTTCTCCTGGTTCTTAAAGGGGCGTGAAATTCGGGACTCCCAACGGTTTCCTGGCTGTCCCAGAATTTCGTACGGAACGGGTACAGCCACCTATTTTACACAACAAAAATGGGTGGCAGTCCCTACAATGCTCGCGGCCATTAGCCATTGTGAATCTCACGTTTATCAGGGTCGTAGACCGTCCGGCGGCCGGTATCATAGGACTGCATCGCCATAATACAGGCGACCGCATGCTGGTAACCAGCGTCAATCGAGGCGTTGGGCGTCTTGCGTGTCCGCAGACACTGGAGCCAATCGAGGAAATGGTCCGGCCGCGGCACATCCTTGACAGGATTCTTACCGCGTATCTGGCCTTTCCTTTTGCCTCCGCCTTCAGCGGTCAGGATAGGTGCTGTCCAGTTGACCATATCCAGCACGCCCTCGTCACCGAATATCTTGAAGCTGTTTCCACTGCCATTCCCGAAGTTCGTCGAGTAACTGACCATAAAGCCCTCAGGGTAAATCCACAGGGCCTGGACGTGGTCGGGGCAGGTGAACTTGCGCTCGTCCTTCCACGTGAAAGTCCCGCCCAGGCACACGCAGCTCGCAGGGAACTTCGCGCCCGTGATATAGTGCACTAAGTCGATGAAGTGGCTGCCCAGCCCGGGGACCGCCCCGTCGGAGAACTCCCGATAACCGTACCAGCCTGAGTACAGCACAGGGTCAAACGGACGCGTCGGACGGTCCATCAGGAACTCCTTCCAGTCCACATCCTCTTTTTTAACGTCCTTGACATACGAATACCAGTAAGGGCGCTCCCCGTTACGGCACTGTTCGATACGGCCAACCGTTCCAAGGATACCCGTCTTGTAGAGTTCACGGCAGCCGGTGAAACTGGGAAGGCTTCGCAACTGTGTCCCTATCTGAACGATAATCCTGGCTTTCTTGACGGCATCGCAGGCGTCTCTGAGCCTGTCCAGTCTCATTGCCAGCGGCTTTTCGCAGTAGGCGTCCTTGCCGCCTTCGGCGGCGGCTTTGAGGTGCGTCGTGTGCTGATGGTCACACGAGGCGATCATAACAGCGTCGATGTCCCTTCGGGCCAGCAAGTCGCGGTATGATGAGAACTGTCTCGCGTCGCGACCGTACCATTCCTTCACTTTCGCCGAAGCAGCTTCCTGACGCAGCCGCCACGGGTCGCACACGGCCGTGATTTCTATGTTCTCACTCTTGTCGTGTTTATGTACGCCGGCCATATGGGCACCAATCCCACGGCTGCCACAACCTATTATACCGATTGATATCCGGTCGTTGGCGCCGATGATGCGGGAGTAGCTCGTGGCCGAAAGGCCCAACGCGGCACTGCCGGCAGCAGCCGTCTTCAGGAACTTCCGGCGGGAGAAAGACTTTTGCATTGCATATCCTCCAAAAAAAACAATATATACCTGCTCAACTCCGCAGCCGAGCTCAATTTGTAACATTATATCAAATTACCAGCTTAACTGGAACGCTATTATTTTTTAAAGATTTCTCAACCAAAGTATGTTTATGTGCGTGGCACGGCCATCCCTGGCCGTGATTCCATGGGCTCCAAGCCCATGCCACGAGTTTCCGTTGCAATTACAACAGCCTCGACTTTGCTATCGGAAAGATTGTCTCATAAATTAGTCCAGGCGACACCGCGTTTTTTCTCAAGAGCTAATATAACCGAACCGATAAATACCTGTTTCTGGCCTAAGGGGGACTTGCCACAATAAAGATTTTGAGAAAATCCTGAAGTCTCAGGACAATCATCATTGACTCAACTATTCATTATATGTTAAAATAAATAGAATATTTGTGCGATTTTGCTATTAAGGCCCAGAAGTTACAGGAAAACCACAAAGATTAAGACTGTGGCTGGCAACCTCAAGTTATCTGCAAGAACAAGTATAGAAGATGCCCGGAGCCGTGAAAATCTCGCTGCTCGCTCTGATGCTAACATTATGTTCGGCTCATTTTACAGGTGCCCGGCTTTACACCGTAGGCGATCTGAATGCAGACCACAAGATCGACTTCAAAGACCTGCAGATTTTTTCGTTGCAGTGGCTGGACCCCTCAGGCTGCTTCGGTTCCGGTTGCGCCGACCTTGACGGCCTTAATGGTATAGATATGGTTGACTTTGCCCTGTTAGCTGCAAACTGGCAGGATATAAGAAGCCATCTGGTCATCAGCGAGTTCATGGCAAGAAACACTAATACCCTGCTGGATGGAAACGACGAGACTTCCGACTGGCTCGAAATTTACAATCCGACCGGCCGATAATCGGCCTGACCGAAAGTGAAGACGGGCCAAAAAAATCAAAATAATCCACGAAAACACGCAAAAGCGGTAAAATCTCGG
>Ga0114919_10005259_pt1 | contig 10343 bp, 11 predicted proteins | sample BlataG_FD_88682 | JGI IMG/M metagenome (GOLD analysis project Ga0114919, IMG submission 88682) | Deep subsurface microbial communities from Black Sea to uncover new lineages of life (NeLLi) - Black_00105 metaG | ecosystem: Environmental > Aquatic > Marine > Oceanic > Sediment | place: Atlantic... | reverse complement strand
TTGGCAATGCCTAAAAAAACCTGCGTGCTTATCCATGCAAATTGTCACAATCCTACAGGTTTTGATCTATCACATGAGCAGTGGCAGACTTTGTATGAGGTGATAGAAAAAAAGGGTTTGTTCCCTATTTTAGATATGGCCTACCAGGGATATGGGGCAGCACCTGAGGAGGACGCTTACGGTCCAAGGCTTTTTTTAGAGAAGGGGATAGAGTTTGCCCTGACATATACTTTCGCAAAGAACTTTTCTTTTTATGGGGAGAGGGCCGGAGCGCTTTTTGTTGTTGGGCAGTCGAAAAGGTCAGCAGACATTGTCTTAAGCCAACTAAAGAGCTTAGCGAGGGGGTCTTACTCGAATCCTCCAATGCATCCAGCATTTGTGGTGAAAGGGGTTTTGCAAGACGAGAAGCTGTATAAAAAGTGGTTAGAAGAGCTTGCTCAGATGCGAGCGCGCATGAGCCGCGTTCGCTCATATTTTGTGAAGAAGATGAGTGACAAGGATCCAGATGGCAATTGGCAGCCCCTTCTTAACTGCCGAGGTCTTTTTTGTATGACGGGTCTTTCAAAAGAGATAGTGATGCAACTGCGCAAAGATAAAGGTGTTTTTCTTGGGGGAGAGGGGCGGATCAATTTGACCGGAATCAATCACGAGAACATCGATATTGTCACAGATGCCATAGCTGGTGCGCGATGAAAAAACATTGGATTTTTTTAGGGCTTTTTCTGGGATTGCTTTTGGTCTTGCCAAAAGGGGGCGCCGATGTTTTTCGCAAAATGGTCCTTACTGGTTCTACAAGTTTAGCTAAGAGCTCTCCAGAGGTAGCTCCCAATACCCTAGAGCTAGAAAATCAAATCCTACGCAGCGAGATTCAGCGGCTGCAGAATGTAGCCTCGATGTCAGCCCAGCTGCAGATGGAAGTACGTCATTTATTGGGCTTAGAAGAAAGGGCCAATGATGCTTTTTTTGAGAGAAGAGAGCGCTATCTATCGCAAATATTATCTCGCCAACTAGTAGCCGTTCCTGCTCGAGTGATCTTTCGAGAGCCAATTAGTTGGAGCAGTAGTTTTTGGGTGAATGTGGGGGAAAGAGATAATCAGGCCTTAGGAAAGAGAATCATCGAAAAAAATAGCCCGGTCGTGTCTGGCACAGTGATTGTAGGTGTGGTCGAAGAAGTTGAAGAGACAAGAGCTCGGGTGAGGCTCATTAGTGATCAGCGGCTAACTCCTTCGGTGCGAGCCCTTCGAGGAGGCGTGCAAAACAGAATACTCGCAAAAAAAATCAGTGATTTAATCCAAACGCTTTCCTTAGCGAAAGATTTAGCTGGATCAAGTGAAATGCAGCACCTTCTCAAAACCTACCTCAATACTTTGGACGTGGAGAAGGAAGATTCTTACCTAGCTAAGGGAGAGGTCCGCGGCGGTAGTCACTCACTTTGGCATATGAATACTAGAAAACTCAAGGGAGTAGGTTTTCATTACCATTGCGGGGATGAAGAGGGAGAAGCTGTGGATCTGCGCGGAAAAAATCTTCTGCAAGTAGGAGATATTCTTGTGACAACAGGGATGGATGGTATTTTTCCACCGGATCTGCATGTGGGTGTAGTAACAAAAGTTGATCCGCTGCGCGAGGGCGGCACCTCCTTCTCTCTCCAAGCAGAATCTCTTGTTTCAGACCTTAGGAACTTAAGTGAGGTCGTTATTTTGCCAAGGAATTTTTGACAAAATCAGTGTGTACCTCTTATACTTGCGTGCAATTATCCCAAGGTAGGGATTTGAAACTCTGAAAACTAGGAGCGTATTATGAAAAAGTATTTTGGATGGCTATTTGCCCTCGTTGCATCAATGACAATGGTTTCTGCATACGCAGAAGAGGTATCAGAAGTAGAAGATCAAGATTCTGCTGTTGAAGAGCCTCTAGCAGTTGTGCTCGACGACGAAGCTGACGACGCTGACGAGTAATTCACTCCGTGGCCCTGTGATAACAGGGCCACAATTCTGTCTGGCTGTGTAGAGGCAAAAGCTTGAGCGTACAAACTCTTGCGAGCTTCCGACAGCTGTTTCTGGCAACTACTTATGTCACCTGAATAAGCCTCCCCACATTTTTGCAACCTTCCTCCCCTTTTCAAGAAAAACATCGGCCTGTCATACACCAAAAAGTCATAGCCTACAGAGGAGAAATCTCCTAAGTAGATGTCGGTTTTTTCAAGTATGGGGTAGACGGGTGGAAAGTCGAGAATGAACTTGGCTTTAGTTTCATACTTGCCGATGATCCGATGAAAACTGGCAGGATTATTTTCTTCGAGCAGGGGATGAAGCTTGATTAGCAAGTGGTGAGAATCGCTAAGTTCATCGATGATCTTGCCAGTGCTTTCAAAAAAAGAAGTGGAAGTTGCTGTTGTCTCCCAAGTAGGAGCATAAAGTACTGTCTTTTTTTCAGATTTGAAAAAGGACCTTGTCAGCGCATCAAAATGCTCTTTGTATTTCTTGTAGAACCAATAACGGATATTGCCGATGGAGTCATAAGTTAGCTCAATATCTTGAAGAATAGGTTTGTCAAGAAGGTCTTCCTTGTCTGATTTGCCATGGGGGCTAAATACAAAGCGGATCTCTTTATTATAGAGCATCTTCACTAGAGGCTTAAGCTCTAGGGCCCAAAACTTTCCGCAGGTGAGGATGGTGCTGTAATTTTTTGCGATATGATCGAGGGAGAGCTCGCTTAAGGGAATATATTGCAGATCGACCATAGGATAAAATTTCCTACCTAATTCTAGATGCTCTTTTTCTGTTACGATTAAAGGAATGTCTAATACGTAACAAAGGGGAACGAGGTGATCTAAATGGGTAGAAGGACCCGTGCTAATTGCCACAAACATAAGGCTGTAGTATACTTCCTCTCATGAATTATTCCCTAGTTGATCATCATCGCAATTACCAAATCACAGGCAGTGACCTGCTTATTTCCCTCGCAACAGGATTCTCTGGCGCTCCCTATGCCCTGAGACACCATCAGCTTGCTGAGGTGGAGAATGCTCCTAGATGGGGCCACAGGCTTATCTGCCTTGCCGAGTTCGTTCCCATTATTGGGGCGGCTATCGCCCTCACCGAGCGAGTGGTTTATGCCCTCTTTGCATCTGGTTACTCGGATGCCCCATGGAGAGATAAGCCTCTCGATGCAAGTCAAGCTATGCAGGTCATGCAGGGAAGATCACTAGCAGCAGTCCAGCAGCATCATGCAGCAGACAAAACAGTTTATGCATCTTCAGAAGCGGTCGCAAAGCAACTTAAATCCTTAGCGCCAGATGGCTCTGCTCCCTTGAGCTGCACGCACAATTTTGCCGATGCTATTGGCCCGCGTGAGCAGATGGAAGATGCCCATTTTTACAAAGAAATGGAAAAAGGCATATTAGCTGGCGTTTTTGATGGTCATGGCGGTAAGGAAGTTTCTGCTTTTGCAAGCGTTGAATTCGAAAGACGCTTTCCTGAGGCTCTAAAAGTTGCTAATGGGAACGTGCACAACGCATTTGAAACACTCATCCATCACATCCATCAAGATATCGCCCGCAATAGTGCATGGAATAACCAAGGTAGTACTGCGGTAGTTTCCTACATCGATAAAGAAAGTCGCTTGATCTACACAGCTACCCTTGGCGATAGCGAAGCGAATATTTATCGAAATTCTTTTGTTGGCTCTGTCACCTCGATCCCGCTCTCTTTTGTACATGACTGGACATCCGACATCGGCCGATTGGTCAACGTCTATGGAGCGGGCCTTATGTATAGGGTGATGCAATATATGGGCGGTCATGCAAAAAACATAAGGTCCAGACTTGTTTATGGAGTCAATGTCTCGCGTGCGCTCGGCGACATAGATCAAACAGGAGTGCCAGCGAAGCCCTTAGTGATACATGAGCCTGTGATCACAGTAAATAAGCTCAAATCAAAAGACGTTGTGATCTTAGCCTGTGATGGCCTTAAAGACTTCGTCCCTGAGCGGGAGATCGCAGACACAGTAGCTAAAACACAGAGCGTGGCACATGGCGTCCTTGGTAGAGATTCCCGGACCCTAGCCCATCAGCTTGTCGACAAAGCCCTTGTCCACATGGAAGAAAAACGTCAAGGTGGGGACAACGTCACTGTTCTGGCCATTGATGTAGCCTAGAAAAAAAGGAAGCTTTCTATTTTAGCTTCACATAAAAGCAGAACAACTATTTAGATAGACTGCAAGTGTTTCAATCGATTTTCTCCTATTATAAAAACTACGTTTGCCTACAGTAGTTGTTTTTTGTTTCGTAGAAGAATTCGTGTAAATGTTCACCTCCCCCCTCCTCTAGAAATTTCTTGCGCTAAACAATAAATTATTTATTATGTATGGGCATGAAACCTACCTATGAGCAATTAGAAGCAAGACTTGAAAAAACCGAAAGGTTACTTAAGCTTGCTTTAGAACGAATTGCCCAACTCGAAGAACGGCTCAACAAGAATTCAAAAAACAGCTCTAAGCCCCCATCGACAGACCAGAAGTCGAATACATCAGAGAAAAAGCGCAAGAAAAGAATGTCCAGGAAAGGGAGTTCGAGAACTCCCTTTCCTCCAGATAGAATTGATCATCAGGTATCCTGTGAGAGAGATTACTGTCCTCATTGCAACTCGGGAAAATTACAACGGTTATCAGAGGCCCCATTCTCTTGGCAGCAAGTAGAGCTGCCAGAGATACAGGCAATCGTAACACAGTTCGATTGCCAAAGATACAAATGCAAAGATTGCAAATACCGGTCCATGGGAAGCCTTCCAGAAGGCATCCCATTTTCTGCATTTGGCCCCAAGCTGATGGCCTTTCTGGCCTGTTTGACAGGACGCTTCCATCTATCGAAACGAGAAGCAATGACTTTAATCAAAGACCTATATGATGTGGATCTATCTGAAGGCTCTGTAATCAATATAGAAGAAAACGTATCGAATGCCCTAGACGAAATTTACGCAAAAATCTATCGGCATGTCATAGAGGGAAAACTATGTAGGTATTTTGATGAAACCTCCTGGAGAAATAGCGGCAAGAGGCACTATGCCTGGATAGGAACAACCAAAAGCGCAGCATACTACCGGATCGACCCTCATCGGAGCAAAGAAGCCCTGTTTAAAATGATCGGCAAGTTTACAGACCGTCCAGCAGTTACAGATAGATACAGCGCGTACAACGCGCTGGATGGTCCAAGGCAGTACTGCTTGGCCCATCTAATCAGAGACTTCCATGCATACAGTGAAAGAGACGGTAAGGATGGGAAAATAGGAGAACAGATCGCAGATGAGCTGCGCAAGATTTGTAAAATCCATACGAAGTGGGGAGAAGAGAAAATCTCCAAGTCTCAATATAGTGGTATTCTACGTCACTCCAAGCATCGATTATGCGAATACCTTATAGATGGTTTAGCTCTTGGGAGTGATGATCTATCAGGACTCTGTGAACGCCTTAGCGATGAATTTGAACGACTCTGGACCTTCAGAGCTATAGAAGGGATGGATCCAACAAACAACATGGCAGAAAGGGATCTGAGAAAGCTCGTGCTCTGGAGAAAGAAAAGCTATGGAACCAGAAGTGAGCGAGGTCAGAAGTTCGTAGAAAGAATAACCTCAGTCGTGGAAACGCTCAAAAAAAACCAGCGACGCCCCTTGCAGTTTTTAGAAGATGCCATCATAGCTTTTTATCGAAAAATGCCTCCACCTTCAATCTCTCTATCTCTAGGGATTTGAGCCCTATAGGTGAACATTTACGAATTCGTTGGTGGCTCGGAAACTTGTGTTATCTTTGGGGCCGTAATGGTTGTAACAGCTACAGTTTTTGGAGTCTCTGTGACGTTAGCAGTAGCTGTCCCAGACGTATTTATATAAACTTTCATAATCTCTTCCTTTGGATTTGAGAAGATAGAAATCTTAAATGAGTAGGTTGTTTGTTGGCAATTTCTTTTAATGTTTTCAAAGGGAGCTAATGTCTTTATCCTCAAAAGGACTGAAAGTTTCCTCTATTAGAGTATTCTCTGGAGGAGCTTTTCCAAGCTCCTCTTCGCAGATAGAGAAAAGGTTTTGAAAACTGTTTGACATGATAATAGGCCATTCAATAGACTTTTCTATCAAGGAATAAATGAGCAACTTCGAATTTTTTAATTCAGGGAAGTTCAGTATCTTCACTACGAAGGGCTCTAGATGTACAAAAATTGTCTGCAAGTATTGTTGCTTCTTGTTTCGATCTTAGTCTCCACCGAAAATAGATGTTATGCAGCCGAGCTAAAATATGACTCCTGTAATTCAATTGAGGATGTCATAGCTTTGGAGTCGCGGGCAATTTTTGATACGAATTTTTCTGACCATGACGAGCTAGCTCAACTTTACGTGTCTAGGGGGGAAAGTTTTTTACTAACTTCGTTATATGAGAATGCCTTAGAAGATTTTCATGAGGCTAAGTATCATCTAGGCTACTATTCACAAGAAAATGATGCGGCGATTGTATCTTTCAGAATCCTTTTTGGTGAGGTTGTTTGTTTCGATAATCTCCATCTAGTTGAAGAAACAGAAGTAGCTTTAAAAGAACTTCAACAACTTTCTGCTAGTGTAGGTTGTGATGATTGTTTGGATCAGCAACCTTGTCCAGATACTGTTGCACGCTTTGGCCCAAATATTGGCGCGGAATTCTGCAAAGGATTTTCATCCAAAAGGCTGCAAAATATCCAAGAATTAAACAAACTGTGCAACTATGGAGCTCGAAGCGATTCTCGCCCACAAGAGGGCAGCTATGATGACATTTTAGGACCGGAAGTTGCTTCACCTAAATGGTGCGAAGAAATTATTGTTGGCCTGGGAAGATCGATGGATGCAATTGCCTGTTTGGCGCCAAACCATGTAGTAAAGGTTGCTCTAATAGGTGTTATTGAAACTCTTGTTGCTAGAGGAGTCAAGTGTTGTCAAGCAGGAGGATTTTGGAAGGCATGTGTCGCTCCGATTGCTAGAAAATGGAAGGAATGGAAAGATAATAAAGAAAACCATTTCCCTCCAACCGAAGAAAATTTATTAAAGTATTTAAATGAGTAGTAGTATGAAGTGTTTAGGTCTGATTTTTTTAATGCCGATTGTCCTTTTTTCGGCAGTTGTTGATACAAATATTCAGCGACTTAAAAGGAGCCCTGAAATATATCTGAACCCTCAGGATGTACCTCTTTTTTATACTGGCAACCCTTTAGATGGATTGGATGTATTTTCTGTCATTCCCCCTTATTCAATTCAATCTTCCGAAGTGAATAAAAGCATTGAGCAAATGATTGTCAAAGAGCTTGGGTCAATAGGCTCTATCATAAAAGCTGGCAGTGAGAATTTAGCTGGATTTGGCTCAGGTAATTTAATGAATATTCAAATTGGGAAAGTTTCCAAGTGGGATGGAGGAGAACTTCCAATTACTAGGGTAACACTTAGCATAGAAACAGCTGTCACAATCTGTAAAACGAGCAATTCCTCTAATCCAAGAGTGTGGTCAATTAATGACTTCGTAGACTCTGCATTTGAAGTAGAGTCAGAAAAAGAAACCCTTGGCGCTGTCCAAAAGCTTCTTAGAGAATTTACACGCAATTATAAATTCGCTAACCAGTCTAGGTCGCAAAAACCAACTTTTTACATTTATACTCAAAAGGACTGAAAGTTTCCTCTATTAGAGTATTCTCTGGAGGAGCTTGTCTAAGCTCCTCTTCGCAGATAGCAAAGATATTTTCATATTCATCCTTTGGCACATATCTACCCGCTTTTGTAAGCTCCGAATCCTTTAGAAGGATCATCGGCTTCTTAAAGCTCAAGAAATCGTAGCCAATCGAGGACAGGTCCCCGATATAGAGATCCATTTGGGCTAAGAGGGGATAAATGGAGGGGGAGTCTTCGATGAATTGGATTCCTTCGCTTTTGAGGCGAGCGACCTCATCTGGAAACTGTAGATAAAGGTTGGGATGTAGCTTCACAAAGAAATTTTCCGGTGCATTATGCAGATGGGGCCAAAGATCAGGAAAGGAAGAGTTCTTCTCTTGGTCTTGCCAGGTCGGGGCATACAAAATCGCATTTTGTTTCTTTGGAAAAAGGTTTTCGTAAAATGCTTTGTGTTTTTCAAAGTAGGCAAGGCGGTAGTTGCCTACTCTTTGGGTAGGGACATTTACCCCTTTTTCTTTTAAAAACTCTTCTATCCGAGGACCATAAGTGAGAATGAGCTCCTCTTCCTTAAGCGCTTCCATGAAAGGGGAGTGTCGCCCTTTATCAGAATTGCCGTGAGGGCACCAAATAGTTTTAATCCGTTTGTTTTGCATCCTTTGGGCAAAGAAAAAGACCTCTTCGAAAAGAACTCTTGGGGTCGAGTAGATGAGTGTATCAAAATTTTTGACGATTTGGTCGGGAGACTCGCATTGAAGTGTGTCCAAATCGGGATAGAATTCTTTAGCTTGGGCTGTAAGCATATCATCTGTGAGGATGAGGGGGATGGCCAAAAGACTACAAAGAGGGGCTAAATGGTCCAGGTGGTGGGATTCTTGGCCATAGATGAGACCGGCGGTAGGCATGGCCTTAGTTTACTGCTTTGGCGTATAGGTGGCAACGCGCATTTTTCTTCGGACTCTATGGAGAGGGTGAGGATATTTACAGAGCAGGGGCTCTTGTTTTTTTTGCCTTTTCTGATGGAAAAGAGCCTCATTGCGGCAGTTTTGTAGGTTGGTCCTTTCAAGAAGGGCAATCAGTTGATCTAGCTTGGTCAGGATGCTGCAGCTTGACTCTTCGCTATGGGGGAGCATTTCTGTTTTCCCGAGCAAGACAGCGCATTTGGTCAGCTGGGCTGTTGCATCCATTCGATCCGAGCGCTCTTTGACAAGGTTTACCACTAAGTCAGACCTTTGGTGTATCACCCTCATCCAAGCCCGATCATTGCCCTCTAGTAGGGCCAGTTCCTCTTGGTGGAGGCTAGCTAGAACTTCTCGCATCGAGTGAATTTCTTTTTCGAGCGTGCTATCGAGAACTGAGTGAGCAGCGTTCCATTTTTGCTTGCGCGAGATTTCTGTAGCTGCCATTCTACTCCTCCAGGATTCCTCAATGATTACTTGGGTATAGCGGTAATGAAAACATTAGACAAGGGAGAATTTCCCTATCAAAACCTAAAGTCTTGGTTTGAAAGGGAGAAAAGAATTTTTCCTTGGCGCGATAATCCCTCTCCTTATGCAGTTTGGGTATCGGAAGTGATGCTGCAACAGACCAGAGCTTCCGTTGTGGTAGGCTATTTTACTCGGTGGATGGCCAAGTTTCCGACTATTGAGAGCTTGGCTGCAGCCCCTGTAGACGAGGTGATCAAAATGTGGGAAGGGCTAGGTTACTACTCACGGGCAAGGAATCTAAAAGAGGGGGCAATCCATCTCACTAAGCATCATAATAGCCTATTACCAAGCGATGCTAAGGCACTTAGTAAGGTCAAAGGGCTCGGCCCCTATACAATCGGGGCTATTTTGAGTTTTGCTTTTCATAAAAAGTCCGCAGCAGTGGATGGAAATGTCCTTCGCGTTATTTCGAGAATGTTTGCTTTTGAGCAAGAAATTGATCTGCCTTCGACGCAGAAATGGATCCGAGAGAGAGTAGAAGAGCTCTTGCCAGATACAGAGTCTTGGGTCATTATGGAGGCACTGATAGAACTAGGAGCGACCCTTTGCGGGAAAAAGCCCGCGTGCGAGGCTTGCCCTGTGCAAGATGCTTGCCAAGGCTATCTTCTTGGAAAGGCGGAGAACCTTCCCAAAAGGAAGAAAAGGCTGCCATCCATTTTTCTAAAAAGAATCGTCCCAGTGATCTATCACAGAAATGAGCTTCTCCTACAAAAGCAGGAAGGAAAAAAAGTAATGGCAGGGCTTTTTGAGTTTCCTTATTTTGATGAAGAGAGACATTTGAAGACCTTTTACCCGGGCCATTTACAAAAAGTTGGCAACTTAAAAGAAGTAGAGCATACATTCACCCGTTACCGGGCGCGGCTGATTCCGACTCTATGGGAAGCTGAAGAGAAGAAAGAAGTAGAGGGCTTTATCTGGATAGAGAGCGAGGCGATGCAGAAGCTCCCTTTTTCCTCTGGCCACCGAAAAATTACTCAAGAGGTTTTAGGCAAACATGCGAATCTTACACACGGAAAGTTCTAACGGCTGGGGCGGCCAAGAGATGCGAATCTTGCGCGAGTCTTTGGGCCTACGCGCGCGCGGATGCGAAATTTTCATGGCAGTAGAAAAGGGAGGAGGTTTAGTTCAAAAAGCACGTGATGCTGGCTTTACCGTCTTCGAGATCGAGTTTAAAAAGCGAAGA
>Ga0114919_10005258_pt1 | contig 10344 bp, 10 predicted proteins | sample BlataG_FD_88682 | JGI IMG/M metagenome (GOLD analysis project Ga0114919, IMG submission 88682) | Deep subsurface microbial communities from Black Sea to uncover new lineages of life (NeLLi) - Black_00105 metaG | ecosystem: Environmental > Aquatic > Marine > Oceanic > Sediment | place: Atlantic... | reverse complement strand
CCCTTGAACAGCGTTCGTCCGTCCTTGCTGGCAAGATCGTTTCCGAGGTTCATGTTCTGGGATTCCAGAATTTCCTCGCAAATCCCGATCACCGCATCGTTGGTGTAGATGCCATTCTTCGTGGGGCCGACAGTCGGCTGAGCATGGGAAACCGGCGAGCGAAATCGCGTCTTGCGGTGCCCACGTCGCATCTTGCGAATCAAGTCCTCCTTGGCAATCGCAGCGTAAGGCGAACCCCAGTTAGCCCAACGAGGATACATCGCGCTCGACTTACCGGCACGACCCAAAGCGAAGCCGGTCGGATCAAGACCGTTGAAACCCTCGGCGTCGGCCTTCGTCACCCAATACTCGATGCCATACGGCGTCTTTTCGTCAGTGTCGTCGTCAGGCTTGCCCCACAAGATGTCTTCCATCAACTCATAGAGGCTCACCATCATGCCGACGTACCGAGTCTGCACGAGTTCGACGATTGCCTTGCCGCCCCTCTGGAAGGCCGGCTCTCGCTGATCGTAGATGTAGTGAGCGTTGATATGCCGCGGCGAAACCTTGCCCTCGATCATCGTGTCGGTTAGGGAGGTCCCGTCCGTCTCGAACATACCAACAGTACGAGCAGAATGATTGTGATCGATCTGCGCCTGGAATTCCCATACGTCGCCGCCTTCAAATTTCTTCTGGCGGCCCTTCCACATTTCACGAACGGCAACGTGGTCGGTGAGATCGCACTGGAGATCGACAAATGCACCCTTCTTAACCAAGTTCTCTTGAGTCAAAAGGACAGCATCGTCAATATCCGAATATTGCAGCGTCATTGTCTTTGTCTTTCGTTGTTACCCGCAGACGACGATTACGACTTTCCGTGGAAGAATTTCTTATCCACAAGTGCCGCTACCGCGTCTTGCGGTGATTCACTACTCTTTGAGCTTTGTCCATTCGCACGAGCGATATGCTGCTTGCTACGCTTGGATAAATCAGACGCCAACTTCTTTTCCTTCAGGCCGCTGAACTCGTCACGCAAGACGAGCCTCGCCGCGTCATCAAACACCTGCTCGCGCGGAGGTGCCTGAGCCCCGGTTGCCTGGTAACCAGCCAAGAGAATTGCCATCTGACTTGCGATTGCATCGCGTTTCGCAAACTGCGAACTTCCCCGGTCAAGCGAAGCGTACCTGCCAGCACCGAGGGCATCGGCGAAATCTGCGCCGAGACCTTCAACTTGTGTATCAAACCAGTGCTCAACTTCGTTAGCTGACGCCTGCTGGTTATTCGTCGCAACCTGCTCGTGTTGCGACTGCATCTCTTTGATTGTTTCGTTTTGCTTCGCCAGGATGCTCTTCATCGCGTCGACCAACTTAATGGTTTCCGGGTCCGTCTCTTCGGGGTCCAAATCCGGAAACAGAGCAAACAGGTCCTCTTCTTCTTCGGCCACTTCGCTCGTTTCTTGCAGTCTTTCGTTGACGCCAATCACAGCACGAAGCAGCGATCCCTCATCAGGGAAATTACGAGCGGTATCGATATCGATTCCGACACGCTCAGCCTGTGCTAAAGCGTAGTCGCTGATTACAGGCTTTGCAGGTGCCACAAGCTCAGCGGCTTCTGCGGCTGCCTTGTCCGCGGCTGCATTGTCCGCGGCTACCTCGTCCGTGCCTTCCGCGGCAGTTGCCTTGGATTCAGCTTCGGCGGCTTCGTCTGCTTCAGCAGTGGCCTTGGCTTCAGCCTCGGCCTTCTCGTCCTCGTCAGCCGAGGCTACCACAACTTCGGCTTCAGCGGCTTCGGCTTCGGCTATGGCTTTCTCGTCCACAGCCGCAGCCTCGGTCACGACCTCAACAGCCTCATCAACGGCAGAATCGATTTCGGTTTGTAGGCTTTCGTCCACTGGCATGTTCTCTTCTCCTAGTAGTAACCGGCATTGTCGCAGAAGTTACGTAGCTTCAGCGCTCTCTTACGATGATTGGCGTCCCGATAAATCGGGTCGCCATCAGGTGTCACCTCCGTTGGGCAACCACGTTGCCCAAGGAAGTCCCTTAGCTCTTGTGCCTGACAAGCGTTGACTCCGCTCGAAATACAGGGTTCCATTGGCCAGCAAGAACCGCCGGCATGACGAGGGGCATTTTCGGCCATGAAGTCACGCCTGGCTTCCGTGCCGTCCTCCAAGGTGACAGTAGCCGGAGCCTGTCCCATAGGGAAATCTCGCTCCAAAACAACACCATCGTCATTAGAATAGCAATACGTGCTCATCCATATACTCTGGTCAATGGCACTAATCGGAAGTCACGCAGGAGCCAGCCCTCACTCACCACCGCTGTTTCCCGCGTTTTGGCCCACCAACATCTGCTGGATAGCATTAGAGGCCCCCTCACGAGAGGTCCCAGGCTGTCCAGTGCGTTCATAGGTCCTTGTCGTGTTGGCCGGCATTCCAGCCTCGCCGCCCTGCCGTGCCGGCGGAGGCTCGTCCATGAATGTAACGTAGCCGTTGACCTCATCCATTGATGAAAATTTTGCAACGTCCTTGAGGATAGCCTGGATGTCGACGACACCACCGGCTTGCTGAATGAACGGTTGAAGCGGAACAATGAATCGCTCCAAGACGAGAGCAAGCTTCTGGAGCTTAGTACCGGGCGTATCGTCAGGAAGCGAGTACACGTCGATCTGGATGTCATACTCGTCAAAATTCCCTATCTTTGACTCCTTGCCCCACGACACGGGAATCGTCATGCTCGTTCCTGGAATTGGCTTTTCGAGTTCGCGGCGCTTTATCGGGTCATGCCATTCGTAATATGCAAGCGACCTGAATACGCTGCGCATCGCAACGACCGTTTTGTCGGTCATGTCGCGAAGCTGAGCATTTGCTGCATCGCTCAATAGCTTGTCCTGCCCAACTGTCTCCGTCATAGCAGACAGACCACCGAGGGCATCGGTATTTCCAGCGAAATAAGAAGACAGATCGCGCGTCTGCAAATAGAACGCGAGTGTATTCGCGTTAATGCCGCCGGCAGTAAGCTTCTTGGGTTCCTGTCCCGTCCACTTGATCCCATCGCCGTCGCTAGCTTTCTTGAAGTCACCCACACCCTGGTCATCGTTTCCGCTGAAACCAAGAACAGATTTCTCGCTATCGGCCTGCTTGCCAAGCTTACGAAACAACACATTGCCTAGCTCGTGGAGATCACGCCATACGGACACAGGAGGAAGCGGAAGGAGGTTACCGGGAACATCCGAGAAGCCAAGCTTAATGTAGGGACCATCCTTCGGGCCGTCCCACTCAACGACTCTCATCTGCTGGCCCGAATTAACGCCGTAGGTTACCATGAGTTGCTCTTTTTCAAGGAACACGTCACGGAGCCAGAGTCGCTCACGAAACACGTCAGCTGTTCCACCACCAGCAACACCGTCTGCACGTGCCTCCCCCTTGGGGCTAATGTTCGTTTGGTCATCCGGCTTCAAGTCAGAGCGGAGGCGATCAGGAAGCCACTCAGACTCTTTCACGTCCTCGAAATCAACCCAGTAATCGTTGCCCTCGTACTGGACAGCGCTGGCGTGCGTTGCCGACATATCCAAAAAGTGGTCATCGGGCGTCACTAGATCAACGAACACGTCGCCGTAATTATACCCCAATGCCTCACCAACCGTATAGAGCCCGCACTTCAACACGCCCCAGCCAAAAAGTGCTTCGGTAATGAATCGACGGAAGGTTTCGGCTAAACCGATCTCTTCGGGAATCTGGTTAACAGCAAGCTCAAGATTCGCGGCAATTGGCTTAAACCATTCGCCGTGATGATCCATCATTGCCCGCGGCATCTTCGGCGAGAGAAGTCGACTATAGATGTCAACTGCCATCTTTATGAAGTTGACTGGAACTACAAGGTTCGTACCACCCTCCATATAGTGACCGCCGACAAGCTGCTTGATTGATTGTATTCGCTGTCTGCGCGGAAACTCCAGTTGCCTCTGGCTCCAGTCGATGCTTGTCTTCAGCCGATCAAATTGCTTCTCGCTTAAAAATGACGACATAATTACGCTCCTATCCCCATGAGGAATTAAGTTCTCGGTTTGGTTTTGCTTTCATCTCTTCCCTCATCTTATTACGCCACGCCAGGCAGCCGACGGGTATCTCGCGAGGTTCATCGGCTGCCGGCCGTATCATTCGCTCCTTAACGCCCTTCCACCCCAGGGCATCGCCCATCGCACGATCGCCGTGATTCGCCCTAGCACCGGAAGGGTCTTCCTTACTTGAAGCGCGAGCATGTACTACGCCGCCATCTGGAGCGAATACGTACTCCAGCGCTTCGTTCATCGCTTCCTTCGAGCGATTGATCGCATCACCCTTCTCAATCGCAGAACGATACCCGCTCATAATCGCCAGCTTTGAGTCCTTGGTTTGAGCCACCCCAGGAATATCAGACACCTTCTTGGAGATTGCTTCATCCCTTTGGCGCATGTAGATGTTACTGTAACCGAGTTCGACAACACGTGAACCGAATTGCCGGCCTGGCCCGCCACTCTCCCACACCAAGAATGCCTTGCCAAGCCAAAGCCCTATCGCTACAGCTTGCTTCGCGAATTGTTCTGGCCGAATGCGTGAGTTGGCATACTCAACGTCCTTCTCGCAAGTCACGTCATCCCATCCAGACAGCGTTGAATTACTGGCTCCAGTACCGGCTGCCACGTCAGCACCAAGAGAACGCCTGTGTTCCGACGGCGGCTTACCGTCCTTGTCGAGAAAGAACCACAGGCGTAAATGGCCATCGGGGTCCTCGCGAAAGGCGATCGGCTCCCCGGTCTCATTGTCGTACTCCAATTCACCTACCAACAGAGGTGGGCGGGCATGTTCGCGAATTGCCTGATTGACGATATCGGCATTAAAAAACTGGCCACCACTACCACCGTAGTCGATGTCTAGTTCCTGTGCGATCTCCAGGTCCGAACCGGCACGCCCACACTCCTTATCATACCACGGACTACGCAACCTGCCATCAAGAATTGGCTCGAATGGCGTCTCGCCCTCCTCGACCTCTCTGACAATCACTTCGTCGAACCCAACTTGATCGAGTACCTTCAACTCGCCGTTATCACCAGTCGTATACATGCCAATCGATTTGGTTGGATGCTCAGACCAATGGAGCCGCATCTTCTTTATGTTCTTCTGGCGCATATCATAGAAAGCGTTGCCTACCCCCTGCGGAGTCGAATTAAAAATCCTGCAATTCGTAGCATCGCGGGTTGCCTTCAGAATGTGGTGCCCATTCTCTACAGCAGCGAACTCGTCGAGTATGATTGCTGTTCTGCGGTCACCGCGGGCAAAGTTATCCGTCGTCGATTCACCGTCAATCACCGAAAGCGTATCGGGATTCTCGACGTGCAACTTGCGGCGATGCTCAGCCTTGTTGTACCCAGGCGGCTGAAGCCACTTCGGCAAATTGTCAATCAAGAAGTCAAACTTCCAGAACATCGACTTCGGATTACCAGGCTGGTCAACGTACTCCTGGACACGAGAGCCAAGCAGGAAGGATAACCTTGGCATGAAATGCCAGCACCACGCCACGGCTGAGACACACATCCAAGACGCGCCCATGTCGCGGGTCTTCTCTATGTGGATGTCTTCCTTCCGAAACGCCCGGATGATCTCCAGAATCCCATCTTCCTGGAATGGGTAAAGAATGAACGGCAATTTCGGAAACGGATTGTCGTCCTTCGGCGCATACGTCCAACCGAAGCCGTTCAGGTAGAATAGCGGGTCCTTCGCACAGGCGTCGATAATTACTTCGGCGTACTTCGGGTCATCCCTGACGCGAGCATAAACAGACTGCCGCCACTCCAGATTCTCCACGACATCCTTTGGGACATGGCGCGTAAATGGAGTGGAAACCCTCATGCCTATGCTCTCACGCCAGGAGGCAGAGAGTGGCCGCTATCGCTAGCGCATTTCTCAGAACAGAAATAGAAGTAGTAGTTCTTGCCCAACCTGACTTCGTACCTTATCGGAACCCTATCACCGGCAGCACACACCATCGATCCATTAGTCCTCGCACGGACCACAGCAAGCGGCTTCCCGCACTGATCACAATTCCCGACAATCTCAACTGCCTTATGCTTCTTCTTCCTTAGTGCCTTCGGCCTCTCAGGAAACTTCGTGCGGAGTGGCTGCCTAATCATTGTCGGAGTCCTCCTGCTGCGTGAGTTCCTTCAAGAAAGAATCAATTTCCTTGATCGAGCGACCCGACTCCTTTCGTATACTCTGTCTGCCCTGAGCCTCTGCGTCAGGCTTCGACTCAATCTGCCCGAGCTTCGCTAAGAAGTCCTTCGGCTCATCGACAGCCTGGCGATAGAGATACCAAGCAGCGTCGCACGGACATGAAGCCGGTTGCTCTCCCGTGCGAGCTTGACGACCGGCTGCATCAATGGCCCATCGCAAACTCTCGCGATAGGTCTGCTCCTTGCCTTCACAGAAGACGGACTCAGCAGTTGCCGGCTGGCCCCAATGCTGGATAGCCGGGTGACTCTCCGGGTTCGGGTCGAAATCCACGACATTATACTCGCGGAATAACCTATTGAGACACGGGAATTCCTTAGACGCCCGGACTATGGCTTGATTATGGGTAAGTCTGCCACCATCCTTAGACTCCAGAGCCTCCACTCTGTCTTTCCACGAATGATACGTGGGCCTTTCCTTAGACTTGTCCTGCCGCCATGTGATCGACTTCGCCCGCTGTGCGAACTCGATCATATCCCGCGGGGACGCTTTCGATGGCTTCGCCCGCTTTGCACCGAGCCGCGAAAGCGTGTCTTGAACGGTCTGCTTGCAGACGCCGAACTCCTTAGCCAGGTCCCGTTGCGCCTCGCCGGCCACGAAACGAGCAGCAATCTGTTGGCACTGCTCATCGTTCAGCTTAAACGGTGTTTCACTTCCAGTAGGCATGATCCCTCTACTCTACTTAATGGCACTTTCGGAAAGGGTTAGGTCGCTAGATACTCGGACTGTCCGCAGGCGACTCAACTCATGGCGTCTAAGTCACCTCGGGTGCCGCGGCAACTGCCGGCTCTTTGTCGAACTCGTTGGTCGCAATCTCCGGAAGAACCGGGAGTACCTGCTGTTTCAGGTCGGCTTTCTTCGCAGCAAGTGCCGCGGTAAACACGCCGGCGCCATGGATAGAGACCTTCGTAGCAGGTTTCGCAAGACCCAACTCGATAAGTTGATCCCACGTCACCTTGCGTTTCCTCACAGCCGCTAAGGCGGACTGGTAACACGGGTCACACAAACCGCGTGTCTTCGCCTTTCGCTCGCATCCCTTAATTAAACAAGTCTTCATGTCATCTTCCTCTCAGTTGGATTAGTAACATACAATACACACTATGATCTTTGGCACTTTCCGCCTCGGTACAGTGCCCAGGTCGAGGGCCTATTAAATATCACAGTTTATGTAGCTTTCACGCCCACCTCGGCCGCCTTTAACGATTAGCCTATCAAATATCACAGTTTTCGTAGAATCTCATGTCACCCGACGCTGCTGCCGGCTGTCCAGTGGGTCGGCGACATTCCCGCGGCGAGAATGCGGGGCGAGAATGCGGGGCGTTCCGGGAATACTACCGCAGTAGTTCCCCAAAGGTATTGTGTCAAAGGTAATAGCAGATACCTGAATGACACCTGTACACCCGCCGAGGGGTTTCCCCTTGAAGGTGTTACAGATATCGAACGCAACCCCTCTGTAGGTGTACCAAACTGTCACGAAGTGTCAAAGGTACACCTGGAGTGGGGTTGGGTCGTTTACACGCTCGGCGTAAGTATAGTAGTAGTAGTAGTTTAGTTAGTAGTAGTATACAGGGTATTCCCTTTCTTTTCCCTCCTGTCACTGTGTCAGCGGGTATATTCCTTTCCTTTTTTTAATCCCTACAATCCGATCGCTTTTTTCTTTTATATAGAGCCCCGCTGACAGACTGACACTTCGGTACAAAAGTAGCCATTAGTGGGGGAAAGTGAATCCAACGGTGGGGTATGGTGTTTACACGAAATTCCTATTATTTTTTCCCCATTTTTTTCCCATTTCCCTGCGTTGGCGAGGGGGAGGTAACTATAAGAGAAACCGCCAGAAGTAGGGGAGGGGTTGGCAAGGTTATTCGGGTTAGGGGCCCCTCGGATCGACCTTTTTTGCATGTATACGGGTCTGCCACCCGTCGCGTGTGTGCGTGTATGTATATACTGTCAACCACATTACATCATACACGCCTGCACGACTACGCTGGGGGGAGAGTGTAGTGGGCGTGCCTTCCGGATGGACAGCGGCGGTCGGTGCACTCGCGTGAGCAGGGCAGGCGGAAGAGCGATTTACCCCCACCCGCTCCCTCCTACCCACTACCCCTGAACACACAACACACAACACACAACACACAACACGTAACACCCCGCACTATGCTCATGTCACACACTACAACCTATGCAACCGTAAGCCAACACGCTCTATCTGCCATAATGGCAGCCGTAGCTTCGCCCCTAACGGCCGCCGAGGGCCTACTTGGTATTCTAGGTAGTCTCTATCTGCCGGCCACTAGGCTCGACCCTGCAAGCCGGCGACTGCAACCTATGGCATACTCAGTACTAGTTCCACCCTGGCACTACCTCACGTAAGCAGCCATTATTTCGCTTGCTTCACGTTGCCTTGCGTTGTCAACACCTAGAACGCCATACAACCGATATAGCCTACACTCCACCTTGGGAAACATGCGAGAATGACAAAGTATTCTCCTGCATTCCTTGAAACACCTCGTTTGCGCAGTATACTTAATGTAGAACGTTTACACTCCACACGCAACAAGGGGAACGAGACATGACCGACAACACGGCAAAGCGCATCGGCGAGTTTGAATTGATCGACCACGGGATAGAGCATTCCCAATACTTCCAAGGTTGCAAGGCTGCCCTTACCCAGTTCGCCAATGCCGCAACGGGCATCGGCGACAACCCGGCCGAAGCTATCAACGATTGCCTAGAGCAAGTGGAGCAAGCCGGGTTTGACACGGAAGGCATGGAAACCCGCATCATGGAACAAGAGGGGTGGAAAGTACTGCCCACAATGCTAAGCGTAGCGGACGAATTCATCAGGTGCGACGAAACGGGCGAAATGTATTACCACGTTTCGATTCTATGGAATGAAGCCGATAACCCGGCCGTATAGGACGTTTACACTCCACACGCAACAAGGAGAACGAAGATGAAAAGGTATATTTGTGCAGGTTGTGGCACGTCGTTAGGGGACACCCACGACACCGATTGTAAAGTTGGAAGCGGTTCCGTTCGTCGTAGCGATTGTACGTTTGTATGGCATACGTCAACGGAATTGCGGGAAAGAACAATTGGCCCGATAGGGCGGAAAGTGAGGGTGTGATGAGTCGCAAGCATTTCGGGGCATTGTGCGAGAATGGCAAAGTATTCTTCTACATCCCTTGAAACACCTCGTTTATGCAGTATACTTAATATAGGACGTTTACACCACGTAACAGAAGGGAGAATAACACCATGGGCGCCGATACCCTGATTATTGTTGTCGACGGGGAAGAGTGTGTTCTCCCACTTTGCCGTCCTGTATCAATCCATACGTTGTGGGACTTGCTTTCGCAAATAGAACGGCCGGCTAGCCTAACCCTTGTGAATGGCACAGGAGTCGCGCGGGCGGTCTTCGCAACGGATACAGCAGAACGTAAAGAAGCAAGGCGAATACTTGCCTCTTCAGTATGAACAATACCGCATCGAACAGGGGGTTCTATCATGGATGCTAATTGGTCTGCGAAACGCCTGGAAGCATGGGCTCAGCGGCTCGTTGCTGAAACTAACGATCTAGCCGACACCATCGATCCTGATCGGGCACTATCGCCAAAAAAGCCTCTACGGCATACATTTGCCGCCCAGCTTGACGCTATCGGCCGCATGGCCAACAAGTTGCAATGGGAGGCCCACGTTTACGATCACATAATCAACCACAATGAGACAATGGCACGCTAATCAATAACCATAACCGCCAGCGGGAGATAACGAACATGACCGCAGCGCGAACCGACGCAACCGATGCAACGGCCGACAAGCTGGCCGAAATGCTTCAAGAGAACATGGGCCGTAGCTTCCTGGATTCGGGCGACCACTACGGCCGCAATCGGAAACACAACCAAGGGGCCGACTTTGAAGCGCAGCCTAGAGGCCAGCTGGAAGTCTGGCAATACGACGGGGAACTACACATTCTCCCCACCGCGAACGTCTACCATTTCCTAAAGGATCGGCTGAAATACAACCCCGAACTAGACCAGCGCTATCGCGAATACGTGAAACGGGAAGCGCTGCGCCTTGGCTTGCCGTCGGCGCGGGCGTTT
>Ga0114919_10005256_pt1 | contig 10345 bp, 3 predicted proteins | sample BlataG_FD_88682 | JGI IMG/M metagenome (GOLD analysis project Ga0114919, IMG submission 88682) | Deep subsurface microbial communities from Black Sea to uncover new lineages of life (NeLLi) - Black_00105 metaG | ecosystem: Environmental > Aquatic > Marine > Oceanic > Sediment | place: Atlantic... | reverse complement strand
CCCCCCCCCCCCCCCCCCCCCCCGGCCCTCCCAATTTCTCATCACCAGCCCCATCCATCCATCCCACCCCAAATCACACACACAAACAGGTCCTCTTTTGCAGAGACAGCATCGCCATCATAGAAGGCCTCAACAACGATGCAGATGTAGGCACAGAACTCCAATTTGCCAGTGGAGCCCGTGGTGTCCTCCTCTGGAGAAGAAGTGACAACATTGTCTTTGCCTTGCTGCTCGGGGGCGCATACCTCGTCGCCGTCGGTGATGGCGTCGAGTGTGCAGTCAAAGGTATCTTACAAGTAGTTGATGAGACACAAGGAGCTACTACTAAGAGAGATTACAAACCTTTCAATGTGCCTGTTGGGAGTAGTCTTATTGGTAAAGTTGTTGACTTTCTAGGTAGACCACACGAACTCAGTACTACTACTAGTAGTAGTAGTAGTAGTAGCAACTCACCACCATATCAACAAAAACAACAAATAGGAACAGAAACCATGCTCCCCCTCCTCAATAAACAGCCAGATATGGAAAGCAGAGAGCAAATCAACCAGCCACTAACAACCGGCATCCGCTCCCTCGACATCATGACCCCACTTGGCAAAGGCCAAGCTCTCCAAATAGTAGGCACCCAGAGCTCTGGTAAAACCCAATTATGCATAGACACCATTGCAGGACAGTCCACCTCTAATATCAGATGTGTCTATGCAGCAGTAGGGGCCACTGGGCCCCAATTACGACGTACCCTAGACAGATTACAGGCCACTGGTGCCATGGCATACACGACAGTGGTAGCAGCTACCAGTGACGCTCCACTGGGAGAACAATATGCGGCAATGTTGGCAGCTTGTTCTATAGCAGAGGCTACGAGAGATGATGGAGGGAATAGTTTAGTGGTTTTGAATGACGCAGGTGTTGCAGTGAAGATGTGGGAGAGGATTACAGAGGCAATGGCTGATTTGGAGGTGGGGGTGGTGTTGCAAGTAGCAACTGATGATGTTGCCTCCATTGTTGATGATAGTACTGATACTACTAATGATGGTGATACATCTTTTTCTGTTCCTACCAGTCCTCCAAGTATAACTGATGAAGAGGATCTTGTAGAATACGAAGGAATGCTGGTGAGTGCTGCTGCAGCACAAAGACGACGGTTTTTTTCTTCGCTGATACAAAGAGCAGCAAAAATGCATAGAAGACTGAAGGGGGGATCAATGACAATGTTGTTAGTATCACCTGGATTGCCTGCTACTGGTATGTCTAAGACTGCAGCTGACAAGATTAAAAAGTATAAGCATTTGAGTGAGGAACAAAAGGCCAAGTTGCTTGCTGCTTTGGAAAAGCAAGAAAATAATAGTGATAGTAGCAGCAGCAGCAACAGCAATAGTGATAGTGAGGAGCACTCCAGTCCATTGTCATCATCATCAGTAGAGTTGAGAACAGAGGTGATAGAAGAGTTGATGTCAATCACGGATGGACAGGTAGTACTAATGAAACAAAGAGATAGCGTGACTGGAGGAGGAGTAGTGGTTAATCCATCTCTGTCCGTATCAAGAATAGGGAGCAGAGCATACCCACCTGCCTTGGAGGAGCTGGCTCCTCAAGTGAGGTTTGAGTTGGCCCAGGCAGCTGACGCATTGAAATTCTCAGCCAATTCAACATCAGTATCATCGTTGGAAACTGATGAAGAAGAGCAGCAGGGCGAGGCAGGGCATAAGGCTGCAACAAGAGCGGCAGTCCTGGCAGCAGCCATGCCACAAAAGATAGGTACAACTGTACCTTTAGAAGATCAAGTAGTGCAGTTGCTGGCCTTGCAAAGGGGGGTATTAGATGATGTTGAGGTGGACAAGGTGCAAGAGAAGCTACGAGAAGTGACTAGGATGGCTAGGCAAGGTGCGCCCAAGGCTATGCAGGAAATAGCAGAGACAAAAAGACTGACTGCTGCAAGCAAGTTGGCTTTGCTGGAGGTGTTGGGGGTGGTATGTAGAGGGTAATGTTAGAAAATGAGAATGAACGAATCCATTCATCTAAGAGAAATACTGTGTGGGAGAATATGCTAAAGGAACCCAAACTCAAACCTTTGCTCACCGGAAGGAGCCCAAGTGCAGGAGGCTGGGATTGCTGCGTGTAGTCCACCCTACTTCCAAGTATGTAAGAGAAATAGTTAATATTACACAGCTAGTGCTGGCTGGTACCTGCTTTTTATACAGCAACAGTCCCTCTCCTCTTCATATCTACATAACTTGCCACCTCCCATTCCCCTTCTTCAACAAGTCCCCTTGTTCATTCAAATAATCCAAGAAAGCCCTAGTGTCAGGCATAGCCAGTTCTATCTTATCTGCTATGTCATAAAGATCATGTGATTCTATCATCCATCCGCTGTCATTATTATTATTCATCTGACACCATCTACGTACCGCCTCCATGAACCTTCTCCTCTCTGCTTGAGCTGCTCCTCTCCTAGCACCGCCACCACCATCTGCCATGAAATCAATACAGCCAGGTCCTTCAGCCAGCATTCCATCATGAGTAGCCTGCATAACCTCAATAGCATCCAGTGCATCTTGAGCAGTGACTTCTTCCCTCAGTTCCACCCTGGCTCTGGCTTCACTCATTCGTATCAAAGATTCTAAAGCTCTGTGAGTCACGGGGAGGGAGGTGCCACCGTTGGCTGCTCCTCTGTGACGGAGCTTCAGGTAATGGTCTTTCAGGATGGCTGCAGCGGGAGGGGAGAGGGTGGGGTGGCAGTATTGACGAGCGTAGGCCACATATTTACGGAAGAGAGGAAGAGGGAGGGGTTCATCGTCTGGTTTCTTAACCTTTAACCTGTCGGCCAGACAACTGGTAGTCTCTCTTTTTATCAGCAACGCCTGTTTTTCTCTACTTGTTGTAGTTGATGAAGATGGGAGAGCCAACAACATGCTCTGCTGATGTTGATCCCCAGCTCCTCCACCCATTCCACCCCCACCCATTCCACCCCGAGTATGTTTAGCCAGCACATGCTCACTCAATTTATTATCTCTATCCACATTAGGCCTATCCAGCATCAAAAACACCAAATCAAACCTAGATATCATAGCAGGACTGAGCATGCATAGATTCTCCGCCAATGATTTCCCTCTATTGTAACTACCTTCCTGAGGATTTGCTGCAGCCAGTACCGTCGTTCTCGCCGGCAAACTTGCAATCAGGCCCGCTTTAGCTACAGTCACTTCTTGTTGCTCCATCGCACATAGCAGTGACTGGTGGTCACATGTTGACTTATCGAATTCGTCAACACAGCAGACTCCTCTGTCAGCAAGGACGAGTGCACCAGGGTCAAAACTCATCTCTCCTCCTTCTCTGATGATGCTGACAGTCAGGCCTGCACTGGAGGATCCGGCTCCACAGACGTAGATGCCACGGGGAGCAGCTGCTGCTGCTGCTTTTAGCAGGGTTGACTTGGCCAGGCCGGGGTCTCCCACCATCAAGACATGAATATCTCCTCTTATTGGTACACTACTATTACTGTGATTATTGTTGTTGGTCAGTGGGGTAGTAGGTAGTTTCCGGACACCACCAAACAACGCTAATACGAGCCCTGCTTTCACCATCTCCTGACCATACACTCTGGGACACAGACTGAGCACCAGTTGCCTAAGTTGGTCTCCTTCACATGTATCAGTGAACATCTTGATGAATTGTAGATCTAGTTTGGCAAATCCAGGAACATTAGGAGGAAGGAAATTCAACTCTTCACTATTGTTTTTATTATTGCTGCTGCCTCCAGTCCCTGCATGGTGATGATCAATCATCGAGTGACTCATACCAATACCTTGCCTTTTCAATGTAATAGCAGCAGCTCCAGGTCCACTCAATGCATCTTTCCCTAATCCTCTCACTGATATTGCTTTCAAAAACGGCATACTTATGCAATTCTCTCCTCCTCCACCACCACCACCTGCTTTCCTCTTCCTACCTCCTCCTCCTCCATTCCCAGCACCAATTTCACTCTCCACTTTGAGAATACCAGAGATAGTGACTACATCTCCAGGTCCACAAATGCTCGTCAAATCTCCACATAATTCCACATCTAAAGGTCTAGGGACCCCTCCTCCAGTATTCCCTGCATTTTTTTCATCTTTGGATAGACCCTGGACAGCTATACGCTGCCAATCAATGCATGTTGCGAGATGCTTGGCTGGCTGAAAGGATCTGCTTCTGCATCCTTCAAATCCGCAAGAAACAGGTGGATCGTAAATCCCATCTGGCATGAAGACTTCTATTCGAGACTCGCACTTCTGGCAGATAAATGGCATAGCGGTGACGAGTGGTCTGACTGGTGCCAGTCGGCAGATTGTGCCTCTCACGGTGATGAGCTGGCCAACGACATCAGCATTGGCCTGAGAGACAGCGACAATGGAAGATTGGTAGTTGTAAAGATGGACGAGGACTTTTGAAGGTTGCCTGGAGTCTATGTGGATGAGATCTTGTGGTTTGGAGAATGGGGGTGGGGGAGGGAGGGTGTAGAGAGAGTCGTAGGCTGCAGCGCCAATGCAATCTAGGGCTTCGTCTGGGGCGTTGGCCAGAGCAATGCCGAGGTCTGAGGAATGGCAGGTTGAGGAGAGGTGCTGGTAGTCTAGGTCGAGGATGGTTGATGACTGGTATTGGAATATGTTCTTTGTAATCAGGTCCCACCCTTCATGATTGCGGAAATAGTTTACTAATTCGTTAATTAGAGAAACTTTGCGATCGTTTGGGTCGAATTGCTCTTCTGGGAAGTACAGTCCCCACGATTTAGGAGGTATAATTGATACCTTCATGATATCAACTATATAATACACATCAGAGTTCTACAAGTTATGCAGACACTATGGAGGCAACTGCTCCTCTTCATGTTTAAAAAAGTTCATCCCTCCGACGGAGCAGCTGCCAACAATTTCCGAGCGCCTCCAGTCACTAAGTGAGAAAGAGTTCTATTCTCTTCGCCTCTCCTCTACTCTTCACAGTTTATTATAAATAGTGCCATTACCTGAACAACTATCACAAGTAATATTTTCTAAAACATACTATACAGACAAGATATACTCCTACTTCTCACGACTACACTTTTGCATCTCCTCCCTCTCCTCCTTCTTGTTCTCGGCTCCTCTCCTTCCTTGCCAGTATAGTCAGCCCATTACCCTCTTCCACCTCCCTCTCAACCACCCAATCCACATGTACACCGACAAATTCCTGAATAGCAGGCTTCAACCCCTTCTCCACCTCCTCCACCGTCATGCCTTGCTCCACCGCCTGAGTCGCCACGTCCCAACCAAGCAGCACACTCTGACTCACTGTACCATACGTAGTAGTACCATGAATAGCAATGTACTTCAAACTAGGACGATTGGCTGCATATTTCTGTAGTTCCCTCTTCAATTGTCCAGCTACATGCCAAGTATCAATGAAAAGCATTTCAAATTCGGTGGTCTTTTCTATTTCAAACAACAAGCTTGGTTGTTGGTGGAAGGTGTAGTTTATTCCCAGGCCAGAGGCCACCTTTCTGACTTCATCTACATTGGGGTGAAAGGTGGTATCTGAGCCTATGATGCACTTTGTAGTGGTGGTGGTGGGCGTTGTATCAGCATGTAGACCTTGCATCAAAGGCCACAAGACAGTACAAGATCCTTGGCCTAGTACAAATATACTAGTACACTTCTGGGCATATTCTCTTAGAGGCACCAACGATTCTGAAAACTCATTTGCAAACCCTAGATAGTGTTCAACATACAGGTCGAGCAGCTCATTCATGGGTAATCGTACAGCTTCCGGCTGTGGCTCTCCCCTTTCCAACCTCTCCCGATCCTGTTTGATCCATGGATACACGCCATTGGGTTCCATCATCTCCAGCCAATTGGGGCTCTGGGAGCTGGCCTCGTTAAAGTAGCCCACCAGCAGCCTCATCGAGTCACAGGATGGATTGCGAGAGGGGGGAGGGAGGAAATTAGTGTTGGGGGAAACGACACGGTAAAATCTCTTGTCCCACTGCCACTCCCCTGGAATCTTCTCCTCTTCTTCCTTGTCAGACCAAGAGCAATCATTAGTAGCATTCATATACCCAGCATATGTAAAATGAAAGATATTGGCCAGCTGTCCATTTATGTATAAATCTTCACGAGGAGGATGAGTTTGGAAATTGTCCATCAGATCAAAATGAATAGGCTCATCCAGTGTGGTAGCAGCAGCAAACACAAAGGAATACATTTCCAACACCCATCCAATGGTATCTCTAAACTTCTTATTGTGGAGCAATGTTTTAGTAAATTTAAACCAATTTTCAGATATTGCTGCTATTTGGTCTCTGTCCATGATACCAGGAGCATTCCCTGTCGGATAAAAGTGCTCTATTGATACATTCTTGGGATTGAAGTGTGCTACAATGTCAGGCAAGATTTGTGGATTCATGTACCAAAATCTACTGGAAATAGGTCTGTCTCTTTGACTGGGGAGGGGAGGGGGCTCCATAATGATGTGATCAGGTTCAGACATGAATATATACCTCTCTGGAATTGTATGTAGATGATCCCTTGTAAACTGATGGAATGCATACGGTCTGTTTAAAGGTGGGTAGAACGTGGTCACCCAGTCTTCATCTACAGAAAGCTCTGAGTAGGGGAGCTCATCTACCCTGATGGTCGGGATCATATCCATCAGGCTGTCTGTAGTGTTGGAGTGCAGTAGGCGGGTGAATCCACCCAGGGGACCGTTGGGGTATTTTTGTTTCATTTTGAGGTATTGCTGGTAGCAGACTTGAATCATCCATTGACTGTAGATAGTGTTGTCGGTTGAGACCACCATGTGGTACTGGTCTTCTATGTATTGAGATGTACTAATGAGGGTAATAGGGGCGGGGGTGGGTTCTTGTTCTTGTCCTTGTGTAGGTGTAGCTTGCTTCACTTCAACGCTAGGCTGCTCTTCTTCCTCCTCCTCCTCCTCTTGTATTATTATGGGAGTTTCTATCTCTTCCTGTGCCTCCTGCTCCTCCGTAATAAGGTCCAAGGGATCTTCTTCTTGGATATCTGTAAACAGAACATCAGCATCTTGTGTTTGAAAGTGTAGTGATGTCTTTGTGGGCTCTGCAAAATCAGTGGAAGTCAGGTAGCTGCCAACGTGGCTGTAGCGGATATTGTTGGGCCAATTGACTCTTGGTGACGAATCTCTGCTGAATAGATAGATAACCAGCAAGATTGAAAGTGCAGGAACTAGTTGAAGTAGGTAGAATCTTTTTTGTCGGCCCTTTTTCTCATGGCCTCTCAACTGAAGCGATTTTGTTATCATTGCAATGAATCTAGAAAAACACCGAGTGATTCAAGTCCTTATCGGTTAAGATTTGCACTGTGATCCATATGTTGGAATTCAAAGTGGATAAAAGGAGGTAGATGGTTTGCTATAAGAAATAATTGTTGTTTCTCAACTGCATTTTGGTTGCCAAAACTAAAGTGAAATGGAGTGCTTGCCCGTGACAAAAAGTAGGCAATATTGACACCTGGATGGGTATCTACGTGTTCACTTGAGATTAAAAATTTATTTAAAGACATGTAGGAACAACACTTCTCCTACCTTATGAAGCCCTGAGGACGACATCGCCGACGGTCGGTGCACCAAGGCCTGGGAGAGAGACAGAGAGCTGTATATGCCTCGATTATATTTCACCTAAAGTTACTTGCATGCATTAATATACAATATAAATTAATTCCATAGTCCATCATGCATCACAGCAAGGCCATTATAGGTGGTATTGGTGTCACACTCACTGCATCTCTGTTGATCAGAAGATTAATTCCAAACTACAGACTGAATAGGATGATGAATGGTAATCTCAAGCTATTCAGCACCTCGACGGATCGCAGCCTACTCCATAGACTCGCATCAAATGCCAGCAGTCGATACATCTTGAAAGGCTGGCCATCAAGAGGCACTGCTGATCCTCTCAAACACCGCCTCATTGCCGCTGCCGCTTCCAGCACTACCAACTCTTCAGAATTAGAATCTGCCCGTCTCGCCCTCCTCCAGCCCCCTCTCTCAGCCAAGAAGTCAGCCATCCTAGAACAACACGGCGACAAGAGGGAGGATGTCTTCTATTGGCACCGTGATGACGACAGAAAGGACAAGCACGTCATTGCTCACCTCGAGGCTGAGAATAGCTACACCAAGGCTGTCTTAGCAGATACGGAGGCCTTACAAGAGCAGCTATACAAGGAAATGCGAGGCAGAATCAAAGAAGAAGACATATCAGTTCCTCAAAGGCACGATAAACATTTCTACTACACTAGGACATTAGAAGGGCAACAGTATGCAGTTCACTGTCGTCGTGCTCTCTCTCCATCTGCTCTCGCTCTGCCTCCATCCGAAAATGACACCATCCTCACTTCCAACTGTGACAATGCTACCAATCAACAATCAGGAGAAGAAGAGATCCTGTTGGATGAGAACGAAGAGGCTGCAAAGCATTCATTTTATATGGTTGGTGGGTTTGCTGTTTCTCAAGATGAACATCTTCTAGCGTGGGGTGAAGACACCAAAGGCAACGAATCCTATACCCTAAGAGTCAAAGATCTAAGAACAGGTAAAGAGCTACTGTCCAAGCCCATTCTAGAAACAGCCGGCAACTGCTGCTTTGCCAACGACAACAAGACACTCTTTTATGTCACCAAGGACGCCATGGATCGCCCTTACAAAGTTTGGAAACACACCATCGGCAGTAACAATGAAGAGGAGGATGTCCTGGTGTACCATGAGACTGATGAAAGCTTTTACGTAGGCATTGGTAGAAGCAGGTCGGAGAAGCTTATCACAATTCACTCAGGTTCTGCTATTACGAGTGAAGTATTGATCTTAAATGCAGATACACCTGATGGAATATTCAGGCCGGTACTGCCTAGAAAACATAATGTAGAATATTCAGTTGATCACAGAGGACAGCAGCTACTTCTTACTATCAGAGATGAGAAAAGACCTAATCAGGAAGTCCTAGCAATATCCTTTGATATTACTGCTACTACTAATAGTACTAATAGTCCTATAGTTGAGGATGAAAGGGGGGAGATGAGCGTATTGCTGCCACACAGTAAAACGGTGCAAATCGAACATATTGAATTATCCCGAGACTTCCTGGTCAGTTTCGAACGCCGCCAAGGACTGCAACAAGCCATCATCCACACCCTCCCTCCCATCAATGAAGACTCCCCCATCACCCCTGCCTCCCTGGCTAGTGGAGGGCAGCCTGTGTCATTCAACGAGCCGGCCTATGAGCTGAGTTGTGGAAGCTGTGGAGACTATGATTCCCCTATTCTTCGTCTGCATTATACTTCTCTCACTACTCCAGACACTACTATTGACTACAACATGGTGAGTAACAATAGAAAGGTTAAGAAAGTGCAGCCAGTGCTGGGTGGTTTTGATAGTAGTGCTTACAAGACTGAGAGACTATGGGTAGAGGCACCTGCTGGGCATGGTGATGACAATAATAATAATAATAATAATAATAATAATAATAATAAAGTGAAGGTTCCCATCTCATTGGTGTACCGTCCAGACCTGGTCAAACTAGATGGCTCCGACCCCCTGCTCCTCGATGCATATGGTAGCTATCAATCATGCAACGACCCCGATTTCAGATCCAGCAGACTATCCCTGATCGATCGCGGCTTCATCTTTGCCATCGCCCACGTCCGAGGTGGCGGTGAACTGGGCCGTTATTGGTATGAAGACGGAAAGTTTTTCAAAAAGAAAAATACCTTCACCGATTTCATAGCATGCGCTGAGCACCTGATTGCCAACAAATACACGGCCCCTTCCAAGCTGTGCATTGAAGGCAGGTCTGCAGGGGGGCTCACCATGGGTGCAGTCATCACCATGCGTCCAGATCTCTTCTGTGCTGCAGTCATCGGCGTCGGCTTCCTCGACTGTCTCACCACCATGCTCGATGAAACAATTCCCCTCACTGTCATAGAATGGGAAGAATGGGGCAACCCTGTTGAATCTAGAAAAGTTTACGATTACATGAAATCATATAGTCCAATGGATAATGTCCTACCAGCAGAATACCCACACATTCTGGCTACAGCTGGACTGCATGATCCAAGAGTGGGGTACTGGGAGGTGAGTAAATTTGTAGCAAGGATGAGGGATGCTCAGTTGAAGGAGGGGAATATGTTGTTGTTGAAATGTGAGATGGGGGCGGGGCATTTTAGTGTGAGTGGGAGGTTTGAGAGATTGAAGGAGGTGGCGTTGGAGTATGCGTTTTTGTTGAAGACTCAAGGTATGTTGGAGAGAGGACTGAGTCCTAGTGGACCTGCATCTGTGTAAAAGTTGGTGTGGGTGTGTGTGTGTG
>Ga0114919_10005253_pt1 | contig 10350 bp, 7 predicted proteins | sample BlataG_FD_88682 | JGI IMG/M metagenome (GOLD analysis project Ga0114919, IMG submission 88682) | Deep subsurface microbial communities from Black Sea to uncover new lineages of life (NeLLi) - Black_00105 metaG | ecosystem: Environmental > Aquatic > Marine > Oceanic > Sediment | place: Atlantic... | reverse complement strand
GTTCTCTAATGAAGAATTGAAAAAAATTGAGAAAGAACGGAAAAAATGGGAAGAAGATTCATTAAATAAATTCGTTCAAAAAGGAGAGAGGAAGGAAGTTTTTGAAACGCCTTCAAGCATCCCTTTAAAACACATTTATGGCCCCGAAGATATCCAGAATCTCGACTATATGGAAGATCTTGGTTTTCCAGGTGCTACCCCGTTTACGCGAGGAGTATACCCTAATATGTATCGTGGAAGAATCTGGACAATGCGACAATATGGAGGGTTTGCAGATGCCACTAAAACAAATGAAAGATTCAAGTACTTAATTTCCCAAGGACAAAAAGGACTTTCAATTGCATTTGATTTGCCTACTCAAATGGGGTATAATAGCGATAATATAATCTGTTTAGGAGAAGTAGGAAGAGTTGGGGTTACTGTTAATTCTTTGAAAGATTTTGAGCAAGTATTTGAAGGAATTCCTTTAGGTAAAGTTTCAACAAGTATGACGATAAACGCCCCTACTTCGGTTTTATTAGCTATGTATATCGTAGTAGGAGAGAAACAAGGAGTAAATCCACTACAACTAACAGGAACAGTTCAAAACGACATTTTAAAGGAATATGTTGCAAGAGGGACTTATATATTTCCACCAAAACCGTCTTTGAGGTTAGTTGCAGATGTAATTGAATATTGTTCGAAAAATCTACCCCGTTTTAACACGATCAGCATTAGCGGATATCATATGCGAGAAGCCGGTTGTAATGCCGTCCAAGAAATTGCATTTACGCTAGCGGATGGTATTGCGTATGTCAAAGAATTGCTTAACAGAGGATTAGATGTTGATGATTTTGCCCCTCGTTTGTCTTTCTTCTTTACAACTCATAATAATTTCTTTGAGGAAATTGCTAAATTACGAGCGGTTAGAAAACTCTGGTCGAGGATCATGAAGGATAGATTCCACGCTAAAGATCCAAATTCGTTAAAATTGCGATTCCATACCCAAACTGCTGGAGTTACGCTTACAGCTCAACAGCCTAACGTTAATATTGTTCGAGTTACTCTCCAAGCGCTAGCGGCAATACTAGGCGGGACCCAATCACTTCATACCTGTGGAGCAGATGAAGCTTTAGCAATTCCCACAGAAGATTCCGTAAGATTATCCTTACGAACGCAACAAGTTCTAGCTTATGAATCTGGGGTTATCGATGTAGCAGATCCATTAGGTGGCTCATATTATGTCGAGTACTTAACTTTAAAATTAGAAGAAAAAGTTTTAGAATACATTGAAAGAATAGATAAAATGGGAGGTATGTCTAACGCTATAGAAAAGGGATTCATTCAAACTGAAATGCAAAATAATGCGTACAAGGAGCAAAAAAACATAGAAGAAGGAAAAAATCAGGTAATTGGGGTTAATACTTACTGTATAGATGAAGAATGTAGAATTAATACGTTTAAGCACGACATAGATGAAGAGCAAAAAATCAAAAATTCTCTCATTCAATTAAAAAATAATCGAAACGAAGATCTAGTGAATGAGAAATTATCTGAGTTAAGAGAAGTTGCTAAGACTTCTAAGAATATCATGCCAATTATGATTGAAGTAGTTAAAACTTACGCTACTATAGAAGAAATTTGCGGTGTTCTAAGAGAAGTGTTTGGGGAATATAAAAGCTCTCAACTGTTTTAGAAATGTATACAATTTAACCTATGTTTTTATCTAATTTTTGATTAAACTTCGAAATTCTTGGCAATAATGGTAGAAATTCTTGCGGATCTCCAAAAATGGTAATTTTATTTTCTTTAATTTTAGTTAGGAAATCGTTAATATTTTTTTGACGCGTAAGATGTTGCATAATTAAAATTAAAGGTTTATTATGTTTGTGCCCCAAAGATAAGCTCTCCAAAACTAAGTTGAGGAATTCTTCACTATCTTTTATCCGAGAGGGTAACTCAAGATAAAATCCAGGTAAATCAATTATTAAACCATCAATGATTTTATCTGATAATACAATATCAATAACTTCTTTAACAATATTAATAGCAAAAAATTGAGCTGCAAAATCAAGTGGGTTATTGGGGCTTGTTCCAGCCATAAAAAACCTTTTTGAAATCTCAGCTTGAATGTTAAGGGAAAATGGAGGGACATGCATTCCTGATTTTTCAATTAAATCGGCTAAAACTACGCCATAACCTCCAGATATACTTATAACTGCTAAATTCTGTACTTTAAAACCACCATGACAATCAAATAAGCGAGCTGTATGAAGTAATTGCTCTAAAGAATCAACTTCGATGATGTTATATTGACGAAAGAAATTTTTCCAAATTTTGTTATCCCCCGAGATTGATGCAGTATGAGTCTTAGCGGCAATAGCTCCTGTTTCACTCTGTCCCCCTTTTAAAACTACGATAGGCTTGGTGTTATTCTTAAGTATAGCTTTAAGAGTATCTATCCGCCCTTTTTTTATTCCTTCGAGATAACATAAAATAATTTCCGTTTCGGGATCGCTTATTAAAAAAGAGAGAAGGTCTACAAAATCTAAATCAGCACCATTCCCAAAGGAAAAAACTTTTGAGAAATAAATCCCTAATTCAAGAGAGGAATAGATGGCAATGTTGCATATTCCCCCAGATTGAGCAATTAACCCAACGTTTCCAGCAACTGAGGGGAAACCTGGACGCCAAGCGATCCCTACTTTAGGATAGAATAACCCTAATCCATTCGGTCCTAAAATTCTTACTTTATTTTTAGCTCTTCTTACTAATTCTTTTTCTAACTCAACACCTTTTTCAGTCCCAGCATCTGAAAACTCTGAGGTAAAAACCGTTACCAATTTTACTCCTTTTTCCACGCATTCGTCCATTACTTCCAAAACTAATTTTGCTGGAATTGCGATAAAGGCAAAATCTATTGCTTCTGGGATATCAAGGATAGAAGAATAGATTTTATCTTTAGGAAAATCAGGTATCTCCTCTGCTTTAGGGTGTACAGCGTATACATTGCCTTTAAATAAATATTGGTGGTTTCTTAAAAAATAGTAGTCCCTCTTTTTTGAAGGTCCGATAACCGCGATTGATTTTATATCATTGATAAACGAGGCATCTTTTACAACGACGTCATTATTCTCTACATTCTCCATTAATAATTTAAAATTAAAGATGCGATTAATAGTTTTTATCTTTAATTTTGCAACGAAAGTATGTATTTAATAGTACAAGATTGACTAATTAATGACAGTAACTAATTAAATTATTCTAAATTTTTTCTTAAAATTAGGGAGTGGTGTAATTTGGAAGATTGGAAAGAACAATTTAAGTATGATCCATTGGTTCCTCTTATTTCGAGTAAAAACGAAGCGTTATTATATTTCACTAAACGAGATCTTTTGGAAGAAGTAGTGGAACCAATCGATACGCTTTGGACTTTATCACCGGCTATCAAAATTATTAATAAACAACAAGAAGATGGAAATTGGAGATACTCCGCATGGAAAACAAAGTTAAACGAGCCAGAAAATTATAATTTGCTTGAAACATACAGACAATTAGGATTTCTCGTAGAAAAATACGGTTTTACTATAGAACACGATGCCATTAAAAAAGCTGCCGAGTATATTTTTTCTTGTCAAACGGGCGAAGGTGACATAAGAGGTTTTTACGGTACTCAATACAGCCCTAATTATACGGCAGCAGTGACCGAATTATTAATTAAAGCAGGATATGGTGATGATCATCGCATTAAAAAGATACTTGAATGGTTGTTATCTATGCGACAAGAAGACGGGGGATGGGCTATTGCTATGAGAACCAATAACGCTAAATACCTCGATGTGGTTAATAGCCCTATTACAATTGAACTTAATAGGAAAAAACCATTTTCTCATATGGTAACGGGGATAATTCTTAGAGCTTTCTCTGCTCATTCCAAATATAGAAATAATGAAGGGGTGAAAGTAGCGGGTGATCTTTTAACTTCGCGGTTCTTTAAACCCGATAAATACGCCGATCGTAAAGGTGTGGAATATTGGATTAAAATATCGTTCCCGTTTTGGTGGACTGATGTCGTTTCTTCGCTTGATTCTCTTTCTTATCTTGGTTTCACTACATCTCACCCACAAATAAAGTTAGCACTTGAGACATTGATAGATAAGCAATCAGAGAGCGGAATGTGGGATCTTAAACTCCTAAAAACCAAAGATCAAAATCTCTCGTTATGGATAAATTTGGCAATATGTCGTATATTTAAGCGATTTCACCCATGAAAATGTCGAGATTCTAATCTACTTTTTCGGCCATATAAGGCTTTAACTTTTTAATCGCTATGGCGTAAAGAGGTATTACGGATAACTCGACAAATATTGAAATTGCGAAAGGCGCAAACGCACCTATACTGTCGTAAGCAATTCCTCCTACTATTGGTCCTAGAACTGCACCGAATAAGCTTAACCACTCTGCAGCTCCAAAAATTTTTCCTCGATGAATTTTTGAAATGCGACTAAGAATATTCTGCAAAATTAACCTACCACCCCAGGCAAAAGTTGAATCGAAGAGTAAAAGAACAGCGAACATATAACCCGTTGTCGAATTAATAAGTAATAAAGTTACGAACGAACCTAAACTGCTCACAATTGCTACTCCTAGTACTGGATTAATTCTATCCGCAATCTTACCTATATTAGGTGCTAATAACAATGAAATTATTTGACTTGGGAAATATATCAGCATTACTATTGTGGGATCTAAGATGTTCAATTCTTCGATTAAATAAACTTGAAGGAAAGGGAATGCTAATGATTGATTAATGTTACTGGTCATAAAAGCAATGACTAAAACACCGAAACCGATAAAGAATCCTACGGGTAAATTATTTCTCGATTTTAAAGGTCCTTCAGATATAACTGGTTCCTTAGAAACAATACTTGGTTCGACAGTAGATGGAAATAAATTAAATATATGCTTGTCAAATGTTAGTTTCTCATCTACTTTGAAATGAAACATTAATCCTCCAAAAATATTTGATACAGCAAATAAGAGGAGTGGGGAATAGACTAAAAACAGATTTTCAGGAACAAAAATATTAGAGAGACCAAAGATCAAAAAACTAACAATTGATCCGACAATATTTCCTTTTCCAATCATTCCTCCCCGTTTTCCAAAAGCAAAGGAACGATTTGCCTTATTTGATTTCTCGGAAATTAAGGTATCTAATGGTGTCCAAAAAAAACCAGCAAAAAATCCTAAAACAAACATTCCCACAGTGAAAATCAATAAAGACGATAAGAGAATTCCTATATACATCAAAACATAACAAACTGCACGCCCAAAAGCTCCAATAAGAATTAAAATTTTCCTTGAAATGCGATCAGTCAAATAACCTACAATAGGTGCACTGAGTAGACCTCCGACCGTTTGTATCGAAAATATGATTCCTAATTCCGTTTTTGAAGCTCCTAATAATTGAACTGTGACATAGGGGATTAAAAATGAAAAGAAGAAGAAACCAACGCAATTCCAAAAGATTATTCTTATCATCGGAATAAAATCTGGAGTCATTTTCATGTTAGGTATATCCTCTTGTCCATTGACCTTAGATTCATCTGATTTTAACTCATTGGGGATGCTACTCGGATCAGGACGATTTTGAATGTCAGAATTTTTTGCCAGTTACAAAAACACCATTGTATCTATTATGATTGAAAAAGACCCATATCCTAAATACATTATCATTTCAGCACAATAAGGTATCTTTTCGAGTAAAGGGAATAAACTTTTTTTGGTTGCTATACTATTCTTATTACAATTTGTTATTTTAAAAATAAAAACGTGAAAAATCAAATGTTAACTCCAGAACACATAAAAGAAATATTAAAAGACTATACTATTAATCTAAGATTCCATGCTCGTGGGGGACAAGGGGGTGTAACCGCTTCGAATCTCTGTGTGGAAGCTTTCTATGGATACGGGGTTTGCCAACCAAAATTTGGTGCGGAACGGATGGGGAGTCCAACTGAAAGCTATGTTAGACTTTCTGCAAACGCTGACCTAGTACGATCAAATGAACAAGTATATGGACCTCATTTTGTTTCGGTTTTAGACCCCTCTTTATTGACAGAAGTAGATGTAGCAGCAGGTATACCAAAAGGAGGTTGGTTAATTGTCAATACAGAAATGGATCAACTAACTATTCAAGATGCAGTTAAACGGAAGGACATAAATATTGCGACTATCGATGCAACTCGAATTGCTCTCGATGTTTTAGGAAGAAATATTACGAACACTATTATTTTGGGTGCTTTAATTCGGGTATCTCATCTTTTTACGCTTGAAGAACTATCTAATGCGATTATGAAGCGTTTTAAAGGAGAAGTTGCGGGTAAAAATGTTCAAGCTATTAAACAAGCAATTGAAGAAACATGTCTTTATGACATGGGGATCGAACCAGATTTCACCGTGGATAGTAAAGTACCATGGCAACAAGTATATCTAGGGCTACCAGGATACAAAGATTTAGATAAAGCTGGTGTGTGGTATTGTGATGAAGATATAATTCCTGTTGGAAGCGACCAAGTAAATACTGGGTCGTGGGGAGAATGGGAGATTCTATGGGACGAAGAAACATGCACTAACTGTGCGCAATGCTGGTTTATATGCCCTGATTTTGCAACTCTTAGAAAATTAGGAGATGATGGCAAATATCACATGGCTGGAATCGATTTTCTCCATTGTAAAGCGTGTCAAAATTGTCTTAACATCTGTCCCGTTCAAGCTATAAGTAAACGACCTAAGCAAGGTCCTGCTTCCTGTGCAGTGCCTGAAGAAGGAGGAGGTAATTAAAATGTCAATAGAACCAATGAAAATTTTCTTTAAGGAGATTAAAGAACCAACCCAAACCGCAATGATTGGAAACTATGCAGTGGCTGGGGGGGTCACTCAAACGGATCCCGATGTAATATGTGCTTTTCCTATTACACCTCAAACGCAATCAGTAGAGGGATTATCCGATGTGGTTCATCAAGGAAGGTTGAAAGCAGCGTTCGTTAACGTCGAATCTGAATTAGCAGCTATTAGTTATTCAACTGCTGCGTGTGCTGCAGGAGCGAGAACTTTTACAGCAACAGCTTCTCAAGGTTATTTATTAATGTCAGAAGCGTTACCAATGGCCGTGGGATGGCGAGTACCTTTAACGATGATGATCTCGGCACGAGCCTTCAACTCCCCAAATTTATCTATATGGAATAGCTGGGAATATGTTATTACAGATTATGGGTGGAATTGTATAGTTTCAGAAAATGTTCAAGAGACATACGATGCCGCAATTTTATCTGTAATGATATCTGATAACTCATTATTTCCAACCATGTTTGTACACGATGGATTTATCATTTCTCATTCAGTTCAAAAATTATGGTTAAGTCCCGACGAGGTTGTACGTAAATTAACACCAAGAAAACCACGACATACAATCAACCCTGAACATCCGGGTGTATGGGGAGGAATAGTTACACCAGGTTATTTCATGGAAGGAAGAATGGGTCTTGATATCGCCAAAAAATCCGTATTGGATGTAATGAGAAATTCATTTGACGAATTCGGAAAAGCAACTGGTCGACAGTATAAATTGATTGAGACTTACAACTTGGATAACTCTTCAAAAACTGCGTTTATTACAATGGGAAGTATGTGTGGTAACATTATTAGTTGGATGACTAAAAATAAAGACATAGGATTAATTAAAATAAGAGCTTACAGACCATTTCCTTACGAAGAATTACAAAAAATCGTTCAAGAGCATAATATTGAGAAATTAATCATCTTAGAGAAATCAGACTCACTTAATAATCTTCTACCGCCATTTTCAACCTCTATAGCAACTGCATTATATCCGCTTAAAACCATATTTAGAAGTTTTATCGTAGGATTAGGTGGAAGGGATGTCACAAGAGATGAATTTGATGTGACTAAAAAGAAAATGGAATCTGTGAACGACATGAAAGGACAACTCTACACATATCTAGGTGTGAGAGAAAGTAAAGATAAAATACATGAGGTGAATCTATAAAATGTCGAAACCAGAGCGGAATGTAATTCAATTTGAAGATATTTTAGCTCGAAAAGAAAAATCTAACGTATTGTTTCTTAACTACGATAACGAAGCTTTTATGAACACGGGTATTCAAGAATCAGGAGGTACTCCACCTTACGCTTCAACAACTACTGGTCCCGGAGGCGAGAAAATCCCCGGAAAAATTGGTGTTAAGCAAGATCTTGTCACACCTTTTGCCTTTTTTGGGACAAAATCATTGTTCTTAGCTACAGCAAATCCTGCTTATCCGATGGATTTTATGGGAAAATTCGCTGATGCGATGAAGTCAAATGGATCTGCTTTTATTCAAACCTATTCAGATTGCATGCGAGGGTGGCGCCATGACGCTGGTGATGCGGCAAGTATTTCAAAACTAGCTACAGACTGTGGGTATTGGCCTCTTTACACTATTAGAGTTAAAGAGGGTATTCCAACTTTCTCTTATTTTCGCGGATTAGATATCGATAAAGAAAAATTCGTAGAATATCTTAAATCCATGGGAAAATTCAAGCACTTGTTTAAACCAAGATTCATGGAAAAAGAAATAGACGAGATAATATATTTTACAGAACAACGAAACCTCAGACTAAAAGGACTTATTAAACAATTCGGAGCTGAAAAGCCTTTAGACTTCTATAGAGTCGATCGAAGAACTTTAAAACCTCAAACTCATCTACTCCCCGGGTACGGAACATGTCCTGGCTGTGGTGCTGGAATGGTATTAAATCAAATGGCTACTGTTGCATCCTTAGTAGCTGGAAACAACATCATATATGTAAATAACACCAGTTGTGTTGAGGTTTCTACATCTAAAGATAATGTAGCCTCATGGAAAGTTCCTTGGGTTCACCACTTATTTGAGTCAGGTGCTACTGTTGCAGATGGGATAAGCACAACATACAAAATTTTGAAAGCCAAAGGCTTATACACTGGTGAAGTGCCATATGTTATCCACATTGGCGGTGATGGGTCAACCTACGATATAGGATTTCAATTCCTTAAAGCAGCACTCATTAGGACTAGTTCATTCGTTGAAATGAACGAATATTTAGTGGATCAAAAATAACTTTATTTTATTCCTTTTTTTTATTTTTTGTTTAAAAAAAAAAGATTTATTTAATTTTTCCTTCCTTGGTATTGAATTTAACATTCTTAAAACATTATTTACCTTTAAAAATAGCTTTACCTGGTCCATTTTTCTTGAAAGATTCAATACCGATCTTTATATCCTCGGTATTAAAAAGGTTAGGAACGATATCTTGTAACAACTTGTCAGATTCTTTTAAACCTTTGTCGTAGTATTCTCTCATTAACTTTTTAATCGTATCAAAAGCAATAGTTGGACCGTTAGATTGAATTTTCATAAACTTTATAGCTTTAACAATAAGCTCTTGTTCTGGTAATACTCTGTTAATGACATTCCATCTTTCTAATATTTCAGGTTTCTTAAATCGACCTCCTAATGCGATTTCTTTGGCTCTTGTCATCCCAGCTCTCTGTGCTAGTCTCTGAACTCCTCCGCCTAAGGGAACTATTCCTATCAATATTTCAGCGGCAGCAAATTGCGCTTTTTCACTAGCCCAGATGTAATCACATGCTAATGCTAATTCAAAACCTCCTCCAACACACATTCCTTTTACGACTGCCATAGTAGGAAAAGGTAATTCCTCAATCTTATATACAATATCTAAAAACCTCTTGATCATTTCTATCGAGGATTTCTCATTTTGTTCTTGTAATAGTGTTACATTAGCACCAGCCGAGAAATTACCTTTATCAACTTTGAAGATAAGAGCTCTAATTTCTTTCATTTCTACTCCATTTAAAATTAATTCTAACTCCTCAATAAAGTCCGAATCTATTAGATTCAAAGGATTATCTATAAAAGTAATTATACCCAATCCGTTATCTACTTCAAATTTTAATTTACTCACGGTTTAATTCACTCTTTTTTATTTTTATTTTAATTTTTTTCTATAATCAATAATTTTCTAAAAAGTCTTTCTAATTTATTGCATTAATCTAACTTATTGCATCAGCGATACATGAAACTCCGGTGAGAAATTGTACCATGTTGAAATCCCTCAAACACAAATTTAAGTGAATCATTCGCATCTTTCATTCCTAAGATATAGAGCATTGGGAGATAATGCTCGTTTGTTTGGAATCCTCTAGCGCTGAGAGCCCATCGTTCATAATGGATTAAACAAACGAGCATTATCTCCCAATGCTCTATATCTTAGGAATGAAAGATGCGAATGATTCACTTAAATATGTGT
>Ga0114919_10005252_pt1 | contig 10350 bp, 9 predicted proteins | sample BlataG_FD_88682 | JGI IMG/M metagenome (GOLD analysis project Ga0114919, IMG submission 88682) | Deep subsurface microbial communities from Black Sea to uncover new lineages of life (NeLLi) - Black_00105 metaG | ecosystem: Environmental > Aquatic > Marine > Oceanic > Sediment | place: Atlantic... | reverse complement strand
CGTTCTCACCGTGTGCCTTGGAGTCCCCCACGATTTTAAGGAGGAGTTCATTCAAATCCTTTAAGAACGCATAATTCTTGAGCACTGTTTTCAGTACATCCTCCTGTGAGGGTAAACTCCCTCCTCGGACCAACCTTTGAAGATCTTCCCAATCGTAGTCAGCTTTTACCACTCTGTTCAGCAATACTTCCGGGTTGAAAGGGTTTGAAAGCCGCGGCAACGCAGGTCTCATACGCAATACTGGCAATACTCTTCATAGTCCTGACAGCCATAAAGACTGGAAAACCAGACAAAGCCAGAAGCATGACACACTATGCCTAACACTTCACACCCAGAAAAGGTGTTGTGCACCCAACATAATTAGCCTACACCCTTTATGGGTGAAAGATATAAATGCGGATTAATAAGGTTTCATGGTATGGTGTGAGATGAAAACCTACATCTTTAAGGTTAAGTTGAAGTATGATAAGCGTATTTGGCGTAAGATTGAGGTCCTCGGCAGCCGCACCCTGGACGATTTACATATGGCAATTCAAGAGGGTTTTAACTTTGACGCCGACCCGACCCACCTATACTCCTTCTTCATGAGCGGCAAGGCTTGGGATAGGTATTCCGAGTATTGCCATCCGGACGCGGATGGGCATCCAGCAACGAAGGTGAAGATAGAATCGCTGAACCTTGAACCGAAACAGAAATTTCTTTACTTGTTCGATTACGGCGACCAATGGGAATTTGAACTAGAGTTCTTAAAGGAAGGAACCTATGAGAAAGCAGTCTATCCACGCATCATTGATTCAAGAGGAAAAGCCCCAGAACAGTACCCAGATTATGAAGAAGAAAGCTAGAATGACGGAATTTCACGCCCAAAAACGCCCCAATTCCCTAAAGGATGAACAAAAAACATTTCACACCATTTTTGAACCAAGCATGTGCGCCTTCCTTGATCCCACTTCCACATCTCCTTATTGTCATTCTGTGTAGGGTCCAAATCAAAACCAATGAGTTGATTTTGGCTGATCACATCAAGCCATCTTCTGATGCACATGCATGCATATGCAACCCAAGACCATGATTTTCAGGAACAATTGAAACAACTAATCATACCAAATAAACACCTGCAAATTATGAAGTGGAGCACGGAAAGGCCTGTCATGGTTGAACTTTTAGAGGAAAAAGGTATTGTGACACAAGAAGAATGGAAAAAAAGGTCAAGTTCAAAATTACGAAAGCAAAAGGATTACCGAAATATAGAGACTTACAGTTTTCAGATCAACAAGAAAATACAGAGCTTCAATGCGCCATAACTGGCGGTGCTAATTCGGGCATTTCATTTTTTATATCTAACATGTTAGATAGAAGTTTCTCTGTGCCAGACCAATAATCTTCGCTTCTACTTATCGCACCGACACATCTTAATCTTCTGAGAATGTGAGTGAGAGTCAAGGGATTTATCCGTCCATAAGATTCCTTATAATTTCTCGCTATGGTTTGTTTGGATAGATGGATCAACTCTTCTGCGTCCAGTGAGGGACTATATATACAACTGTCGATATGTATCGTCGGTTGTAGACGACTTATTTCAAATACATCTCTTAAAGCAGAATACCGTTTTCTGATAACCTCAGATAAAATCGCGTTTCTAAATTCATCTTCTTCCAATCCCTTAGTTTCGCATTCTTTTAGTAGGAATAAGAACATCTCCCCGCTCTCGTAACCATCATCGACTCTACGGATAAAGTTCAACCCTTCAAGCAATTTCAAGTATTGGTTTGTCCTCTTCTGCTTATTTATTGGGCGATACTTCATTGCATCATCATCATAAATTACGTGATGCTCTAAAAGATGGTCAACTACTTCTTCTATTGGAGTGAAGAAGTGCCTAAATTCTGGGATACGCACAAAATAATCTGCTGACGCTTGCACTACAATTTTTTCTGTCCGACCTCGCCACACCTCTATCAAGGTTTGTATGGTTTTCACACATTCTTCTCTGGGTGTTGATTCTTTAAGGGGTTTGAGATTTTCATTAAAATGGATTTTTCCTATACCTCTAATAGGTATGAACCGCACGATTCTCTTATCTGGTGTTCTATCATCCTGTAATACAATAGGGTAATCGCTCTTAATCCTCGCTACCCACGTCTTTTTTTGTTCATCAAACTCTGGGGTTTCCGCTGAAATGAGATTTCCGTAATTATGTAGAACGAAACTTCTAATTGTTCTCTGTGCGCTCATCTGTATGCTCCTCCTTTTCAACCTTTATCGAGTATTCAGGTAATTTTCTTTGAATTTTCTCGCCAACTCTCACCTTTATTAGTGAACTATTAACATTTTCATCTTCCCATTTAGAGATAAACTTTCCTATATCTTCTTGCACAACACCGAGTGCAGGATCGTTATAGTAGATCACCCCTTCTGAACGATCAATATCAAAAACTACCACGGAGTGTCCGCACCCATGACCTCTATTATCAGATAACCATATCCACGCTATAATAGGTTTCCTGTTTTCATTTTCCTCTACAATCTCGTCCCACTCACATGGATATTCTACAACAAAATCCACAGAAGGCAATGAAGAACTGATCATCTCATTTATTTTTGTGATATCGTGAAAAACTGTTCCTTTACCTACTTCTGTTCGAATCGTTTTGGCGATTGTTTTGATTGATAATCTTGGAACTTTGTCCCCGTGGATATTCCTCAGATATTCAAGAACCATTTTGATACACGCTGGGACACAATAGTCAACATGCGGTTGGAGGAATAGAGGGACGTTCAACCTGACCATTGTAGTCATTATCCCCAAAGCAAACGTGAAGAGTGTTAGAATTGATTTGTTCTTTTTTGTTAGAATATCTAATTTTCGGTTCACACTTATCCCTTTTTCCTTTGAATTAGCGTAGTGATAAAAGGAATATGAAAAGAGACTCATTATTTTCCATCACAACAGAGTTAACAGTATCCATTCCAAATTCACCTTATCTCAATTTCACTTAGTAACTGTTCCCTTAGGACGTTATTCATTATCCTCCATTCTCTAGAGAATTCACCAGTCCTTGGTTTTCTGGAGTCCAAGTATATCGCTGCTTTTCCCACATGCCTAAGCATCTTGTCCCTGAGATTACGGGGAAGCGGTTTCACAAGTTCTTCTTTTACCAAAAAGCCGATAATGAAACCCAATCTCTGGATTAGCGCATGAGAATTCATTCTTACCGCGTACTTGACAAGTTTCTCCTTCTTGACTCTCGGAAGGCCTCGCCAAGTTATTCTTACTAGCTGCTCCATTCCACCAGCATATCTCGGCTTATCGAATGAATCTACAAGGGATTTTTCGGGTTCGGCCATGTTAACCTCAGCATCGAAAACCTTCTCTCGCCTGTATCCGAAGAACTTTCGCTTGGACAGTGTAACAAATTTGAAGGCGCCCCCCGCCCATTCGATGGCCGGCTTTTTCCTAGTGGTTGCTACAAATAGTGTAAAAGGCATCTGTGTCGTGAAACCGTAATGACTGTTGGATGTATAGTAACTGAAATAGTACGGCTCTATCAGCGCGGCCCCTATGACGAAAGAATTTGAAGGAGGAACCCTCTCCGGATAACCATAGCTCAAGGGTATGAACTGGTAAAGACCTCGAGTCACCCGCTCTAACCAGCGTTTACGTTCAAGATTGTGGAGCAAAAAATAGGCGTAATCGACCGTGCAGTCTAAGGCTTCTTGCACATCAGAAGCGCGAACCATGGCTTTCTTTTCAGACTCCCACCTTGCAACCAATCTGGCTTCATCCGGTGACAGCTGTTGGACCTCCAGCCGCCGTCGCCGCTCCTGTTCCTGTACTTCACGAAGCTTCTGACCCGTTATACCGATCTGTTCGTAGGTAAGTAGCTTCACCTGAAGTTTCTCTAGCTCCTTCTTCACAGAAGGAGTTACATCAGGACCCACTACTATTAGCTCGAACTTCCTTAACGGAGGCTCGATATTGGAGATCGCCGCATACATATTGAGTATCTGGCCGAGTTTAGTGCGCCCTATTTTTCGAGCGGAAACTTCCACGAACACATCAGTTCCGTCCCGGTCCCTAAGGTGGAAGTCAACTCTGATTCGGCCTGGCAAGGTCTCGTTCACGGCCACAACGGAGTATTCTCTGAATATATTCGGAATCTCTCGCGAAACGAATGCCTCCAGAGCACGCTCCATTTTCTCACCTGCTTAAAGGAGGAACGAATGCCTTATTATATTTTTTTCTATTTTCCTTAGTGTCTAATTTCAATTTACTAAGGTAATCGGAAAAAATATAACAACGCGCCTTCCTTGACCCCGCTTCCATATCTCTCTGTTGTTATTCTGTGTAGGGTTTTCTAAAGCACCATACGGTTTCCATTCCGAAATGGCTTTCTTCATCAAAAACGCGTTCATGCTGTCGAGAGTTGAGAATGGAGTAGACCTCCAAATGATACCGTTTTCCGTTCAGCGGTATCGGTTTTCAGCGATACTATCGGTATCTACCAATAGTAATTTTGAACTCCGCGAATGCGAAGCACATCTTCATGAAAAAAGCGGTTGTTTTCAACATACCTCGCCAAATAGGCTCCAAATAGGATAGCGCGATAATCTCTCCATGCCCATGGCAGACTCTAAGCTTGGTCATGCCAACTTTTCCTCTCTACAAGATATACGAGTTTCTCCATGTTTTCTACCCTGATCTGTCGTTCATGCGCACGTATTTCCCGAGAAAAATATCCTATAGAGATAGTACATCTTCTGTCGGATTGCCTTACAGTTTCGTTAAGAAGAAAATCTAAGACAAAAGGAAACGTGTGCATTTCATATGGTAGCGTTTTCGTTAATAGCGAAACTATTTAAACTCAAGCGAAAATTTTGAATTGCCTCTAGCTTTCTTGGGGAGCCCACTCCTTCTCTAGAACCCTAAGTATCATCTCAGCTGCTTCCTCTCCACGGGCTGGGTAATTAAAAAGGTCTACATACAACTGCACCTTACTTACGACATTCACTCCAGCAACCTGACTTACCCCATAAAAGACTCCTTCATCATAAGGCAGAACCATAGACACATTTCCTCCAGTTTCCACAGGTCTCAGGTCCAATAGTTCAACCCAAGACTTGGCTTCTTTCTTCTGTTTGATATAGAAGTGGATCGTTGTCGGTCTCACGTAAGGAGCTACAACATTGGCGCCTACAAGAACAGTAAGAGCATACTCTAAACCGTTTGTCTCCCTCATATTTGAGAGGAAAGCATCAATATTCTTCTCAAAAGTGTGATAACGTAAAAATGTGTTCATGGACATGTAGTTGTGATAAGCAGCCCATCTTTGAATAAGCTTCACTGAATCCACTACTCTCAACTTATATAATTCATCTCTGTAAACATGCTTCTGGTCAATTAAGGACATTACTACTGCGTGTGTGAAGCCTAGGGATACCTTCGCCTCTTTTGATAGGTCCTTGATCGTCCAACCTTCTCGGGGGCGGATTAGGAGAACTCGTACTATACGAGACGCCTTTCGTGAAAAAATGTTTCGTGTTTTCCTCATAGAAGAAGAAATGTTTCGCTGTGATTTATAAAGTTTCGCTAATTGCGAAACAACAACTTAAACGTTAAAATGCTTCGAAGTTATAAATAAATTCTTCCCAAAATGACTTGGTGAGCAGTATTGTATAACACGAATCAGACAGCAGTCGCTAGAGGTGCTATTGTCGAGATAGCTCTAGCCTTGGAACTCTACAGGGACGAATTTGTTTTGGCTGGAGGATGGGCCCCCTACTTCTTAACCAGAGGCTACATGGAACACTGTGGCTCTATCGATATCGATCTAGTGCTCCGTCCCTCCATAATGGTAAGATACGAGTCCATTCACAACATAATCACAAGTCTCGGATATGAACCAACAAAGAACCCATTCCGCTTCGAACGAGAGCTTAAAGCCCTCGATGGGACACCTTTTCCTCTACACCTCGACCTCCTCACGGAACCAGAGGCCAAAGAACACGTGAAAGAACTGTTAGAGGTCCAAGAAGATTTGCAAGCCGTCTTTATTCCAGACTGCAGCATCGTATTCACCTTCAACTACACAGAAACCTTGAAGGGCATCCTGCCTTCAGGAGGAAAAGGCAGTGCAGACATCAGAACCATTGACATCGTCGGGACTTTAACAATGAAGGGGCTCGCTCTGGGTCGTCCACGAAAGTTAGAGAAAGATAGCTACGACATATACACAGTTGCAGGCTTCCACGGCGGAAACCCCAATAAAGCCGCATCCCGCTTCAAGAAGCTTATTGAAACACTTAGTGCTGGAGCAACACCTGTGGTTACCGATAGGGCTCTTAGAAAGATCAAAGATGGATTCGAGTCACCAAACAGTTACGCCGCGCTAGCGGTTTCTCGCTTCATGGAAGAAGATGTATCAGTCGACGCATCGGAAAGGATCTCCGCTTTTCTCTCTCAAGTCTAGACTCTTACAAAAGATTATTAAATCGGAACAACCTTTGTATGCCAACTCAAAAGTTCATAAGATCTAACAGAAAACAAGGGGAATCGCGTGGGCATCCCCATGATAGCTGACAAATGATATTTAAAGACTTTTCCAAAATATGTTTTCTTTAGACAGGTTCCACCTTCAAGCTAAGAGAGATTGAAAACCCTGATTATTGCGCCCTTCACCTGTACAGTGAAAGGATCTACTTCATCATACTCTAGATCAGTCGGAAATGTTTCTGGAAAACGATAGAACGGCCTATTTCTATATAGTATTTCGTTAGCAAGATTAAAGATGAAACCAATTCTAGACACGGCGACTTTTCCCTTTTGTTCTGCAAGTTCTTTCAGCTTAGTATAATCCAAATATCTGTTTTCTAGCAAGATGTATATTGCCTGTATCGTGGCTCCCTGATCAAGTTCAAAATCGGCAATGGAATCAACAATAGCTCTTTCTGTTGTTGCAACCTTTAATTCAATGGTCTTATCTTTTTCCAGACAATTAACCTCTTTGATTTCATACACCTTGTTTCTATCCTCGTCTAAAGTCGTTGCCTCTTCAAATTCCTTTACAGGTTGAAAACGAGATATGATCCTGTAATCATCTAAGAACCAGTTGGAGATGAAAACCATACTATCCTTTCTGGATGGATCCACAACAACGTAGATGGACTTGACAGAAGGAACAAAATCATATGTTTGACCCAAAAGCGCGAACAAACCACTAACATAATACTTTTCTAAACGGCTTATGGCTTCAAGTGGGTCTAACCCCATAAATTGATAACATTGACTCAGATTGTCTGAGACCAGCAAGCTCTCACTTTGCATATTTAGAAAGCGACCAAATCTAAGAAAGTCTTTCCCTGTTTTTGTAAGTTTAAGGACGCGCTTTGGTCTTCCAACTTCACCAGCTTTCATGTAATCATAAGAAATGAAACCGAGTTTTTCAAAAGTTCTCGCTGCAGAAACAATTGTCTTTGTGCTCTTACAGAGACTTTTAGCTAATTCTCTAACTCCTAGACTTGAATTCCTGGAAATACTTTGCAGTATATCGGTAGCATCTGTATTTATTACGTTGAGCATTTCTTTTCATGTCCGTATGACAACGACCTCGCATATAAATGTTTTCCAAAAGGAAAACAAATCCATCTAACAATGGAAACCCCAAATTCAGGTTCTGTAAAATCTATGGTTGATTCGTTTCATTGCAAAAAACGGTTGATAAAATCTTGTGACGTGCTTTCAAATTCAATAGAATCCCCATTTTGTGGGTCTAGGATAAGCATCGAGGTCTGGATATATCCTTATAGTGATTTCAGAACTGAGATAGATTTCAGCACCCTCTACATACACTCTTATCGTGTAAGCACCAACACTCAGCTTCCGACCGTTACGGTTTCTCGTGCTCCAAGTGAACGATGAATCACCCAGCGGAACAGGAAACAAGGTTTTGCTTTGAGGGGGAAACGTCGGTATAGGAGGCATCCAATTGATATCTATACAAAGAGCGTAACCAACAGGTCTTCCATCTGAATAAACAATATAGTGCTCTATACTACTTGGATATTCTATGGGCACGTTTTTACTGTTAACCACATAAACATAGACCTTCACGACCTCTCCCCTCAAATATGAAGGCTTGTCTGTTTCAATGTGAAGGGAAACTGTGCCATCATCGGAAGAACTTGAATCACCCAGTGCAATGGGTGAAACCAGCGTAAACAAGAACAAAGCTAGGGCAACAACGATTAACGCCGCTTTCTTACTAATCAATAGGCCTGAATCCGCCACTCAAATTAACTAATGCTTCAATGCAATATAAACGCTTTATTGGAACAACTTTGAAATGATCCGTCGTCCTGAAGAAGTGCTTGACCTCGCTGAAGCCCTCACAAAAATATGCGAACCAAAGAAATAACTCCATCTACTATTATACTAGTTTGGATCTAACTCTCTTCCGCATCCATAAATGTAGAGAACCCTATATCTTCCGTCATTCCTCTTCTCCTCGCATAGGATACAACGTAACTTCCACGGTGTAACCGTTCAAACTCTCTTCTCTCTCGGACTTCAAAAACTCCTTAGCGGTAACCTTCGGAACCGTCAAGCGGCCGTCCGTGCCCATCCGACCATAAAAATCTTCATAACGGTGGCCGAGCTTCAAATGCACCTTGAATAATTCCCCAGGCTCCAACTTGAACCGCCACCTGACCAAGACTGGGAGTGTATCCTCCGATTCTTCTGAACGACGGCTTTAAAGCTCACACTTTGAGTTAAGGGCAAACAGGCTCACCTTTCCATATCTTTTCCCACCTTTTTCAACCTTTTCCAACCTTTTGCAACCTTTTCCAGCCTTTTCCCGTCAATTCCAGACGTGAGATAAACCGTTTTCAAGCTTAATTTCAAAAAATAAACGAAAAACAAGCTTTGTGAAGAACCAAAAAAATTATAGGGGGGTCTATAAGAGAGAGACACGCAAATAACGTTACAAAATCAAACCAAGAACCAACTCAAAAACAGAAAGTAAGAGTAAACTAACTGAATCTTTCGAAGACACATGATCCCTTTTGAAAGTCTAAAGCAATAGAGTGAGAACACCGTTTAGCTTTCTCTCAAGCACAACCAGCCACGTAACAAGTTAATCGTGAAACTCTATTTCAAATTCATAATGTTTAAACTCAGTATCTCTGAGAAGATAATTTGATTTTAAACTTCGGATGTGTAAATGCTTGAAAGAAAAGCTGAAACTGTCCTATCTTTTAATAGTTATAACCGTAAGTGCATTAGCACTTGCGAACAGATCGTTCTTTTCTACTGCAAGTGCAACTTACATAGAAGGTCCTATCACGCAAGACACTGTTTGGACGCTAACAGACAGCCCATTTACGGTGTCCAAAAACATAACCGTTTACCCAACTGCCACGTTAACAATAGAACCCGGAGTTGAAGTAAGATTTGGAGGAGATTTTTCGCTAAATGTGGAAGGAAGTCTTTCTGCAATCGGTGAAGAAAATAACACGATAACATTTACCTCAAACAAGGACCAACCAAAAGCAGGAGATTGGAACACGATCAAGTTTAACGGAACTGAACCTTCCACATTAGCATACTGTAGTATACAATACGCAAAAAACGCTATAACCATGGAAAACAGCAATGTGAAAATCGAAAACTGCGAAATAGCCAACAACTCTCAAAATGGAATCACCATAGAAAATAGCACAGCAGAAGTGAAACACAATGAAATAGTCAACAACCTTGAGAGCGGTATCTGCATAACTGCTAACAATCAAATTACCATACAAAACAATACAATAAGTTCAAACAAGAATGGTATACTCCTAACTGGAAACTCAACAACAGGAGTAAGCATAACAGAAAACATTGTAATGTCTAACACACAAAGCGGAATACAACTTGACGCAAATGCTTACAGCGGTCTCGTTATTATAGACAACATTCTTTCCGCAAACAACATAGGATTTTACATCACAGGCCAAGCAAGCACATACATCACTAGGAATTCCATTTCATACAACACTATCGGAATTCTCTACGAAAAAGGTACGAATCATGTTGCTTATTACAACGACATTTACGGCAATGAATACGGTATGAATGTGGGCGTCTCATTTAACGCTACCATTAATGCAGAATACAACTACTGGGGCCATGAAAGCGGACCCTACCACATATCGTTAAACCCAGACGGAAAAGGCAACCCCGTAGGTGGCAATGGAGTCAATCTGGATTTCATATTCTTTTTAACTGCTCCAATAGGCTACATCAACACACGCCCCACAGTAAGACTTCTGACAGATAAGACATTGGTTCCAACAGATCAAATTGTCACG
>Ga0114919_10005251_pt1 | contig 10350 bp, 5 predicted proteins | sample BlataG_FD_88682 | JGI IMG/M metagenome (GOLD analysis project Ga0114919, IMG submission 88682) | Deep subsurface microbial communities from Black Sea to uncover new lineages of life (NeLLi) - Black_00105 metaG | ecosystem: Environmental > Aquatic > Marine > Oceanic > Sediment | place: Atlantic... | reverse complement strand
TCCCAGCTCCTTCTCCCGATGGATGCTCCGTCCAATCCTGAAAGATTAAAAAATATGGAAATTCCATATTTTCCTATTAATAGTAATACTATTACTACTACTATTAATAGCACTTATAAAAAAGATCAGGAAATAGTAGTAGTAAATAATAGTAATAACGAAAAAAATGCTGAAATTTGGCATATTTTTTCGCGCTACGGCATCGGTCGTAACGCCAGGACCAAAAAGTTGGCAAGCCAACCGTATCTGACACCGGAATATATCGAACGCCATGCAGAGCATCTTCGCGAAGCCGGTAAAACTTTCCCTCAGTGGTCAGGGCTCCTGATCCGTATCATGGAGCGAGGCGAACCTCCGCCGCATCCAATGTTTTGCTCCTGTAAGGAATGCCTTGCCAGGCTCTCAGAATTAGGAATTGAACATTGACCTCCGATAGCGTATGTCAGAGGTTCGTTACCTTTGGTACTAAAATACTGGGTCACAATCGAATAGATGAAAAACTGATGTCAAGGCTGCCCTTTGTCAGGATTCAGCCGGCTTGATTTTACTCGGTCCTTTATCTGGATTCCCTAATTCGGGCCAATGGAAGAACACACTACCTTACCAGCGACTCTTGACTTGTCTAATAACTCATGAAACGGTACATTGCAATAGCAAGGCTGTAATCGGAAGATTCCATGATAGCGGTTGTTTCATCAAACTGTAGTGGGCTCATTAATTAATTTTTGACATATTCAAAAGCATGTCATCGGTTATTTATTGAACTTTAAAATAATTGTATGTTGTGCCAGACAATTCGGAAACCAGATCGTTTACGACATCCCATATGACTTGAACCGGATGATAAATAAAGGTGGCTACAACATAATCCCCACCTGGTGATCGTACAATGCCTGCATCCCCTAATGTGAAGATTATTCCGTCGACTGCTTCCCATCCATACATCCGTGCCAAAGGAGTGTTTTCCGGTAATCCTGCCTCTAAAAGCGCTTTTATTTTAATTTTCTCCAGGTATTTGATCATCATTCGGCACTCATCACGTGTTATTTCCCCTCCAAATGTTTCGATAAGATCCCCCTCTCCATATTGACTGCATACATATATATCTTGCAGTAATTTGCCGATATTAGTTGGAGATGTTTGGTTGTATAAATCGGGATTTGTACTTACATCGTTCCTTTGATTGGCGGGAGTGTTGATCAATTCGATAAGCACTGAATCTGGCTTAAAATAGCCAGCGATAAATGTATTCTCTAATCCTAGTGCCAACATATCATCGGTAACTATTTTTGTCGGACTCCACCGATCGATTAAATTGAGCATCACATCATCTAAATGCAGATTTCCAGGAATCGTAATTAATGCGTCAATTTTTTTTATCTCGTTTGCCTCAGGAACACTAGAAATTTTCTTGAAGGCCGATACCATGATCGGGATTTTGATCAGGCTTGACGCAGTAAATGCCACATCCGGTGTTTTTGGCAAATCCTCTCCTAATCGATAAACAAAGTACAGATCTTGACCAGTTTCCAAATCAAGTATATAGACCGCGATGAGTCCATCAAATCCGGAATTTATAATCGATTGTTTCAGCATTTGCTCGAGGTCTTCCATTCCTACCCGCGTTGGTTCTAATATGATGTAGGGTAGTTCAACCGATCTATCATTTAAGGAATGTAATGCGCGATCAATAACTGAAATAGATTGATCAACATCAAGCCTTGAACCTTGTTTACTGGGAAGAAATCTATTCGTGCTAACTTCAGGTCTGACTGGCAGCGGAATTATGTCATACCGAACTGATATTTCATTAGTGAGAAAATAATATAGCTTTGACTTAGAATAGCTAGCTTTAAGTGATATCTTCTCACCGGTTGGTTTTTGATTTAAAACGAATTCTCGATAAGTGTTCATTACCTCATTAAGACTTTCACTATTTGAAGCCTCGGTTATCATCGATTTTGTATCTAGCTGGAAGTCAATGGTCTCGGGTTCCAGCGTAATATTCACCTCTCTGTAGTGCAATTCAATGGGTCGTAAATAGTGCTCTTGTAATTGTTGTTCGGCTTCTTTTTTGTATAACCCCCCAACAGGTATTCCTGCGATTATTGTCCCTTCAGCTAAAATCTTGCTTGCATGATAAAACCGATACGCTTGAATGCCAGCTATCGATATTGCAATTATAAAAATGAGGATTAATATACGAATAATAAAGTAGAATGGACGATGACGCTTCTGTCTCTGCGAAAAGTTCGGATATTGTCGCATTAAAGACACCAGGAGAATTATGTCTTTGATTTTTAATCAAACGGATTAATTTCGATTCCTAATTTATCCAATTCGGGTCCTGGTAAACGTGATACTCATATAGTCCCTGATCCAATGTGGGTTGGGACGCAGAGAATGTGGTCATGTGATAATGATCCCATCCCTGCCATTAACCGGCTCAATTTTAGGGTTTGGACACATATTTCCTTAGCGACAATACGAAAACGAATTTCTTTTTAATTGTTCCTCTATGACATACTCGGTAATCCATACGGCAAAAGCGGTCGGGATATTATCGGAAACCATCCATTCCTTATGCGCGCTTGATTTATTCACACTTGTATGAATCCCCTCGAGATAAAATCGTTTTAATTTAAATCCGGAAAAAATCTTTCGTATTATACTCCACCTAACCCTCAAATTTAGGTGGGACACACTTGATAAAGTCAATATAAATCGCTTCTCCAGTTATTACGCGATTTATCTGATGAATCCGTTCAACTTAAACACTGGTCAAATCATATTTCTCTCGTTGTAATCTCATTTTTCATCGTCCTTTAAATGGGATTTTCAACCAGGATGAATATAACAATTGAATGTCTTTATGCACTTTTCGCCATATTAATTGTTTCTGTCATAATCCTTATGGAGAGTCGCACTGATAGAAATACATCCCAACAATGAGGAACACAATTAATCATCTTCGGTATTCAGATAACTACAACAGCTAATAAATTGATGGTTGCGCTCGAGGACATTAATGGGAAATTTTTATTATCATAAAAAGTGCCACTGCCCTGGGAGAGTGATTTGTTAAGAGGTTGCACAACATTATCCAAAATGAAATAATCGACAACAAGCAGCGGCTCATCTATTGTTAAACAAAAAGCCGCTGTCCAGCTTGGGGTTCCAGATTTGGACCAAAGGCTTATACAAGCCAGGTGGGCAGTGGCTTTAAAACATGGTAAGAAAGTCTAAACCTGAATAGATAATAGCAGAATTCTAGACCTAAGTCAATATAATTTATTCAAACAACAACCGCTGTCTGGGACAAGAAAGGCAGATCGGTACTTCTTAATACCAATCCTTTTAATCGGATAGCGACGATTTTATTTTATCACTAAGTCAACTGATAAGTTTTCTCTTACATAAATCATTCAAAAGATAGCTCTGAAATGGTACACAACAGTGAGCGTTACCATGAATCACTGAAAAACTTGACGCCAGCAGTTATTTATTTCGGGAAAGTAGAGGAGGTGTTGACCAGAAGAGAGGAAATCAAGCGGTAGATAATCCGCCTAAGGCGCAGTCAAAACTTGCAGCCTGTAAAAGTATAATCATATTATGTATATGCTGGAAAGACTCACCTACATTAATGCAAGTTTTGTCCCAAATGTTTTAATGACAAACACCCAAAATCTGGTGACCTCAATTCTTCTGTAAAGGAAGTATGTTCACTGAAAACAGATTAGCACTTTTGGTTACATAATACAAGAGCCGATTTGACAGTCCTTTTTCCAGCGGAGTGGATACAGGATAGATTATGTTTCCCATTAGTTGGCTTTATATTATGATACTGAAAAAGATGAAATCAGCAATTTGTACATTTTATCCTTGGAGCGGTTCTATTGATTCAGCTGCTCCTCCGGGGATTCGAACATCAGACTCACTAAATCGAATTATCGATCATATTTGATTTTTGTCCACTAGCCTCAATTTATGATTGATAGCATTGACTATTTCAACAGGATGATCTGAAACGCTACATTTGACATAATTCTCTTTTTATACCAAAATAGCTTATGAGAAAATACTCCTTAACAAAATTAATGTCGGGAGGCAAAACGATATATCATGGATGAGCAAGAAGAGCTTAGAGGATGGGGATTGACAGAAAAACTACCTGCCTCATTCGTTAAAACACTTAATTATACAATTAATGAGAAGAGGAAAGAGGGGAAGAGCTTCATGTGGGCTGCTCATGACTTCGGGGCCAAACCTGCAACACTCAGCCGATGGGTTGCTGGGATGGGTCCCCTAAATGAAGGGGATATTCGCAAACTTGCTGCTACCATCGGGCCATTGATTTACATTACTCTGGGCCTTCCAGTGCTCGATTGTACCGTTTCAGCTCCTGTGAAACAAAATGGGGTGGAAATATAGGCGAGGCTTTTCGGCTAATGGGCAGGCATAACTAGCAGCCTGTCTATTTATAATCGGTTTATGTAAAGGCTGGAAAGACCCTCCTAGCTAAATGCAGGTTTTGGCCCAAATGCTTTGGCTACATAAAGATAGTATGTTTGAATTGCTTAGCAACATATCAAACTAGAGTAATGTTTTGAACGAATTTTGGATCAAAGCTGATTCAAGATCAGCATAGGAGCATCAAAATTTGATTGGGCGTATTATAGGTTTATTAACGATCCCTTTGATAGCGATAACCATTTGGGGGCTGATTCGTCAGGTGCGCAAGGAGCAGCGCATGAGGAACTCAACCCCTATCATCGGGTTGGTAATGGCGCCAATCACTCTCATCATCAATATTGTATTTCTTCACCGTGCTTTCTCTGCCTGTTTGGGTCCGATGCTGTTAATTGTTGGATTGGGTCTCGGGACCGCTTGGGGTCAGACCAATCGTTTGTTTGTCAAAAATGGGGATCTGATGGCTAAACGGTCATATTTGCACTTGGTTTTTTGGGGGATATCTTATGCCTTAACCCAGGTTCTCGCTTCGTTTGCACCTGCATATATTGTAGTTGGGGGATTATCAGCGATGTTTTTCAGTACGGGTTCTACATTGGGATCCAATTTTAACCTTTTCATACGCCAAAGGAGAATGTTAACATCAATACCATCAAGTACACCCACCGGTACATCCGGTGCCAACAGACCTCCCAATCTACCAGAAATCGAGGGAATATCTAATAATCTTGCGAATAGTTCACTTGCGAAATCGAAAAAACAGCCAATAAGCTTACCCCATTGATGGTTTTTCACGAATTCTCCTACCTTCCCCCAATAATCCGCCCATAAATAGCCATTTATCAATAAAACTTCAAAGAACGGGATATTCTTAGCCTCATTGTTTGGTTGATTATCGCGTTGAATCCTGTAGTCAGTTTCATCCGACCAAGCTTAACCGACTATATGATTTTATATAACTTGGATAGGAAGCGAGAAAAATCTCATTTGCCTTGTTTACCCATTAAGTGGATGACAATTCATGGAAAATCCAGCACCACGGTATAAACAGTCTGAAGCCGTGTATCAATAAAATCATTTCACAGTTGTTGATCAACCTCAAAGATTTCGCTCCAACAACAACCGAATATGTCCTCTGCATGAAAGCGTATTCCCAAAGGAGAAAGGTGATCAGAATAGGTATCACTAATAGATTATCTTAACCCTTATATCGATTAGCCTGCCCTCAGTAGTAGGGCAGCCGAAGGTTTACGACAGTGGTCAGGTCTTCTGATCCGCATCCAATGTTTTGCTCCTGTAAGGAATGCCTTGCCAGACTATCAGAATTAGGAATTGAACATTAACCTCCGATAGCGCAGATCAGGGATCGAAGCTCGAGTAGCGAAAACACTCCCGTAATTATTCGACTGTAGAATAGCCATACAACCGTAGGTTGTCGACTTTCGGTTGTCGCTGTTCTCCCACAAGCAAAACGGAGTTTTGCGACGGCTTTCCCCCAATGGTCCGATCTTCTGATTTGCATTCTGACATGAGGCGATACCTTGCCCCGTAATTGGTTCAATTCATACTCTGAATGTCTAATGAAATTTCTAAATTAGAATTTGAACGGGTTCTTCTTCACCTGCATCTTACCCCCTGATTCCCGACCCACATTCCCGCGATACTATCATCGAAACTTATCGTAGCTCTGTTGAGAGGGAATAATGTATATGAATAAATTCTCGAAACAAAAATCTAAAATCAAGTGAAAATCTTACAATATTGTAAGGACGTAATAATTTCTTATCAATAGTGTACAATTAATATTAGATTAACTATTTCCTTACCGAAATGAAAATAGAAAGGGAGTGGAATTATGACTTACACAATCACAGGCAAAATCTTTGAAAAAGAAACTGGTAGTCCTCTTTCCGGCCTGATCGTCCGAGTTTCCGACATAGACAACTTATATGAAGATCAACTCGGGATGGCGGTAACGGATAACGATGGAAATTTCCAATTCGAATTTCAAGAATCAGCTTTCAAAGAGATTTTTAAGCGTAAGCCGGATATATATCTCACCGCTTATTCGTCAACATTCCAGCCAGTTTTCCATACCGAAGAGATAGTCCGCTGGGGTGAACGAGAAGAAGAACACTTTGATATCAGCATTCCTCGTGAAGATTTGCATGGTGAAGTCTCAGACTTATCTGACGACTACATCGATGTTTCTCTCCATTTGACCGAAGAAAATCTCGTCGTTAAAGATATTGATGGATTCAAGTCTCCTGAGCTTCCGGGATACACACATGGCGGGATTCCCGGGGAACCCGCCTTGCCGATGCAGCTGCAATATCTCGCCCTTGCCCGCGGTGCAGATGTGCTGGAACTGGAAGTAGATCCTGGTGTGCCAGTAAGAATCACTGATATTAAGCAGCCAATGCCAGTACAGGAATCGGTTCCTCACAATGATATTGACCAGGAGGAGTATAACGGTGAGATCCTTTTCGAGGAATACGAGACTGTCTTCACTCCGCTAGCGGAAGAATTCCTTTTGAGAAAAGGACCTTATCCAGAGGAGCTTGTACGCTTAGAAGGCAAAGCGGTTTTTAACTACATCCACCTTGCTTTGGTGAGGGTCACCCCCGTTCAATACGATTCCGGAACAGAATCCTATCTATTCTACCCAGACCTGACCTACCGAGCTAAAATTACGCATTCTCAACAAGAACAGTTCACCGGCGCTCCGGAATCCGAATACGAATCAATTGGTAGAACCGAGGCGGAAGTTCTCGATCTATTTTTGCTTCAGGATAATGTGTATCGTATGAAAGACTTGCGGCTGCCATCAGACTTAATGAATCCGCATGAGATACCACATGTAATTATCACCGACAATTTCAATTGGCCCGAAAAAAGGAAGCAAGGCAAGTTTCTCAAAGGTACTGCTCTTGATGGAGACTTGATCACAGAGTTTAACCATTTGGCTGAATGGAAAACTGCTAAAGGGATACGCTCAAAGGTAGTTTCCGTGAGCCAGATTGTCGCTGGGCAGTTCGGTGACATGACCGAGGGAGGAAAAGCGCGTGACCTACCGGAAGTAATTCGCAACTTCGTTAAATATGCTAATAAGACTTGGAAAACTGCTTATTTCCTGATGGGTGGTGATATCGATGTGGTTCCAATGCGAAGGTTAACTGGATCTGATCCTCATAGATCTTATGGTGTTTATCGAGGTAATCAAAACCCTCCCAATCCGGGGAGATGCTACCTTGATTTGGGAAATGCAATCCTTAAAATTCGGCCTAACTTCACCCCGAGATCGGATTCCCCTCTAGCAACTTGTAAAAGCGGGATTACGATCCCTTTTGACCGCAATGCCAGTAGCACTCGCCTGGGTTGGTATTACACCTCTGAGAATGACTTTACATACAAGAACCTTGGTTTTACACGTCTGGCGGATGGACAATCAAGTAGATATGTCATCGTTCAAGGTCCAATCACTACGATTGATGACGATCTTTATTGGCTTGTACATGGTGAAGGTGGTAATGCTATCCCTTCTGATTTTTACTATGCAAGTATCAAAGGGTTCAATTATTCCAAGGCGGGTTATCACGACTTCGATTCAAATAACAACGGGTTATATGGACAGTATTGCTGCATGAGTAGCGACAAATCCGTCTCTCTGGATGGGGTGGATTTCATTGCCGATGTTTTCCTGGGAAGAGCCTCAGCGGGATCAGGCAGCCAGGCCAAAGCGTTCGTTGATAAAGTCATCGCATATGAGAAACTTGAAGATGCCCAGGGCAATCCCTTTGATCTTGATTACCTCAAAAAAATTATATATGTTGCCTCCATCTTGGGAAGTTGGAGGGCTCACAAACGTCAAAGCGATACGAACACTCCCCCCGCAAAAGGGTTGTTCACCCATAAAAGGGGTTCTACGATAACACGGATAAACCTGAGTTTTGACATTCCGCTTTCAGTAAGTGGAAAGCCAAATTATCGTTTGGTAGCCCGAACTTTGGGAATAGATGAAGTATTAGAATATAGTATCTCCCCCTCCAGCAATAAACCCAGCTGGCATTTCTGCACGGACAACACCTATTCAGTAGTGCAGAGTAACAGGGCTTCCCAATTCGTCCGGGTAAATGGTCCAGAAGTTTTTATTGATCCAGAATTATTCGTCTGGGATTATATCCCTGGCTTGGAATCAGCCACAAGACAACAAGAGGACTTACGTTTGCATTTGGATAAACTATTTCCTGACTTTAATAAGGTGCAGCGTCACTACGACGATTACTTCAACTTATTTCCTCCTCCGCATATTGATAAACTCAACAAAGCCAGGCTGAATGCCTCGCTCGATCAGGGTTGTCATTTCCTGAGCTTGAATGGTCATGGCGGTGGTATTGGTTGTTGTGGTTTATCCACCGGCAGCGGTCCAAAAAGTTATCACATAAACAATCGAAACAAGTATTTTATTGCATTCGCGAATTCCTGTTTAACTGCGATGGTCGATTACAATGATTCTGCTGCCGAAAAACTGACCCTCGATCAGGATGGTGGCGCCGTTGCCTACGTGGGTAACACTCGAATTAGTTGGGGAAATAATGAGCAGTCGTTCTGGAAATGTCTTGCGCATTATGGGAGAATCGGTCCTGCTTCAGGATTATATGAAAACTTTATATTTTTACGTTGGGTTTGGATGTTATACACGCAGAATCTATTCGGTGATCCAGAGATGCCCGTATTCACAAAGACACCCGACACTCTGCAAGTCATTCATAGCGACTACACGGAATACGAGGTTTCTCCACTATTCAAATTACAGCGCTTCATGCGCCCGATAAGACAGGACCTCGTGAAATACTTCCCCTGGATCTTCTCGAAGGAAACCCACTCTGGTACGATCCTTTGGGGGAAAATCCTCAATGTCAATGTGAAGGTCAGAGGTAAAAACCTGCCTAAAATGAGGGTCACAATTATGGCTGGCTGGAAAGGAAGCTTGACAGATCCAGATTTATTCGAGTCAAAAAGCACCGATGCATATGGAAATGCCAGTTTTCGGCTTCCAGATAAAGGGGGAAAAACCGCCAGAGAGCTTCAGGTCACTGTGGTTGGGCGGAACTGTAAACCCTTCACAACCAAAATGTGGCTCAAATAAATCGACAGATGATTAATTGGGGAGAAATATTGTTTCAAAGGTTTTTAGGTGAAATGATATCAAACTTGCGAGATGGATAATTGGATCTCGGATATAAAAAAGTGTACACTTGATAAAACCATTTTATGCAAGGACGTGTTTTCTACTTTTTTAAATGTTGTTCGCCGTCTTGCACCCTCGCCCCTCTCCTCCCTCTCCCACCTGAAAGTAAAGCTTAGCTTTACGACGCTCAAACCAAGGATCAACCACCGGCATCGGCCACAATCTTATACTGTCCTTTCCAGGGCAATCCATCACCACAGTATAAACAGGCTGAAGACTCTTATCAATAAAAATCATCTCATAGTTGTTGATTAGCCTCATTTCGATTATCCCATCCTCTGTAGTAGGGCAGCCGAAAGTTTACGACAGGGGTCAGGTCTCCTGATCCGCATCATGGAGCGTGGCGAGCCGCCGCCGCATCCAATGTTTTGCTCCTGCAAAGAATGCCTTGACAGGCTCTCAGAATTAGGAATTGAACATTGACCTCTGATTGTGCATGTCAGGGGGGATCGAAATCGGAATAATGAAAAATTCGATCGCTTCGTAACCAATTTTCGCCCTGATCGTACAGATCAAACCCTCCGCAAACCCCCCCGCCTGCTATCAATGTAAAATAAATATCATTCTTAGAAACGAAACTTCCTTACAATATCAAGAATTAACCATTTTGAATTGTTCAAACCGCATTT
>Ga0114919_10005246_pt1 | contig 10356 bp, 8 predicted proteins | sample BlataG_FD_88682 | JGI IMG/M metagenome (GOLD analysis project Ga0114919, IMG submission 88682) | Deep subsurface microbial communities from Black Sea to uncover new lineages of life (NeLLi) - Black_00105 metaG | ecosystem: Environmental > Aquatic > Marine > Oceanic > Sediment | place: Atlantic... | reverse complement strand
GCAGCATGCCGATTATTATTTGCTGAAAGCAGCAATCTTCTCTTTTAATGCTCGACAGGCTGCCGTGGGGTCGGCGGCCTCGGTTGCTGCAGAGCAAATAGCAATTGCTTTAGTGCCAGCCCTTAAAACTTCCTCGATGTTATCAAGCGTTATGCCGCCGATGGCGAGGTGTCCAATGCCGGTATCGGCCAAGATTTCCACACCTTGCTTTACGTAGTCGAGCCCAACCGGCTCGGCGGTCGGCTTTGTTCCTGTTGAAAAAATCGGCCCAAGGCTAACGTAGGTAGGCAGCTTATCGCAGGCGGAACGCAACTGCTCGAGCGAATGGGTACTCTTGCCAATAATCAATGGAGCAAGCTGCAGCTTGCGGGCCTGCTCAACCGGCAAATCATTTTGGCCGAGATGCACGCCATCCGCACCGGCGGCAGCGGCAATATCAACCCGGTCGTTTATTATGCTCAAGACGTTAGCATCCTTGCATATTTGCACAAATTCGGCGGCCAGAGCAAAAAGCCCATCGTCCTCGATTTCCTTTGCGCGCAGTTGAATGCAATCGGCACCGCCGGCCACACACTTATGGGTCAAGGAAAGTACATCGGCGGGCAAATTGCTGGTAATTACTATATACAATCTGACCCGTTTGAATTTTTCGGTGGTGTCGCTGAAAAGAACAATATCTTTCTCAAGCGTATAGGCAGTATATCGCAGCTTTTCGATTTTCTCGGCTACGGAGGGATTTAGCGTTTGCGTCGTTTCTGAAAGCGCCCGCAGCGCCTCAGTCAAGCGTTTGCAGGCAGCAGTAAAACAATCCTTCAAGTCAGCACGCTGAAGCTGGTTCTCGACCGTTTTATCCACACCAATATCAGCGAGCGTATCTCTGCTTGAGATAAGCCGGCCGGCATCGAGCTTGTCAATGGCGGCGGACAACTCGTGACGAAGCTGCTTGGCACGCTCGGTTAATGGCCCCGAATTCAAAGCGAATCTGCAAAATTCCTCCATCACCCGAATCGCCTCGCGGGCGCGATTGAAATTGGCGTCAATAATCCTGTAAACAGCACGTTCCATAACGCAATTGATTATACGAGCTGCTGTTGGTATTGAGTAGCAAAAATTAAACAAAAACGGTTGTTATGCGGGGAATTGAACCTAAGAACAAGGAAAGGTGTTGACTAAGCTGGCGGTTTTGGGTACTATGACCGCAAGAAAGCCTGGCAGCGTGGCCGGGCAAAGATTATGCTGAAAGTAACTGCTGGAGCCGGTTACCTCAACGCTCGCTCGGCTCCACCAGCTCAGGAGAACGTTGTATGGCAGATAAACGAATCACTCGGAGAAAATTTATGCGAGACGCTACAGTCGGTGCTGCGGGTATCGCCGTGGCGCTGAGTGCGGCGGACCGGGCAGCGGCGGCGAAGAAACCCGCAAAGCCCAAGAAAAATATCCTCAACTACAACCCAAATATGGAGTATCGACGGCTGGGCAAGACCGACCTTTGGATATCGGCCGTTTGCCTGGGCGGGCACTGGAAACGCGTCAACGTAATGAATCAGGATTTTGATGAGAACCGCCGCGAGGTTGTCGGCCGGTGCATCGAGGCCGGGATGAATTACATCGACATCACAGGCATTCGCGAACTGCTCGAGCACAGCAAGGCGCTGGCCGGGCGGCGAGACAAGATGTACTTAGCCCTGTCCGACACCTCTCACGAGCCTCGCAACCCGGACTTTCGCACCGCCAAGAAGTTACTTAAAGTTTTGGACGCAGCCCTCAAGAGAGCCAAGCTTGAGTACACCGATTTGTGGCGTATCACGGCTCACGAGCCAGGAGGCAGGCACTCGTTCGACACATCCTGTGAGATCATAGACGCCCTCGTAGAAGCCAAGAAGCAAGGTAAGACACGGTTCACCGGCATCGCAACGCACGACCGCCGCTGGCTAAAGTTTATGGTCGAATACTTCCCCCAGCTTGAGGTCGTCCTCTTTCCTTACACGGCCCGGACCCAGAAGATGCCAAAAGACAGTCTCTTCGATGCTCTCAAGAAGTGTGATGTCGGCGCCTTTGGCATAAAGCCTTTTGCAAGCAACTCACTTTTCAAGGGCAGTAGTGCACCCGACGACCCTTACGCCGAGATAGACGACCGTCGTGCGCGGCTGGCCATCCGACACATCTTGTGCAATCCGCACATAATACCCATTCCCGGCCTGGTCAGCACCCATCAGGTGGATAACATTGCAATAGCTGTCAAAGAGCGGCGGGAACTCGATTTGGCCGAGGCCCGGGAACTCGAAAAGGTTATGGAACAGACCTGGGCCAAACTGCCTGAAAACTATCAGTGGCTGAAAAACTGGGAGTACGTATAGAAAACCATAGTCCGATGACGAACTACTTTCTCGCAGAACAAGCCGGCCGCCCTGCTCAATCCGAGTCAATACGAAGGATATTGGTGTGAGACACTTCGGATTCTATTTTCTAATAATTGTACTGGCAGCAGCGACCTTTACGGTTGTAACATGCAAGCAGAAGGCCCAGCCCCAACAGAATACCAAGGTCGACGATGAACCTCCTCTGCTGCTCGATGAACCTCCGTTGCTGCTCGAGAACGGCAATAATGAAGAACTGAACCCACCCCAAGGCCCGGTAGCCGACAACAGCCGCTGTCACGTCTGCCACATAAACTACGAGGATGAGGAATTAGCCGTTATGCACGCCCGGGCCAAAATTAGCTGCGAGCAGTGCCACGGCGCCTGCGATGCCCACTGTGCCGACGAAGATAACATCACGCCGCCCGACATTATGTACCCACTGGCGAAAATCAATTCATCCTGTATGGCCTGTCACCCAAAGCAGACAATCGACACCGAGCCGCACGAATTGATTCTCGCCGGCACCGCCACCGAGAAAAAACACTGCACCGACTGCCACGGCAGCCACCGCCTGGGCTATCGCACGCGAAAATGGAACAAAACAACAGGCGAACTGGTCGAGGACGACAAAGTACGTATGATGACCGACGAAATGCTTGAAGAGAAGTAGCCTCGTTCACCGCACGCCCGGATTTCTCAAATCAGACTTTGTTCAATTTTGTTCGTTTTGTCTTTTGAATTTAAATGTAGCAGTATTACAATAGCAAACGTTAACCATAACAGACTAATTTTAGTCAACTTCACAACTTAGTTTGGAGGTTTATTACGATGGCCAATTATCTGTCACGAAGGGAATTCGTTGGGGCTCTGGGAGCAGTGGGGATTACGGCCAGCTTAGCGTCCGCAATGCGTCGGCCCGGCACTCCGAAAACACCTAATGTCGTGTTCGTGACCGGCGATGATGAGTACCGCTCCGAGGTCTCTATGCCGATGATTGCCAAGATTCTCGAGGCCAAGCACGGCTTCAAATGCACGGTCATTTATGCTGTCGACCCCGGCACCGGCGAGCGAAACCCAAAGTGCCAGCAAAACATCGAGGGGCTGGAAGCACTAAGAACAGCAGACCTCGGCGTGTTCTTTCTGCGGTTTCGCGCGCTGCCCGACGAGCAACTGCAGCTAATCCTTGACTATGTCAACTCCGGCAGACCCATCGTAGGCCTGCGCACAAGCACGCATGCCTTTCGTTACCCTCAGGGGCACAAAAACGCAAAGTACAACGCCGGCTTCGGACGCGAGGTCTTAGGCCAGAAATGGATTGCTCACGAAGGCAGCAAGTACGGCACACGAGTGCTGGCTGTACTAAAGGACCACCCCATTATGCGCGGTATCGCCCAGGAGTTCTGGGTCCGCTCCTGGCTGTATAACGTCATACCATTGCATGGCAACTGCGTATCGCTGGCATTGGGCTATGCGACCGATGCCGACCGCGGTCCCGCTGACCCAAAACAGAGGCACCCGAAGCGCAACGTCATAGGTACCCCCAACCCTGTCGCCTGGACCAAGACTTACAAAGGTGCCAAAGTCTTCTACACCTCGCTGGGTCACCCGCAGGACTTCGAAGCCGAATCGACCCGCCGACTGCTCATCAACGGCATCTACTGGGCGCTGGGAAGGGACATTCCCGAAGGCGGCGCCGCTGCGGACATCCAGGGCCGGTACGCCGCCCCGCCTACTCATTAAAGCTGCCCGACTCTGGCTGCGGCATTGGAATCTGCGTCGAAATACTAAAAAGAAGCGAAAGGGCAATTCGGACAGGGCTTTGTTCGTTAACAGGTAAGGACAGCCGCGCAAAAAATATGGAGCCATCCTCCTCCCGTACGGCCCCATACTATATCATGAACAAAACCAACATTGCTAAGCTTTCGACATAAACAATGCCGATTTTGCTATTTTAGGAATCGGGCGGGTCCTTCCTCCTCCTAAACATCAGTTTTTTAGGATGCCCCGCCCAATTATTCCAAATACAGGCGAAATACAATAATCCTGCAAAGAATATGCCAACAGTCAAAGGTCATAACGGAATACCTCGGTAGTCTCGCTTAACAGTTTGAACCAAAGGCGGTTACATCTTCACATAGGCTCCCAATTAGGAAACATGGCAAGTGTCGAAATTTAACAGCGCGTTGTTTTTTGTCAACAGAGAGCACATTCAGCCAACCCATCTTGACACATAGAAAGCTTACAAATCTTCGCACAACTGCAAAATCCACCTGATGTCTACAAAAAACAACACAGATACGTTGTGCAACAAACAAAAGCAGGAGACAAAAAGCAAAATCTGATAGGATAGGACCAACAGGGCATGGGCCCCCTTGTCTTCTGTCGAAGACAGAAAAGGGGGCTACGGGCAATGCTTGGTCAGGCAAAGGCGGTTGCGCCAGCCGCAAAGCCAACGGCCGAAAACCACTTTTTCTCCCGTTCGCACCTGGTCAAGCTGAAAAATGCTGTATCTTCGCCAGGCAAGTACTTCGGCTGCAATCTCACGCTGCAGCCGCTCGGGTAACTCCTTCCTGACCAATTCATCGGGGTCGGCACTCAAATCGTAAACAAAAACCGTCTTATTCACCGGGTTGTACACAAATTTGTGACGACCTTTGACAAAGCCTGCAGAGCTCTGCCACAGCCAGCCGGCGAAATACACCTTCCGGTCTTCCGGAATATCGGCGAGCGCATTTACACCTTCAAAGCCGGCACCGCTGGTATCAAAGCCAAGCAGCGCCAGCAGCGTTGGCGTCAAATCAACAGAGCCTACCGGCTCTAAAACCTTGCCGCCCGGCTCAATCAAAAATGGAGCTCGCAGAACAAAAGGTACACGCACTGCATCATCAAGGGCTATTCGCTCGTGCCCGTGTAGGCTGTGCTCGCCGAACGCTTCCCCGTGGTCACCGACAACACAAAAGATGGTCTTGTCAGCGACCTTCAGTTTGGCAAGCTCAGCATCCAGCCCGGCCAAGAATCTGTCGGTGTAAAAAATCGTCCGCCAATACCGCTCCACCGGCTTTGTGGTCAGTGCGGCCAATCTCTCGGGAATCTGGGCCTCAAACCACACGGGAATGTCATAGGGGTCGTGGGTAACCGAGCACATAATCGCCAACAGAAAAGGCCTCTCATCGCCTTTTATCCACTCGGCAATCGGTTTTAACATAGCGAACTCATCACAGGCCAGGTAGCCAATAAAGGCGTTAGGGTCATTCAAATCTTCTCTGGCCCAGAATTTATCGAAGCCGAGATTATGAACCAACGCAGGCCGAGACTCAAAGTCACCCTTGGCTGACTGGAAAAACGCCGTTCGATAATTCAATTTCTCTTTTAGGACCGTAGCAAGGCTGGCATACGGCTTAATTACAGGGACTGTCTCGGCAAGGTCCTGCGCAACCGAAGGGTACCGGCCGGTCAGAAGCGAGAACAGCGTCTTTGTAGTATGCGTAAGTGATGAGCGGGCATTTACAAACTCAACACCCTCACTCGCTAAAGTCAACAGATGCGGCGTCAAATCATTCGGCGGGGCAATCCCACAATCAGGCGTAATAAGGCCGGTCCTTCGTCCGTCCGCCAGGGAGGTATACCTGTATTGAACTCCTTCAAGAACAACTATGACTATATTATGGTTTACGCGTTCCCGCCCTTTTAACAGTTCAATTGTCAGCTCATCAAAAGCCGGTATTTTTCGCTTCTCACCGTCCGAACCAGCCTGAACTATCCGCTCGTAAGCACACGAAAAAAGACACCTCACCGCTCTTAACTGGCAATTGTGGCCCAACATTTCGAAAGCCACTTGTTCTGAGCCTCGCCTGGCCAGGCCGCCACGGGCAAGAAAGGCCGCAAGAATAACCAGAAGACAAATAAGGGTTCTTTTGACAAATTGCCCGCGGCTGTAAATCAGCAGCGGCGCCTTTACCAAAACGTAAAAGAAAAAGGCAAGCGCAATCGCGCTGGGGCCGAGCAGCATCACCGCCGCGATTGGCATCTTAACCAGGTTGTGCCCGACTATCGAAAATGCGTTCAGCGGGTCGCGAAACAAAGGCAAGATACTCGTCGGCAGGATTTGCATCCCCTTTCGTATCAGCAGACCTGCGTTCATAACCGACCAGGTGCACACAAGAGCCGCGGCAAAGGTGACTATCCGGAAGACCCATCTTTCAGGCCAGCGAAAATAAACCGCAAGCAGTACAACCTCGATACTCAACAAAACAGTGATGTCGTCAAGAATCCAGCCGAAGTAGTGACCGACCATAGCATAGTGCCAGGCATGAAAGAACTTTACCACCAGCGTGCAAAACAATGCGCCGAGCACGATGGCACTATATGCACGGGGAGCCAAAAATTCGTAAAGCCGACGAAGAGACGCAATCGCTTTAGCTTTCGGGCCGGGTTGTGAACGACCAATACCCATTGAGCAAAAAAACATCAAAAAGCTTAGGTTTTCAGCAAACAGACAGCCTATGTTCCACTTTACCGCTTGGTTTCCTCACTACCCGTCACACGCTATACATTATACCCTTTGGGTCAGCATCGTGAAAGAAACATTACAAATTCAGGCTCTCGATAACCTCTTGCAAAGGCAGTTCCGCATAGCAAACAGCGGTATCGGCAACGCCGTAATAAATCCTCAGCTTATCATCTTCGCAGAGCAGGCCGCAGCTAAATACCACATTTCCGAAGAAACCTTCAATTTCGTAATTCGTCTGCGGCTCAAGAATCGGCTTTTCCGCCCTCGCGAGAACCTTCCACGGCTGGCCAGCGTCCAGCAGCACAGCGCCCAGGCAATAGCGATTGTTCCGGTCGGCTCCGTGATAAATCTCCAGCCAGCCCTCCTCAGTTTTGAAGGGCACGGCACTTGCGCCTATCTTAATTTCGTCCCAATAGCCTGCGCGAGGACTCATAACATAACGATGGTTGCCCCAGCAGACCAAGTCGGAAGATTCCGCAATCCAGATCTCCTGCTTTCTAAACAGCGTAGACGCAGGCCTGTGCAGAGCATAATATCTGCCGGCAATTCGTTCGGGCAAAAGCACCACGTCCTTGTTCTCCGGACAAAAGATTAGACCGTGACGCTCGAAAAACTTAAAATCCTTCGTCGATGCCAAGCAGCTCGTGACACCAACAGGACAAACGGCGACGTAACTGATATAGTACGTGCCGTCAATAAGGGTGATTCTTGGGTCTTCGATCCCAAAAACTTCATATTCATTTACCGGTGCAACAGCGGGCGTATCTTCAATCTCAAAGTTGATACCATCCGTGCTGCGAGCTACTCTCAAATGCGAAATCGATGTTAGATACGTTTCGGTCGGCGTAAATATCAACCTCGGGTCGGAAAAGTCGTTGTTCGAGTCATCTTTTGAGAACTTCTTTGTGACAATGTCATCTTGCTCCCCATCGTAAATGCCAACTAACACAACATCCGGATGTATGCTGATCGGCCTTTCCGCCACCCGAAGCAGCAGAATAATTTCGTCTTTGAAACGCGCAACGCCGGCGTTGAATACGCCGATGACTTCAAAGTCACTTCTGGAAGGCTTAACATCCTTCGGCTCAATTATTGGATTGTCTGGCGAACGAAATACCGACACCTGCCGACTCCTTCAGCTTAACACTTTCCGTCAAAAACACACGCCACCGACACCGCACAAATAGCTATTCAATGATACCTTCTCATAATAAGTTTTGCAAGAAATTCCAGCTCAAATGGCGTATCTCGGCTGGGTGTCAGTGATGGTGTGCTTAAGACACGCGGAGGGCCCGCCAATACTGTGCGGGCCCTCTCGGTCTCAGAATTATTACTGGTTAAGGATTAAGGCCAGGTTCCGAATCTGCCGCAGCGCCTATTCTGGCGGTCTTGCTGCCGGTTTCGCTCGTGTTGCTGCTGGTTTTGGCGGCGATCCTGCCGGTTTTGGCTCTGGCGGCCTGCCCAAAATCTCTGTCATCTTCTCATCGCGCAGCTTCCTTAATTCTTCCGTCAAATCGCTCTCTCGCAGCATAAACTCTATATAGTACTTGCCGCCATCCATCGGAATACTTATCTTGCCGACATAATCCTCGCCAGCCCTTCCTATCTTACCGCCACCGCCGGAGGGCCGCCGGGACATTCTTGGTGCTCTGCCAACAGCCTGTTTCTCCTTATGCAGTGGCCCTGCTATTTGGATTTGATTAGCTTTAATATTTATGCTGCTGGCTCCGTCAACCATAGCTACTACATTTCGCAAGGCCTGCCCAAGCTTTACGTTTTGCATATTAATCCCTATACCCCCGTCCGGCCACTCAGGGGTACGCTTATCCATAAGCAGCTCCATACCCGTCCAGTTTGCAAGCCGCTGAATTATCATAGCCGCCTCAGCATTCATCGAAATATCAATTATCTGGTTGAGCTTCGCTTGCCGAAAATCCTCTTCGCCCACAATATGAATCTCAGGAATCTGATTGAGAAAATCCATACCTGAAAGATACCACTTCCAATCTCTTTTGCTTAGAAGTTGAGCTACTGTCACTGGTGCAGAAAGTTTGTACCACTCTTTCGTCACCTTCGTCGTGACCACTTTACGCTCACCTTTCTCGGTTTTTTCATCGACAGTTCGTACAACCTTCTCCCTCTCCCTGAGCAGCCTTAACATCTCGTCTAACTCGTCGTGCCAGTCAATCGGCAGGACAATTACTTCTCGTCCCAGCGCCTCATTTATGGCTCTTTGTGGTTCCCCTGCCCAGTAGCTTGTTACCGGCTTTATGTATATGTCCCTTAGCAACTCCAGTTGCTTAAAAGTAGGTCTGCCGAGGATATGCTCCAGTTCCAGCCGGGGATATATCGTAATCCGCCCTTCGCCCACCGCATACCGCATAAAAAAGGCATTCAGCATCTCTGTTAAGCTCTCAGCCAGAGGCCCCTGCATCATTACCGAAAGCCGCGTTGCCCCTCCCTGCGGCAGCTTCCACACCGCCTCATCCGACAAAACAATTTCCAACTCCGCTTTTTCTCCGATTTTTTCCAGCGCCTCAGCGATAGTAACGTCCTTCAACTGGATTTTAATCTCCTTGCTGAGCTTGGCCTGCAAGTCGAGCTTGTCCGCCTGCACGAAACCCGCCAACACACCGACCAGAACTAACACAACCACCATCTTTCTCAAATTCATCGCGTTCATTTTTGCCTCCTTAATCTCAAAATTATTCTCAGAACAAACGAATCAAATCTCTCAAATGGCCATTCGCGCCATTATCCGCCAGCGCCGGTTCAGGCATCCGAATTATTATCCACGCCGCCCGGCTGCCATTTTCTTTTCCCTCTCCATTCCGGTCGATAATCTCAACATCAGCTTTCGCTATCCCGCCCCTGCTATACCCGATATCAACCAAAACCTGCGACCTGCCGCCTGTGCTGATAATCTCAACCGAGGCCGACCCTTTCGTTTCAACAAACTTAACCACCGCCCGCTGGCCGTCTTCAAACTGCAAATCCATCGGCCTTTCCGTCCTGACCATCATCGCGATAAACACGACCGCCGCCGCGGCAGCAACCCCCGCCGCTATCTTAAATACAGTCGCGTATCTTCGCGCAGAAATCTTGCCCCCCTTGGCTTCATCCAGCCGAGCCGATATCGCCGCGTTCAACTTATCCCAGTCAACCTTCTGTAGCTGCTCTTCGACATTCTTCTCAAAAAGCGCATCTATTCTTTCTTTTTCATTTTCCACTTTGTCATTCCCGCGAAAGCGGGAATCCACTTCTTCTTTTCTCATTTCTACTTTTTCTTTTATAAGTACTCTTTCAGCAACACCTTCAACTTCTGCCTGCCTTTGAATACGTGCCACCCAACAGCCGCAGCCGAACAGCCCATAATCTCAGCAGCCTCTCTCTGCGACAAATCCTTCAACCCAAAAAGCGATATCGCTTTAGCTTCTTTCTTTGACAGCCTCTGCATCGCAGCCCGTATCGCTTCTTTCAATTCCT
>Ga0114919_10005245_pt1 | contig 10357 bp, 14 predicted proteins | sample BlataG_FD_88682 | JGI IMG/M metagenome (GOLD analysis project Ga0114919, IMG submission 88682) | Deep subsurface microbial communities from Black Sea to uncover new lineages of life (NeLLi) - Black_00105 metaG | ecosystem: Environmental > Aquatic > Marine > Oceanic > Sediment | place: Atlantic... | reverse complement strand
TTTCCTCATCTTTCCTCGATTTTGGCGAATCGGTTCATCAAGATTTGTATTCCCGATGAGATTTTCGATAATTACGAATATAGCTTTTATTCGGATTCTAAGCGTCCAATTTTCGATAAGCATGCAAGTAATCTCAATCATTTAATAAATTGTATGGATTCGGATTCTGATTTTTTGGTACGTCGCCATAGAGATCGAAGAGATTGTATTTACGAAGAAGGCTTATTTTGTATTAAGAGAAAGAAAGATACTGAAGCAAGAATTATGGAACAATTGAATTTCTATAGGAATGAGGGTTACCCAGAGCATAATGGACTCTATGAAGCGATGTGGTTATTTCGGCGTCATACACCGAGGTTAAAAGAATTTATGAGATTCTGGTGGGGACAAGTCAAACGCTTTTCTCGTAGAGATCAAATATCCCTTCCTTACGTGGCTTGGAAGCATGATATGAAAATATCGAGGTATAAAAAGTTACGATGAAAAAATTCGTTCTTTACACAGCAAGATTTGGAATCCCAGCAAGGTTCAACGTGCCAAAACTCATTACTCAAGATGTAGATAAATTCTGTTTTACTGATTTAGAGATTGAAACTGGCCACATTCAAAAAAATTTAATCAGGAGAAATCACGATATTAAAACTAACTTCTATCAAATAAGGCATACAAAATATGACCATCTTGAACCAACAATGCGTCAACGGCTAGTAAAGATTTGTATTCCCAAAGAACTTTTCGATAATTATGAGTATAGTGTATATGTGGATTGCAAACGTCCATTTTTGGTTGATTTCGATTATCTCTTGAGCTGTTTAAAATCTGAATCTGATCTTGCAATACGAAGGCACGGAAAGAGAGATTGCGTTTATACTGAAGGTACATTCTGTATTGAGAAATATCCAGAACTCAGATTAGATATTTTAAAGCAGCTGGATTTTTATAGTATTGAAAATTATCCCCGTAACAATGGTCTTTACCGTACAGGACTTTTATTTCGTCGACATACGAAAGAGCTGAAAGAATTTTCAAAGCTCTGGTGGGAACAATTAAAAAAATATTCCAATCGAGATCAAATAAGCTTTCCATACGTGGCATGGAAATACGACATGGAAATTTCTCTATATAAGAGGATGAAATGAAAGTCGTCATTTTAGTGTGTAATAAGTATACGTGGCTCGTTCCAGTCTTCATGCACTTTTATGAAAAATATTGGCGCGAGAATCCGTACACAACTGTAATTGTAAATGAGGCAACTTATCTCGGTAGTAGAGACCTTGATCCTGAAGGAACGTCTTGGAGTACATGGGTGATTAATTATCTCAAACATTGTACAGAAGATAAGCTTTTATTGATCATGGAGGATTTCATTATCAGAGATCAAATAGATACTGAAAGAGTCAAGCTCGCAGCAAGTCTCTGCGTCGGCGATGTTGGATGTGTAAGGCTGAATGCCCCGGATAAATGGTTCAGACGCCACGGGAAGGAAATAGGTATAAAAGGCTTTAAGGAATATCCTCTCAATCAGAAATATTCTGTATCGTTGCAAACGGCAATTTGGCAGAAGGCGTGTCTTCTCGATATTTTACGAGAAAGCGAATCTGCTTGGCAAACAGAGCACCACGGTTCTCGGCGCCTTAGAGAACTTATCAACAGATGGAGGATTCTCTGGGCAGAACCTACGATTATCGATTATCATCCGGGCGGTATAATGGAGAAAGGCGAATTACGATTAGAGACCGTCCAGCAGACGTTACTAAATTTAGTAAAGGAGGCATAAATGAGTTTAGGTTGGTTTGACGATTTAGCTGATGCAAAGGCTTACTTTACGAATGAACGTTTAGTGACAACTTCCTGGGATGCTTTAGTTATACTTGGCGATCCAACAGCGACTAAGGCCATAAAGAATGCTTATAATCGTATTTATTATAACCCGAGATATTCTGTACCGACTTACGCTGATGCTACAGCCGCGCAATTAGTGATACTCAAGAAAGTAAATGGTGAGATGGCTTATTATCTTGCTCAACACATGGAAGATGAAGACAGGCGTATGGGTTTGCGAGCGCAAGGTGTGACTAAAGCTGGTATAGTAAAAGAAGAGTATAAGGACGATATAACACTTCCTGTTCCACCACTCGTTGATGATATGTTGGATGAAGAAGGTTTTGTAACTGAAAAAGCGTTCGGTATAATCGACGTGGACAGAGATGAGGATGAATCGGTTGATACAAAAGTTGATGATTTTTAAAAATGGCACAAAGAATCGGGCGCATTCCTTTAAAGGATAGAATCTTTGAACTTGATAGAATATATAAAATAGTAGAGAGGGAGATCGCGAAAGAATTACTTATGATAGATGTAGGAAATTATCAAGAAGTAAAGGCAGTCAAAGTGCAGGAGAAAATTGAAGGGCTAATAAAAATGCTAAACAAATCAGCGATAGAATGGGCGGAAACAGCTATCCCCGAAGCTTATGATAAGGGATATGAAGTAGCTAGGACAAGGCTTGAAATTCTAGGGGCAGAAAAAGATGAAGAGTTTTCTGAGAAAACACACGAACAAAGCGTTGAGCGCGAAATAGAACTCAATACAGACGAATTAATCAAAGCTAATCTGAGCATAAAATTGACTGTAGCAACATATCTTCATGCTATGCGCCAAGCATCTCAACAGATCATGCAGATTCAAGAATTCGATTTCAGGGATGAAGAGCTCATCGCAGGTCTTCTCGACGACGCGATAAGAGCTGGAGAAACTAGAACGTATGCAAAGAATATAGTTCTAGATTATTTAAAGGGTGAAGTCGGTGAAGGTAACTTTATTCAGATAAAGGGAAGAAATTATAATATGAAGAAGTATGCAGACACAGTGGCCAAGACAAGATTAAGAGTAGTGCAGACTGAGGCCGTACTCAATTCCTGCAAAGAATATGATAACGATCTCGTACAGGTAAGCGATCATGGATGTGATTGTTTGATTTGTGAACCTTATGAAGGAAACGTCTATTCATTGTCAGGAAAGAGTTCTGCATATCCATATTTAGATTCTTATCCGCCCTGGCATCCTCGATGTCAACATAATATTACACCAACGTCTGAAGTTGCTCTTGGCGTAAGGAGCAGATATGCTTAGAGCTTATAGCCAAGATGATATAACAATCCTTTATTATGAGGGTTGCGATATTCACAATACACCATTGGCAACGACTGATGTTGAAATGAAAGCTTATATCGCTTGGGGTACTCACATGATAAGCAATATTGCAGGTGAAGAAGTTGTGGGATCGCCACGAGTTTCGAGAGCAATAGTATATGTTATGCCTGCTCGTGAGATAACTCATGCGGATAAAATAAAAATAGATGATATTGAATATGTGATTACAGAGATTAAACCTGGTAAAGATTTCTCTGAAAATCATCAGGAGATACATCTTCAATGAGTAGAGAGACAGGTTTCTATCTTGATTTTAGTGAGTTTGATAAGAACTTTTATCAATTAGCCACGAATGCAATACCAAATGATGCTCGGAAAGGATTATATAATGCTATGAATGAACTTCTAGAAGATTCGGTAACAAAACCTCCTCAAGCGCCTAAAGAATTTGGTGATCTATGGGCATCGAAAGGTGGTACGGTTGAAGTAGAAACGAAAGGCAAGGAACTATCCGTAAGCGGTGGATTTAATATTAAATATGCTCATCGTCAACATGAAGCTGAACCAGGTACTTATAAATATACCAGAGATAAAGGAGCTTCTCAGCCGGGACCGAAATTCATGCAATCGAAAATGGCTATGTTTTTTAAAAAATATATGGAGATTGTAGCAGAAACAATCAGGAGACGGGCAAAATGATTCAGGAAGTGGCAAAATTTATTGCCAATAAAGCAGGCTTGACTATAGGAACGGATCTCTTTGAAGGTCATCGGCCACAAGGAACAATAGACGCATGTGATGTACTTTTAGAGACTGGAGGAGGGTCAATTTTCCCTGAACTTCCTGAAAGAGCCGATCCTGTTTTTCAAGTATTGAGCAGAGCCGAAGATTATGTTAAAGCCCGCGCCAGAGCATGGGCTATTTACGATGCTATTTACAGAGATTGGATATACGGTTCGGCAGGATGGATACTTCCTATAGTAACGGCAGGAGAAGAGTACGAGGCAATGACAATAGAACCGTTGGCGCCGCCTCAATATATCGGAACTGATGAAAAATCAAGATTTGAATTTAGCACAAATTATGTGTTTAAAATAAAAAAACTTTAATGTTTAAGGAGAAATAAATGAATGCTCCAGAAAAAATATTGATGGAATTTTTAGAATGTTGGAAAAAGGAAAATTTCAAGAGGATGGTTAAATTTGTTCAGATTACATGGAAATCAGATCATATGGAAAGAGGAAATGATCCTAAAGAAATATTAGAAAATCTTTATGGACATAAAAAGCTAGTATATTTTGAGATAAAAAATAGAAAACAAACACAAGAAGTTTTTGTTGATATAGAAGTCATCATAAAATACAAATCTCAAATGGGAATTTTTACCAAAAAAATTATACCAAGAATAATTTGTGAAATTGAATCTTATCAACCGAGTAAAGAAGGAACATGGGGCGTGAACCCCATTGGTGCATTAAGAGAATTATGATTTTTAAGACTAAGAATTAAAAAGCTTAGTGGGATAAATCTTTTCTATCCCAATAAAATAAGCATAAACAGTAGGAGATTAATATGAGTTCACCTAACAAAGACCTTGGCCCATGTGTAGTCGTCTGGGATGGAGCTGGAGCAACGCCAGTTGTATTTCACAAGACATTCGGCGGTGTGTTCTTTCGCTATGAAGAATTAAGGGCTCCTATCAAACGTGATCAGGCAGGCGAAACAGATGTGAGCGAAGTAACTACGGGCGCTGTTAATCCTGAGTTAGAAGTTCCGTTGACTCAAGAAGAATGCGCCAGATTGCAACATTGTTTTGCTGATGCTACCGCAGGTATAACTGGTGGGCAAAAATTCCTAAAAGTTCGTAATCCCATAGGTTTAGATGTTCTTCCATTCGCAAAGCAAGTCATTGTCAAGCCCATCGTGAATGGTGTCGTTTCTACAGCTTCAGGCGAATGGTTGTATATCCACAGAGCTTTTCCCCGCATCACAATGGAACAGGCCTATGACAATTCCGGACAAAGAACAGTTAAGGTTCTTTTCAAGGGATTTCCCGATGAGCAAAGTGGTCGTACGCGAGAGATGTGGAGATATGGACCCGATTGATAAAGGAGAAATGAGAAATGCCTACTTATGACCTTGATGAGGAAGGTACGCTTTTTGAGCCTTTAAAAATCAAATTGGGTGGTATGGAACTAACCATTGAAGATGTTGGCCGAAAAGAGTTCGAAAGGATAGCAGACATAAAAGATCCTTACGAACAATTGGCAAACTGGGCTAAAATTGATTTAAAAAAAGTCGAGCCAATTCCAATGAAAAAGGTTTCTGCAGCCTTGAAGATTATCGGCAAAGAGATTTTAGGTCCAGCGGCAGGTGCGTTCATACCAAAAAAAGCCTAAAGACCTGGGCAGATAAGGCAGAGGCGATACTACTTGTCTATCCGGGTATGTTTAGTTACAAGGAGCTTCTATCAAAACGCCTCAAGAAGCGAGACTTTGAATTCTGGGCATGGAAAGCACAAAAGGCATTGGTTAGGAAAGAAATGTTATTAGCCAATACGATTAGAATCTCACAGGCAAAGCAAGAACAATACAGTCGCTTCTTTGATGAAAAGCGGACGGAACTGGCTCGTCTTGACGGAAGACAGAGTGAAGTTTATGAGGAGGCATGGGAACTCATTAAAATAAAAGGAAGAGGATAAATTGGCTTTTGATGCCGGAGCGATTAAGGGCAGGATGGTCCTTGATAAAACTCAATGGGATAAGTCTACAAAAGAGATTCGGAATTCTCAAAAGAAAATAGCCGACCAAACAAAAAAGACTACTTCAGCCGTAAAGGGAATGTGGAAACAAATCGCTGTTGGAGTGGGGGTTACAAATTTAATATCGATGGGAATAAGAGGAATGATACGACAGATGAGCGATACGATTAAGGTAGGTCGTTCTTTTGAGAAAGAATGGGCAAATGTAACCACGATGTTAGATATATCACGATCTGCGACTGCGAAGATGAAGCATGAACTCCGGATGCTCTCTCCTACGCTTGGCGATACTACCGAACTAGCAAAGGGAATGTATCAAGTTCTCTCAGCATCCATAGAACCGGCAAAGGCGATTGAATTTCTAGGTGCAGCAGCAAAATCGGCAAAGGCTGGAGTCACAGAGACGAAAGTTGCCGTAGATGCGTTGACGACTGTTATAAACGCCTATGGACTGGAGGCGGAAGCGGCTACTGAAGTTTCAGACGATATGTTCGCTGTTGTTAAGCGTGGAAAATTGACTTATGAGGAATTAGCCACATCTTTGGGAACAGTCGTTCCCGTTGCTTCTACTGTTGGGGTCAAATTTAAAGATGTCGGAGCTGCTGTTGCCACATTAACTCGTCAGGGAATTCCCGCTTCCAAAGCTACGATGCAATTACGTCAAGTTTTTATGGCAATCTTAAAACCATCAGCAGAGGCAGAAGAGATTACCGAAAGTTTAGGGATTGCAATGGGCAAAAACGCTCTTGAGACGATGGGATTAGCAGGATGGTTAGAGACGCTTAAAGAAAAGACAAAAGGTAATGCTGATATAATGACCAAAATCGTTCCGAATGTAAGAGCCCTAACTGCGGTGTTGGCATTAACAGGTAAAGCAGCGGAAGGCTTTGCTTATGATCAAGAGTTCATGGCTGAAACGATGGACTTTACAGATGAAGCATTCAGGAAGCAGATGGAATCTGTCGATTTCTGGCTCGAAACCTTTGAGACTGCTGCTGACAAGATTAAGATTGCTATCTACGAAGGACTCACTAGCCAATTGAGGGAGTCGATTAGAACGACGGAAGATTTTGATGAAAAAGTAACTCAGGCAACGAATGATGCTGCTAATGCCGTATCACTCCATGTCAGTACGATGGTTGAAGTCTTTGGAAAATTAAAAAAGGTAGTAGATGCTCAAATATGGCCGTTATTATTACTAAGAGATATTGTCACTGGAAACAAAAAAAGTACTAATGATTTAACAGAAGCTACAAATAAATTGAGAGATGCCTTGATTCGAACAGTACCAAAAGGAGCAATAGAGGATATTGAGGGATTCAAAGAATCGAATGAATATTTAAAGGTAGCGATAGATGAGGTTGTTGAATCTACCAGATCATTATCAGGATTAGACTTGGCAATGATGTGGGAATCATTAACACCACCATCAGAATTAATGGCACGATGGGAAGCTTTTTATAATCTCGTCGAAACGCCTGAACTGGATTTAATCTGGGAACAACAGACGCAGAGCATGGAGGATGATACTCTTAATTTCATGGCGTCGATAATTCCCGGTATGGCCTTTATGACCACCTCGATTACTGAAGATACAAAAAAAATGGCCGAAAATACGAAGTTGACCATGACTGACATGGCAGCAATTGCAGGAAGTGTATTAACTGGTATTGCAGGACAAAGTAAAGCTCTGGCTATTGCAGGAGCAATTATTAGCACGTATGCGGCAGCGGCAAAGACTTTACAAACATTTGGTTGGCCAGCGGCTATTCCTTTTATGGCAGCAGCGATTGTGGCAGGATTAAAGCAAGTTAAAATGATTAAGGCTCAAGCTATTCCATCGGCTGAAAAAGGCGCTTATTTACCTTCACCTACTATCATCGAGGCTGGTCATGGTCCGATGGGTGAGGTTGTCTTGCCTCTTGATAGAGCTCCGATTAAAGAAATAGTCGGAGATACATTTGGAGGCACAACAATAAGTTTGAATTTCTACGCTCCAATTCTTTCGGCTGTTAGTTTATCAGATAGGAATATGGATGAAGCAGCAGAATATTTCTTAGAAAAAGTGAAAGATGAATTTGGAAGATATGGGGGTAAATTAAATGGATAATGTATTCTTGGGTCCGAGTGGAAGTGAAACAAAACTTCCCAGATTAACATTTATGGGAAGTCCTCCTGCCTGGCCTGTAACAACTAAAAAACAAATAGAGAAAGCAACGATGTCCGATAGAAGCATCAAGGTTGCTTTTTTTGGAACTCTAAAGATATTTCAAATAAATTACGGTTATCTTACCATTGCACAACTTGAACAATTCAAAGCTCTAAACGAGTTGAACCAGATTCTCCGTTTTAAAAATGAACATGAGGAAGATGTTTGGTACAATGTTTTCATAAGTGCGTTTTCTCATGATCCTGAAAGAATGGATATCAGGCAATTGGATAGATATAAAATATCCATGACGCTTGAGGAGACGGATAATTCGTTGAGGGTATAAATAATGCAAGATGTAGCATGGGTGAATGCGCACCTCACAGAATTGCTCGCCCCTGACCCACAGCCATTGATGAAGGTTGAAATCCTTGTCGGTGGGATCTGGAAGAACCTCAATTCACTTGATGGGGAGGATTACGTTAAAGATGTCTCTGTTTCTTTAGGTGGTGCATCGATGACTCCTAATCCGGTTGCAGGAAAATGGAGTGTTACACTTTTTAATAAGGGGGGTGTATTTCATCCTGCACATCCGACATCGCCATATAAAGATTACCTAAGAACAGAAAGATTGACCAAAATATCTATAGGATCAATCTATGATGGGATACCTAAATACTGGCAGCGAATAATCGGCTTCATGAACATACCTGAATTTAACGCTCCCGATTATAGCGTACATATCAGTGGAGGCGATTATATGAAGCGCCTTGAGGAAACAGAGATTAAGTTTCCTGATAATTACTGGGGAGCACCCGCCGGTCCTGAAGTTTTCAACTCTATTGCTTCCGACGGTATAATCAGCGCTGAAGCATATAATGAAGCTGATGCAATGACGATTTTTCCCAATGAAGTAAATGCTATCCCCGTTGCTTGGGTCAGGCAAAATTGTCTCTTTAATCCTGTTGTAGATAATCGACCAGGATCAGGTGGAAATCGGGCAGGAAGCGTGACAGGTCAAGGACCAAGACCAGTTAGTATATCAAATCTAGATGTCGTTCCTGGGGCTATCGCAGCTGGCACTTCTTATCAAGTTAAATTTTGGCATAGAATAGTAGGAGGAACGGGGCTTATTGGAATTCGACTTTATATCATGCAGGATGCAGGTACTTGTTTTCACCAAATTTATTTTCCGACTGATACATGGAAAGAAGAAGTTCTTGAATTTACCGTTCGTGATAATACAGCAATACAATGGTGGTTTAAACTCGCACCCGTAGTTTGTGATCTTAGATTAGACGATTTTTCTATTAAATCATATAAATTCTATTATGATAGATATTATGATATTGCTGATGTGAATGAAAAAGGCCCTTATCGCGTCACTTTAGACACAGGAGGAGGGGCGGGATTCGAAGATGTCTGGCAGGCCGAAGAAGATGAAGGATGGTGGTACGAGGAAGCCACTGGGCATGTTTTCTTTGACATAAATAAAGTAGTTGCCACTGGAGTAAATAATCTCAGAATTTATTATTTCATGACTACGCCTATAGAGGAAATATTGGCTGATCTTCTATATCAAGCTGGAGTTCCCGATATTAATGGAGATTTGTATGCGAATGCGGCGGCAGTTTTGGCTGCAATAGAAGCCGCTCCAGGATATGTCGATCCAGCGATCGATATAAATAAAGCTTGGTTCGAACCTGGAACAAAACGTCTGGACGCTGTAAAGAAAATCTGCGAGCGATGTAATTACAGATTCTATTTCAGATATGACGGCACTCCGATCTTCAGGCCGAAGCTTGGGGCGGCGGCGGCGGATTTCACATTAACTTATCCAAAGCATGTCGAAACAGTCAAGACTTATCAAAGCCAGAATGAAATTAGAAACAGAATAGCAATAGAAGGCCTGAAACAGACATCGCATATAAACAGAGAAGAGACTGTATCTTCACAATTCAAAGGAGAGCTTGCCGACGATGGCGCTGGAGGTTCGATAGAACTTTATAGCGAAAGGACTCTGACAATAAAGAATCATCTCTTTCAAGATCAGGATTCTATCGATCACGCGGCTACGGGTATGTGTAAGATATTGCTTGACGAATACAAAGATCCGAAATGGTATGCAGACCTCAAAATTCCTTTTAATCCCGTGCCACTCGAATTTGGTGATAATATTAAATGGGAAGAGAGATTAAGTCCGGCTCTGAATATAGTGCCATCACCAGAGGGAATAATTAGAGATATAAAAATAAATAATTATAGAACAACTTATAAGTGTGAAAAGAAGTGAC
>Ga0114919_10005244_pt1 | contig 10357 bp, 10 predicted proteins | sample BlataG_FD_88682 | JGI IMG/M metagenome (GOLD analysis project Ga0114919, IMG submission 88682) | Deep subsurface microbial communities from Black Sea to uncover new lineages of life (NeLLi) - Black_00105 metaG | ecosystem: Environmental > Aquatic > Marine > Oceanic > Sediment | place: Atlantic... | reverse complement strand
CTTGTCAATTCAACAATATTTTTTTTCATGTTGGCCTCCTTGCAGAATTAAGGAATTAACTGTTATGTTAATCCTATCGGCAAAAAGGCCTAACAGACTTTATTCCGCGGACGGAGTACTAGTTCTGGACAAGCTGATTCAGGAGATGGCGTCAAATTGGGAGTCGCTTACTGAGGAGGAAAACCCTGAAATCAGTAACACCGACCGAACTCGCTTTCGAGGCGCTTGGACGGAACACCGCAGGATCCTCGGCTACACTCTCCTTGCAGAGCTTCCGTACTCGCTTCGTCGCGCCCTTCATGACCATGAAGATTTAGCAGGCATTGACTTCGACCTTTTACTTGTTGACGAATATCAGGATCTTAACTCCTGTGACTTGAATGTTATAAAACTGCTCAGCGAGAAAGGAGGATGCGTGGTAATTGGTACTGGCGATGATGACCAATCAATTTATTCCTGGCGAAAAGCTGCCCCTGAAGGAATCCGTCGTTTTCTCACCGACTACAGCAATGCAGAGGATTATCCACTTTCAGTGTCATTGCGGTGCGGAAAGCGCATCATCAACTGGGCGAATCACGTTATTCAGGGAGACCCCGACCGCCCTCCGAATCATGCAGTACTTGATCCTCTCCCGGATTCCCCAGAGGGCGAAGTCGCACTTCTTCATTTCCCTGGGAACAAGACTGAGGCAAAGGGGATAGCCGAACTCGTCAAAGGATTGATGAACGAAGGGGTTGAGCCGAAAGATATCCTCATACTCATGAGAACCGACTACAACGGCTTGTTCAGCAGACCAATTCGAGAAGAGCTTGAGAGACGTGACATACCTTATTCCGACCCTTCCTACGTACTGACTTTACTCGAACAACCGGCCCACAGGCGACTCTTGGAGCTTATGCGACTACTCGTTAATCGCAACGATTCCATCGCTTGGGCCAGCCTTCTTCATCTTACTGATAGCGTTGGTAGGGTCTTTTTCGAGTATGTTTACAACAAAGCCAAGGATGCAGGGGTGACGTTCGCCTGTGAGTTGTTGAGAGAATACGACCAAGACTTTGCAGATGCCCCATCGTCTGGTGGGAGGGCTAAGACGATGATGGATTCAATCCTCCACTGGCTGGAGGAGAACGGTTTGCCAGACGAGGAACCGGAACATGGGTGGGGACATTGGATTATCAACATGTGTGGTCATGACGGTCTTGTGCCCGAAGTTTCTGGAGAGCTTGAGGATTTACTCCTGAACTTGGACAAGTTGGTTGAAGAACAGCAATCGCTGGAACGGTATCTTGGACAGATTGAACCCTTAGGCAAAGATCTCGCCCAAGCACAAAGTGAAGGCGTTCGAATAATGAGGATGGGTGGATCAAAAGGGCTCACCGTTCGTGCTACCATAATTGCAGGCGTTGAGGATGGACTCGTTCCACGGCCTCATTCTAATCTAAGCGAAGAGCATCGCATCCTTTACGTAGCCATGACTCGTGCCAAAGAGTACCTTTTCTGCACTTGGGCTACTCGCCGCCGCGGGCCGACAGCCAGAGCCGGCCATATCAGTTTGGATCGCCGTTGCCACTCCGAATTTTTAAATGATGGTCCCATACAATCTGAGGATGGGCAAAGATTTCTTGAAGGTCGCTTTTGAGGCGTAAGCAGATCAGTTGATTTAACAGGGGTGGCGCGAGATAATTCAAGCTGTCCGGCCATATTTCGTTTTTCGAGGCACGTGCCACGAGCTACAAATTATATACCCAAACCCCCGAAAAAATGGGGCAAAAGAAAGAATAGAGAGAAAAATATTAAAAAAAATAAAAAAATTTATAACTCATAATTCATTTGAATTTTATGCTAAAAAATGATATAATTATGTTCAGATTATGAATAGAAGCCTAACTATATTTCTTGGAATCCTTAGTTCTGCATTGTTTTTACAGGTTTGGGAGCCCATTAAAGATAATGCAGAAATGCGAAATTATTATATATCCCCACTGATTGCACTAATGATTTCTATAATTATTTTAAGTGACCTAAAAAAAAATATCTTTTGCGAGATTTTTTTTGCTTTTTTATAGTAGCGTGTGTATTCTAATTGGTTTTACACTCATTTCGAGGTAAAACCATATCTATCTGGTTTTCTCATATGACATTATATATCCTTGCTACACTATGCCACTGAGCTAGGTAAGGTATACAACTCATGCACACGCGGAATCATTCAACGAAAGAAGTTGAGCATAAAAGCAAAAAGCGACGGGAACTTATTATACAGAAAGAAACAGTCTGTCCCCCGCCAGAGGCGGGTAAAAGGCCTATAAAACTGTATAATCATTGTTGGCCAGGAGGGTCAATTTAAGAATGGAGGATTGAATTTCAACTGCCGGTGCGTTCCTGGTCCACGCCCTTTGGATTTTCAATTCAAAGATGTTGCGCTTTGAGAGTATGCCCCGCCCTGTTTGACCTGACGCTCGTAAAGAAGATTGTTCTTTTCGATAAGCCTGGCTATCAGGCCGATTTGATTGAGCAGTATCTCTATCAGGTCGATATTTATCAGGGTCGATTCAGGGCTGTACCGGGGTAGAACGATAATCACATATCCGCAGTTGGTCCGCTCGGTAGCCAGCTGCGCAGCGATAATACTGCAATCATCCGCCTGGGTTACGACCGGCTCATCGCCGTCGTCAATCTTGGTACAGAGGTCCTTGAGAAGCTGTTCGCTGATGTCTAATTTCGAGAATTCCTCAGTGTCGCTGGGCCAGAAGTGGCCGATTTTGTCCATAATTATCATAATAGGACCTTGCTCCGGCAAAATGTCAAAAATCTGCCGGGCAATCTGTTCATTCAAGACACAGCTTGTTGAGGATAGTGAGTTATACATATTCATTCAACCGATTCCTTGCTTTGCTTCCGAAATAATGATGCCAGCGACAACTTCGGTATAATCCCACAGCCACTTTCCAAGCTGTAATATTTTGTGGGAAATCCGCCCCCAAAGTTCAATCGCCGGGCTGGCAGGCCGATTTATAGGACGCAAAATGGCTCGTTGACCCGCCGTGGCACGGGGCCTCTTCAATAACCGAGGGAGGATTTTAGCCGGGACATTGGAAACAATCGGCCCGGGCAGTCGGTTACGCGTGCTCCCGGGGTGGTGTTATGGCCAAAAACACGGCTTTGGTCAATGCTATAGCGCCTTTGCAGAAAGCGTATCAATTTCAAAAGCGACTGCATCTGTCGGGCTGTAGGTGCTGTTTTATTGAAATCGCCAACCAGGCAAATGCCTATTGCGTCTTCATTGGCCCAATTCTGCGGCGTCTTGCAATGTGCTCCGGTCAACTGCTTGCGCCAGCGGAACGTTACCTCCACCTGTCCGTCCCCGCTGTCGGTCCCGTTGCCTATGACAAAATCGTAGCCAATCCCGTCCCAATGCCTGCCCTCTCTGTGCCACCTGTCAAATATAGCACTGTTGCCGTTTTCCGTTCCCGAATGATGTATCACTATGGCGGTCCATCTCTTCTCCAGTCCCGAAGGCGGCAGCCAGTCGGCAGGAACATTATAATTGACTTGCTTCCGTATTGGCTTTGGCTTTACGACCTTCGGCAGAACAAACTTAGATGTCGAACTTGAATGGTTGTAAACAATCTGAGGCACGGGCTCATTGTTATATATACAGCCGCCCAGGACGAACAGACAACTGAAAATTATTACTCTGCGATACATACTTCTCCTAATTCATTAGCATCTCTGACCCCGATGCCGTTGTCACGTTCGATAAGTAGATTATGCCTGTTTTTGGCCCAGGTCTTGTGTAAGACGCGGCCTCTCTTTATATCTAACCATATATAAGGTATTGCCCTGCTCGTTGTATTTGACCACATCCATATACGAACGAATGAGCAGTAATCCTCTGCCGTTTGGCTTAAAGAGATTCTCGCCGGCTCGCGGGTCAGGCACGGCAGACGGGTCGAACCCGACGCCCTCATCCGTTATGGATATCTCAATCTTATCTAAGCCCAGTGAATACTCAATCTTCACCTTTTTGGTCGGGTCCATTTTATTGCCGTGCTTGACGGCATTGATGAAGGCCTCCTGCAGGGCCAGGTGTACGGCAAAAACATCTTCTTTAGTGAAACCGCTGCCTTCGAGCTTGGACACAATCCTGTGACATACTTGCTCGCTCGCAGAAGGTGTGTTTGGGACCACTACGGAGCAACTGATTGGTGCTTTTGATGTCATAAGCTTATAACTTCTCGATTCCACCAGCAATCACGCCCACACAGGCCAAAGCCATTTTTTGAAGAATCAGGTCTTCGGCTCCGGTTATCGACCAATTCTTGTCCCTATGTGCAACCCCGGAAAACCACCGTCAAATCCGACTTGGCCTAATCCCTCGTTGCACTTTCAACATCTTCATAAATATCGAAGGTTTTGTTCAGCCGCGTTATCTTAAAAACTTCGTAAATCTTTGGATTTATATTGCAAAGCTTCAATTGGCCTTCCTGCTCACAAATCCTCTTTAAGACCCTTATCAAAAGTCCGAGAACCGCAGAGGACAAAAACCGGACATTGCCGAAATCCAGAATCAGGTTTATCCGTTCGGCCTGCTCGACGACGGACATAATCGATTCCTGAAGTGCCCTGATGTCCATTTCTTCAAGGATTTTTTCATCGACGAAGCTTACTATCGTTGCGTTCTCAGCATACTGTACGCTTATTCTTGGCTTAATCTTGGCCATAGCAATCTCCTGAGTAAGATATAATTTTGCATGGAAATCCTATGGCCGAACGCTTCAGATGTCAAGCTTTTTACGCCCCTGCGCGAATTTTCGGAATTTTTTGCTGCCTGTTCGGCAAGCTCCTGCAGGTCGGAAGTGTTGCGCAGGGTCTGTAAATTTTGTGTATTGCAGACAGAAAAATCCTTGCGACTTCTGGTACGTAATAGATAATAACTCTTGTAAGATTTTGTGTGTCTTGCGACCCTGGTTTGCCTGAACGTACAAATACATATAGAGTGGGCAGCTTGCCAAATGCATATTAGCGAATTTCAACGTATAATATCTCGCAAGTACGAAAAGCGGGACCGACAGAGGGGCATCCCCGCCACCTTTATGTGGTTTATTGAAGAGGTCGGCGAACTCTCTACCGCCCTGGCCTCGAAAGACCAAAAAGCCGCTGAGGAGGAATTTGCGGACGTCTTTGCCTGGCTCTGCACGCTGGCGAACATAAGCGACGTGGATTTGGAAAAGGCCTGCGATAAATACACCGGCAACGACCTCAAGGGCTTCAAGCCAAAATAACGCATAGCGTTTAGCATTGTCGTTCCTGCGCAAGATTGTCACCCCTGCGAAAGCAGGGACAGGAATCTACACCCTGTTGCGCTGCCCGCTAAGCTTATCCTGTATCCCCTGCTTGTTGTCTCTCTTCGCCGACTTCGTCTGGATGCTGAATTCCCGTATCCTTGCCGGCTGCCGCCAAAGCCCTGTAAAAGCACCAGCCCAGACCGCCTATGATTATCAGGAAAACGACAAAAAGAATGACATAAGAAACGCCGCTCAATTTATCGCGAATATGCGCCGCCGTTTCCTCAATCTCCGCACCGTCCGTCAGGCCAATCAGGATTATCGCAATAGCTGCGCTCGTGTCCATCGCCGCCATTATCCCCGCCCACCTTGCCAGCCAGGATGCCTGGCTCGTCGAAGTATGGTGCTTGTCCAGAACGTGGTTGGCCAGCAGCATTGTACCGACCCCGCCGAACAGCGACACCCAGAGAATCACTTGTTTAACCGCATGCGGCATTGGGACGGTAAGCCGGACAACTAACAAAAGTGCAATTATCGACGCCGCCAAAAACGCCGTTTTTCCTTCCGACCTCCCGCCGACAACCAGGCCCTGCTCGGGTCGCTCCGGGTCTTTGACGTCTCTTCGACCCTTAGCTAAGCTCAGAATGATAGCCATAACAGGCACCAGCACGACTACACCCAGCCCAACGCAGTTGGTCAATATCCATTCGCCCTCCGCTGTCTTCAGAAAGCCCCCCTTCTCCGGATCCAGATCGTCAAAGAGCTGCCAGAAGAAAAGCGTGCCGAGGGCGACGGGAATCACCAAGCGAATCAGATAGTCCCACCATTTGCCCAATTTCCAGTCGCTTCGGCTGTTTGCGTGGCGCCGCAGTGTCCCAATCCGCCACAGCCAGCCTAAGACCACACACTCTAACAGCCCCATGAACGTTATCCCCCACGTCCCATTGACGAATCCGTCGATGGTGCCGAGCCAGTTGAATCCCCCCCGCGTCACATAAATCAGCCCGGACGCAAATCCCACCACGCTGAGAACCGGCAGAACAATGCTCCTGCGCCATCCGGTCTTATCAACAATGCTCGCCAGAATTGCTTCGGTCATCGAAAACGCCGAGTCAAGCCCCAACGTTACAAGTGCGAAGAAAAAGACAAAACTAAACCACGCCGAATAAGGCAATTGCGCCAGCGCGTATGGAAACGCCACAAATGCCAGTGAAGGGCCCGTTTCCGCCACTTTTGCAACCGCAACCGGATTGCCTGCTTGCTGAGTCACATAAGCCATTCCGCCCAACGTCGCAAAGACCGCCAGCCCCGCAACGAAACTCGTCGAAAAATCTGCGATACTAATGATGGCCGCATTGTTATTGAGATCGCTTTTTCTGTGAAGGAAGCTGGCGTAGGTAATCATTATGCCGTAGGCAACGCTCAACGAAAAGAACACCTGGCCGAATGCGTACCGCCACGTTATAGGTTTGGCAAGCTCCGACCAGACCGGGTCGAGGTAATAAGCCAGACCTTGCATACTCCCTTTAAGTGTCATACCCCGCACGGCTAATATCAGCAGCATCAGCCACGGCAGCGGGACCGTCAGCCAGACAAACTTGCCGACCAGGCGCACGCCCCTGAATATACAAAAGTACATCGCCGCCCACGTAATTACCAGCGGCAGCACTATATTCCATCGGATAGACCCAAGGTAGAAACGGGCATCTTCGATATCGACCTTGCCGAGATATGTCTCATTGAAGAAAATTTTTGCGTTCTCGACGCCCTCTATCCCCTCGCCGGCCCAGGGCAGCTCCCCGCCGCTGAAAATCCCGACGATGCTGTACCACAGGAAGCTAAAGCAATACGCCAGAATCACCGGGTAATAAGTGACTATCACAACAGACAGCACAATCCCCCACCAGCCGACCATCTCAAAGCGCTTATGCCCCCGCTTGAAGGCATCCGGGGCCGCACGCTGCGTGTAATGGCCGATGCTGAATTCAAGAATCATAATGGGGATGCCGACCACAAACAGAGCGATTATGTATGGAATCAGAAATGCTCCGCCGCCAAAGCTGTAAAGTTTATAAGGAAATCCCCACAGATTACCCAGTCCAACGGCTGAGCCGATCGCCGCCAGAACAAATCCACCGCGTGTCCCCCAGCTTTCTCTCTGCTCTTCCAAAAGCTCAGCCATCGTCGCTTATTTTCCCGTCTTGCCGCCTCCGCTTATGCTCTCAGGCACTTATGCTCTTGTGCTCGTCGGTCTTTTCTTTCCTGCGTTCTTTCGTACTTTCGATTTTGAGTTCCTCTGCGTCTGAGCTCTTATCTTTTATCCCAAGCAATTCCAGCGTATCGCGTTCGATGACATTCTTGATGTTGCCTCGCGGAACCGTCGGCAAATTCGTGTCAGCCAAAAGCATATTAAAACCAAGCAGCGTCTCTATACATTCTCCTGCGCTGCCGGCCGGAAATCCGCTGCCGAACAGCAGCTTGTCCATCACGCCGTGCTCGTTTGCCGCAACCACTGTATTATAAGTTTGCCATACACTGCCCGGCCGTATCGTCAAATCGGCATACACATTGTCATGCTTCGCTACCACCGACAGTGTCTGTTCGAGAAAGGGCATCCCCATATTTCCAATGATAATCTTCAACCCGCCAAATGCCCTGGCGACCTCATCCAAAAGGTATGGCTGAGCATACTCAAGTACCGCCTGACGCTCCGGAACCGGCTCGGCGTTATGGAAGAAAACGGGCAGCTCTAGCTCCTGCGCCGATTCATAGAACCGCATCGCCCTGCTGTGCGACGGATGAAAACCGCACGCCGAGCAATATAGGACAGCCCCTTTAAGGCCCAGCTTCTCTTTGAGCGGTTTGAGATTACTGACGCTTATTTTATCTTTTGCCGGCTCTACGACCCCAAAGCCGACCATTTTTTCTTTGTGCTTGTTGACGTACTCGGCCACCTTCTTATTGACCTTCTCGCTCGGCCCATCTGTGGTTGCTAACACTATGCACACATCTACCGTCTCCGCGGCCTCCAGATGTGCCGATGTCCCAACATCGTCGGCCTCAAAATCTATATGTGTATGACAGTCAACTATCATTTCCCGTACCCTTAACCTATGGCTTAAAATAAGCAATATCGAAGCCCCGCCTGTGGCGGAACCTCCATTCGATAATCTATTGCATCCCCGGCGTCAAGAACAAATATCGCCGCCTCTTTATTTACTCATATCGGCCTGTCGCCGCAAAATGAGAAAAAACCACGCAAACGACTCTCCATATCACACTAATCGCAGGACATTCTCTTATCTCAACCGGCGACTGCAAAATCGCCTAAATTAACAACCGTTTGCCTGGATATTTTTCCCGGCCTGACGGCGCTGCCTGGATAATGGGGTACACGACTTTTGACCGTCAAAAAGCACACAAAAAAAGCTGGAAAAATCAATATTTGGTATGTAGAATGACTGTTTTGTGATTCGGCTCTTTTATTTATATTTTTTGATTTTTTCTGCTTTGATTCGCGTCTTAGTTCGTAGAATCACCCGGTGACAGCAGGTCTGGAGTCTATTATGGATTGTCCGGTTTGTGAAAACGCGATGATTACGCTCGAACTCAAGGAGGTCGAGATTGATTACTGCACGGATTGCGGAGGCATCTGGCTGGACGCCGGCGAACTTGAAATGCTCCTCGGCGAACCGGAAAAAGCCACACAATTGCTTGCTTCATTCAAAATCGACTCCACGTCCGCTGAAAAGCCCAGAAGGTGCCCCATCTGCAACAAAAAAATGAAAAAAATTAACGTCGGCACTTCTGCGCCTATCTTACTCATAGACAAATGTCCCAGAGACCACGGCCTATGGTTTGATAAAGGCGAACTGCACGATATTTTTGACCGGGCTCAATTAGACAAAGACAATAAAATCCAGAAGCTGTTGGTCGATATGTTCGGCCACGATAAAAAGGACGAAGACTGAGGAGTACACTGTGAGCGGACCGGCGCAGCGATTGATAGGCGTACTGCTGTTTTGGACGATAGCTGGCCTCAGTCAGGCCGCGCAGTCTTCCCTGCCTGCGGACTATTCGGTCCCGGTCATTGACCTTTCGAGTGATACAAGCCGCCAGGTCATAGTTGACAGAGAGCCGGGCCAGTACCTCGGCCACCCCACGACGGTCCTGCTCGAAGACAACAAGACAATGATAGCCGTTTACCCTAAAGGCCACGGCCGGGGCGCAATCGTAATGAAACGCAGCACCGACGCCGGACTGACCTGGTCGGACCGTCTGCCGACCCCCGAGAACTGGGCTACGTCCAAAGAAGTGCCCACAATTTACCGCGTCACCGACAAGAAAGGCGTCAGGAGACTAATAATGTTCTCCGGCCTCTACCCAATTCGAATGGCAGTATCCGAAGACAACGGCGGGACATGGACCCCGCTCAGGCCCATCGGCGATTTCGGCGGCATCGTTGCTATGGCATCCGTCGAACGGTTGAAGAACGGCGACTATATGGCACTTTTCCATGACGATGGCCGATTCCTGCGCGGTCTCGGCGAACGCACAAAGCTCCGCGTTTACAAAACAATATCAAAAGACGGCGGCCTGACCTGGGGCCCGCCTGTTGCCATTGCAGAGCACCCTGCCGCTCATCTATGTGAGCCCGGCTTGATACGCTCGCCGGACGGCAGGCAAATAGCCGTCCTGCTGCGGGAAAACAGCCGCAGGTTCAACTCTTTCGTTATCTTCTCCGACGACGAAGGCAGGACCTGGACCGGGCCCCGCGAGCTTCCTGCAGCCCTGACCGGCGACCGCCACACCGGCAAATACGCTCCCGATGGTCGGCTGTTCATCACCTTCCGTGACACCACTCGCTCCAGCCCTACGTCGGGTGACTGGGTCGGCTGGGTCGGAAGCTATGATGATATCGTCAAAGGCCGCCAGGGCCAGTACCGCATCCGTCTTATGGACAACACTAAATCCGGCGACTGCGCATACCCCGGTCTTGAGCTGCTGCCCGACGGCACGTTTGTCACCACTACCTACGGTCACTGGCAAAAAGGCCAGGCGCCTTTTAT
>Ga0114919_10005243_pt1 | contig 10360 bp, 8 predicted proteins | sample BlataG_FD_88682 | JGI IMG/M metagenome (GOLD analysis project Ga0114919, IMG submission 88682) | Deep subsurface microbial communities from Black Sea to uncover new lineages of life (NeLLi) - Black_00105 metaG | ecosystem: Environmental > Aquatic > Marine > Oceanic > Sediment | place: Atlantic... | reverse complement strand
TTGGCTCGTTCCCGGGATAGGTCTTTTCTTGTCTCCAGGTATTTTTTCAGCGCCTCAACAGGCATTAGTTCTTCAGCCGTCCACTTGCCCAGCCTGAGACGTGTCTCTCTTTGTATGTCCTTGGTAATGGTAAAGTAGTGGGCTTCTTTTATAGCATTCCTGATATCATTATCTCTAAGCTGACCCTGGCACTCTGCTGGCAGGCTAATTTGGAGTCGGACTATAGCGTCCTTAATCTTGTCTTGTTGTTCAGCAATAGCCTCGAGCACCATTGATGTGGGGTCGATGTCCTGCGGCTCAATATTGATATTAACAGTGAGAAAACGGCGACCAGTTATCTGGTGAAAGTCAATGGAGACCTTTCTTTCTCCCGTTTTCTCGTCTGGTTTTATTTCAACCAGATAGAATCCTTTATCATCTTCTTCTTCGCCAAAATCTATACGCTCCAGGCTACCGGCATAGACTACCAGTGGATTCTGGGATAGGACCTGGTGCCTATGAATATGACCTAAGGCGATGTAGTCAAAAGCCGGATTAGCCACATTACTTAGCAGCAGGGCGTGTTCCTGTCCGATAGTCATTGCCCTTTCTGACCCTACCTGGGCTCCAGAGACCCAGACATGGGCCGCTAATATAGAGGGTAGTCCAGAGTCAAGTTTTGAGGTATGGGCAGTAATAATGTTGGTTAATATCTGCTGTAGTTTTTGATTAAGCTGTTCAAAGTTAAGATTTTTGGTCTCTTCTTTGGTTAGCAGGGCGCTGCGCCTCAGCCAGGGTAGAGAAGCTATCTGGATAGTCCCGTTTTTAGTTGGGATATGGTAGAGTTCAGGGCGGTTAGAGACATAAACATTTTTAATAGCTAAAGTATCGAAGATTTCAGTGGTGGTAGCTCGGCCAATAGCGTTAGGCAAGTCGTGGTTGCCAATAAGGAGGAAGATGGGAATACCACTGGTGGACAAACGGTTAATGCGTTTGGCAAATTCCCGTTGCTGGGTCTGGGTCGGCTCACGAGTCTTATAGGCATCACCACAGAAGAGGACAAGGTCAACCCTGTTTTCCAGGGCATAGTTTACCACCTGGTCAAGAGCTTTCAGGAAATCCTCCAGACGCGTGGGCAATCCAGTTTCTGGATTGATATGTCCGTAGCTCTCAACCCCGAGGTGAAGGTCAGCAAAATGGAGAATTTTCAACCTCTCCCCCTTTATGTTTTTCTTCACTAACCCCGCCCCCCTCGGTTATATAAGAGAGGCTTCGCCTCTCTCTGACTCTTCTTTTCAGTATCTCTCTCCTTTCAAGGGGGGGATTATTTATAAGAGAAGGCGGAGCCCCACTGTCAGAACCTCCATATTTAGACATTTGAGAAGGTCGCAGGACTCAATAGGAGTTAAAGGACGCGATTTTATCTATTGGCTCCCTGCTATGTTCTGGGCCTAGCTTCCCCCTATCGTAGTAGCCTAACGCTATTAGGATGTCTATCTTTTTGCGCTGTGGGATATTTAATGTTGATTTTACCGCCCCTTCATTAAACCAGCCTATCCAACAGGTTCCAAGGCCCAAGTCCTCAGCCTGGAGTACAAAATGCTCACTAGCTATCCCTATATCTATAAGGTAATATTTTGTGCCTCGGAACATTCCGCCGATTCTGGCCAAAAACTTGGACTTTTCGGAGATAACAACAATTATAACTGGCGCCATTTTGCAAAAGGAGTTCATTGAATATATACCGCTGAAAACAGCGTCACATAGCTTGTTCTTTAACTGCCTATCGTCCACGACTATGAATTTCCACGGTTGTGAATTGCAGGCGGAGGGAGCTAGCCTTGCCGCCTCAAGACATGTCATTATCTTTTCTCGCTCAACAGGTCTATCTAGGAAATCCCTGACGCTTTTTCTGTATTTTATGAGGTCTAGAAGAGCCATAATTTTGCTTCTCTACCTCCGTATTTAGCCATTTTCTCCTCCCTTCCATATCTGGCCACCGGGGGGTAGAACGAATAGCGGTTCGCCGCTAAACTTGGCGGCTAATACCGTCTTTAGCGTGCTGATAGGGACTCGTATCTGGTTCATGCTGTCGCGTTCTCGGATGGTGGCTTGATTATCTTCCAGCGACTGAAAATCAATGGTAACACAGAACGGGGTGCCAATCTCATCCTGGCGCCGATAACGCCGTCCGATTTACTGGGCATCGTCATACTGCACTATCCAGCATTGACGTAGGTCAGCATATATCTGTTTCGCTACTTGAACCAGTGGCCCCCGTCTACTTAAGGGCAAGACAGCTACTTTAATCGGAGCCAGGGTGGGGTGTAAGTGGAGTAGCACCCTTATTTCACCGTTGTCTAGTTCTTCATCGTAAGCATCGCACAGGACAGCCAGGGCGGAGCGGTCTACCCCGGCTGAAGGCTCAATGACATAGGGCACATAATGTTCTTTAGTCTCATCGTCAAAATATTCCAGGCTTTTACCGCTATACTTAGCATGTTGCACTAGGTCAAAATCACCGCGATTGGCAATACCTTCTAATTCAGCCCATCCCATGGGGAACAGGTATTCAATGTCGTAGCAGTCTAAGGCATAGTGGGCTAGTTCTTTTTTCATGTGTTGGCGTAGTCTAAGGTTGTCCTTCTTGATACCAAGGTTTATATACCAGTTGAGACGCTCCTTGACCCAGTAGTCAAACCACTCCTTATCAGTTCCTGACTTAACAAAGAACTCAATTTCCATCTGCTCAAACTCCCGACTGCGGAAGATGAAGTTACCAGTGGTAATCTCGTTGCGGAAGGCTTTACCTATCTGGGCAATACCAAAGGGCAGCCTCTTTCTGGTGGTATTGACCACATTTTCGAAGTTAACAAACATACCCTGGGCGGTTTCCGGTCGTAGATAAACCACACTGGCTGAATCCTCGATAGGGCCCATAAAGGTCTTAAACATCAAATTAAACAGGCGGGGCTCGGTTAGTTCACCGCCGCATGAAGGGCACTTATTGTCTTTAAGGTCATCAACGCGCCATCTCAGATGGCAGCTCTTGCACTCTACCAGAGGGTCAGTGAACCCTTCAAGATGACCACTAGCCACCCACACCTGGGGATGCATCAGGATGCTGGCATCCAGGCCAACCACATCGTCGCGCTCATGGACCACGGCTTGCCACCAGGCCTGTTTTATATTTCGTTTCAGTTCTACGCCTAGAGGCCCGTAATCCCAGCAACTAGAAAGTCCGCCATAGATTTCGCTACTGGGAAAGATGAAACCCCGTCGCCGGCAGAGGGAGACAATCTTCTCCATATCGACTTTGGCTGGTAGTTGTTTAGACACTACTATTACTCCTTAAATTTTTACTAGGCTACGCTATGGGGTGGCTCCCCAAACTCGCCGGATGGCTAGAATAAAGAATATGCCTAGAAGAATACTACCCAACCCCATGACTATCAGGGCAAATATCCATATCGGCATAATATGCGTTCCGTATAAATTGTAGCTGAAAATGTCCAGCATTGCAAAGCAGATGATAAGCTGCGGAAGCGCTATCATATTGCCCATAAGGGATATTATTCTTTCCGGTCTTAAGTTCCCCTCGGCCTGTCGGAATAAGACGCTCAATTTAGTTGTTCCCCAGGCGATAGCGCCAACTAGTAGTGCTAGGCAGAGTTGCGGTGTCAGCATCCAGGCTAGAATAGCTTGCCGGCTGAGCCACTTATCCGGCGAGCCGTCAGGTTTGAAATGATAAGCTACCTTGGCAGACAGTTGGGGATAAAAAAAGGCAGCTATAATTATAACTAGAAGGAGAATACCTGCTGGTAGTATGACATAACTCCAGCGGAAAGGCTGCCTTTCCGCCTTTTCGGCTTTGGTGATAGCTTCTTCACCTTGAGCTAAACGCCGGGTATAAAAGACAAACCAAATGATTACCCCAGCGCCCAAAGTGAGCAAAAGGATTACCGTTGCGATAAGGATAATTGTACTCATCTATTATTTATTAGTTTAATGGTTACCAAATGAAAGTTACCAGCTTTAGGCTTGGATGTCAAAGGGTTAAAACAGGGCGAGAATAGCCGACCTTTCACTAGACTCTGCTTGACTTCCGGCACAGCATCGGCTAGAATATAATTGTAAGGAGGATGGCTCCTTACCGAGACTTAGCAGAAGGAGGGAAGGTATGACAATATTAGATTTGCTATGCCAACGAATCTTTCCCAAGATTGGCTCCTTGCTGGTAGGTTGTAGCGGTTGAAGTTGAGAACCAGCGGGGAGCGAGTAGAAGGTTCCTGAGCTCCTCGTAATTATTTAAAGGGCTCTCTTTGAAAAGGAGCTATTTGGCGTAGGTAACCAAAAGGGAGGAGTAGGGAACGAAGCAGCTAGGGATTGTCTAGTAAGAAGTAGGCTTCTGAAGCAGGGGTATTGGGAGCCTACTTCTTTATGTTGCTTCCGTAACGTTCTTGACATTCGTGATTAATATGTTCCATACCCAATCTGAGTATGAAATAAGTAAGCAGGAGAAAATGCCGTGATTTTAGAAAGGCTGGTTGTGGGCTCACTTGCCTCTAATTGTTACATTGTTGGCTCTGAAGTAACTGGGGAGGGGATGATAATTGACCCTGGGGATGAGGCTGAGCAAATTCTGGAGAAGATTAAGGATTTGCAGCTTGACATAAAGTTCATTGTATTAACCCATGGTCATATAGACCATATTGGTGCGGTAAGGGAAGTCAGTGAGGCAACTGGCGCTGAGGTTTGTGTTCATACTGATGATGCCCAATCTCTTAAGGGATGGCGTATGGGTGGTATACTTGGTTCGTCTTATCCAGCACTGCCACCGCCTGACAGATTGCTTAAGGATGGAGATAGCATAGATATTAGCGATTTGCACTTTTTGGTTCTTCATACTCCCGGTCATACTCCGGGTGGTATCTGCCTGCTTGGACAGGGGGTAGTGTTCACCGGAGATACCCTGTTTAACTATGGCATAGGCAGAACCGATTTACCGGGTGGTAGCCACAGTCAGCTACTTAATAGTCTTCATACCAAGCTTATGGTACTACCTAATGACACTATTGTTTACCCCGGTCACGGTCCTGAGACCACTATTGGCGCTGAACGTCGGGGCAACCCCTTCTTGCGTGGCTAGTTTGGGGTAAGGAATGGAGTGGAGGTGATACCTCCGCTCCGATTATTCCAGCTTCTTGGTGTTTATCAAAGGTTTAAAGCAAAGGGATAATAACTTGAAAATGGGTGTCCTCTGCTTCTTCATACTTAAAATCATACTTAAAAAGAACAGGGAAGACTTGACTTTTTATGAAATGTTGGTATAATATTAATATCATCACCAGTGGAGTATTCTACTGGCTCCCTCTGGGTTACGATCCAGAGGGTTTTCTACATATAGTGATATAATGAATCGTATGATATTTCTCGTAGACGGTTTCAATGTTTACCACTCTACTAGAGATATTGGTCGCGATTTTAAGGGATTGTGTGTAAAATGGCTAAATATCCATTCCCTTTGTAGTTCATTCCTATACCTGATTAGCAAGGATGCCAGGCTCGAACATATTTACTATTTCTCAGCCTTCGCATTTCATTTAAATGACCCCGATGTAATTCTACGGCACCAAAATTATATCAAATGCCTAGAAGCGACCGGTGTTACTCCTGAGTTGGGCCGATTTAAGCCTAAAGATATTAATTGCCCGCACTGTAACAAGCAATTTAGAAGGCACGAGGAAAAAGAAACCGATGTCGCCATCGGAATAAAACTATTCGAGGTACTTTTTAATAATGAATGCGACACTGTAGTTTTAGTGACGGGAGACACCGACTTAGTGCCTGCAGTAAAGACCGCCAAGCGTCTCTTTCCAAATAAGTCTATCCTTTTTATTTTTCCTTATAAGCGGAAGAACTCCGAGCTCGCCCAGATTGCATCAGATTCATTCAAGATAAACAAAAATAATTACGTACGACACCAGTTCCCTAATCCGTTTGTATTACCTGATAGGACCCAAATTCAAAAGCCTACCTGTTGGTGATAGTATTAATTTAAAGAACTCGGACCCCCTATCAAAAGAGGAAAACAGAGTTAGATTGCGCCTATTTCACCTTGTTCAGAATAAGTAATAAAGTTTACAGCGCAACCAGCATTACAAAGACGGGCCCAAAAATTACAGCGACTTTACCGACTAGCTTAATCAGGATGTTCAGTGAAGGACCAGCCGTATCCTTGAAAGGGTCACCCACTGTGTCGCCAATAACGGCGGCTTTGTGAGCATCGCTGCCTTTACCACCCAGATTGCCCGCTTCAATATATTTCTTGGCATTATCCCAGGCCCCCCCAGCATTAGCCATCATTACCGCCATTAGGAAGCCGGTTACTAGGGCACCAACCAGTAGACCAGCAACTGATTCTGGCCCTAAGGTAAAACCAAGGATGAGCGGTACTAGTAGCACCAGTATTCCCGGGAGTAGCATTGACTTTAACGCCCTTTTGGTGGCGATGTCAACACAGCTTACATAATCAGGTTTAGCTTCGCCGGACATTAATCCCTTAATTTCCCGAAACTGTCTTCTGACCTCATTAACGATGGCAAAAGCGCCGTCACTAACACCTCTCATCGCCAAGGCGCTGAAGATGAAGGTTAACATGCCACCAATCAGCACGCCGGCAATAACACCGACATTTGTCAGGCTGGCTATATCAACGTTGGCTACCCCAAAGTAGGTGGCTAACCAGGCTAATGAAGCTAAGGCAGCGGAAGCGATGGCAAAACCTTTACCCAGGGCAGCTGTGGTATTGCCGACGGCATCCAGGGCTTCACAGCGTTCCCTGACCTCTTTACCTAATCCCGCCATTTGGGCAATACCCGCCGAATTGTCGGCTATTGGTCCATAGCAGTCCATGGCTAACAGCATTCCCAGATTAATCAACATGCCCATAGAGGCGATGGCTATACCTAGTAGTCCGCCGAAAATATAGGCGAGTACAGTAGCAACGGCTACCAGAATGACTGGTATGACGGTGCTTATCATACCGGTGCCTAGCCCTTCAATAATAGTAACTGCGGCGCCAGTTTCAGCCGATTTGGCTATTTTCTGCGCCGGGCCACGTTCCGCTGAGGTGAAGTATTCGGTTGCCTGCCCGATAAAGAAACCAGCGATTAAGCCTGCTATTAGTGCCCAGAAAAGCCCTAGGTCACCTACATAACTCCTGATAATAAAGAAACTGGCTATTATCAGCAGGATGTTACTGATATATACTCCAGTGTTCATAGTAGCATGCGCCTTGGCTACCTGCTTTTCAAAGTTGGCTTCAACCTCTTTGGGTCTGACGAAAAGAGCACCAATAATGGAAACCACTATGCCGATGGCACCAAGCAGCAGTGGCAAAAACATGCCTTTGACCGTACCCAAGGCGATGACCCCTAAGACCATTGACGCCGCTATGGCGGAAACATAGGACTCGTAGAGGTCAGAGCCCATGCCGGCGATGTCGCCGACATTGTCGCCGACATTGTCAGCAATTACGGCTGGGTTTCGTGGGTCGTCCTCAGGAATACCCTTTTCTACCTTGCCTACCAGGTCAGCGCCGACATCAGCACTTTTGGTAAAGATGCCCCCACCGACTCTTAGAAAGAGGGCTACTGAAGAAGCACCGAAGGCAAAGCCCAACCATACATGGGGGTCTTGCCAGATGAAGGATATGATGGCTAGTCCCAGCAGCCCCAGACCAACTACACAAAAGCCCATCACTGCCCCGGCAGAGAAGGCGATTCTTAGGCCTTTAGCCCAACTACCGATGGTAGCATTAGCCGTTCGGGCGTTAGCTCGAGTGCCAATGCTCATCCCTAGGAAGCCAGCCAGGGCTGAGGTTACAGTGCCGCAGACATAGGCTATAGCCACTAAAGGTCTGGGTTCTATGAAGATAGCTAGGGCGATAAATATTACCACGGTAAAGATGCCTAAGGTGGTAAACTCACGGCGCAAGAAGGCCATGGCTCCTTGTTGGATGGCGGTGGCAATCTCCTTCATTTTCTCAGTGCCTTCGCTCTCGCGTAATATGGTGGATATCAGGTAACCGACGAAGCCTAGAGCCAGAACCCCAGCCGCCAGAATCAGTATTTGTAGAATCCACGAATCCATTAAGCTAACCTCCTGTAAGATATCACAAAAAGAAAAGGCTGATTTCTCAACCTCTCTGTTTTCTATAATTCGGCAAATCTAATGTGCTCACCAAGTTACCAATTTTAACGCATTCGCCAATAAAGGTCAATATCAATTAGTCGGATTCTCCGTCAAATTCACCTAGCCTGTTCTCTAGGTCTTTTTGCCGTATTACCAATGTCAGGTCACTGCGTGTCTTTTCTAGGACGCCACGAACCATATCAGTAGTGCGGCGCAAACCACCAGTTATGGCATCGGGGAAGTCCATAGTAACTAAAACGCTGTAGATATCATCCATGGCTGCCAGTAGCTCCTCGCCCCGGGAGAGGTCACCTCTTCTCATGCTATCCAGCAGGTAACGCCGTAACTCGCCTACCGCTTCACCCAGTCCGTTCAAGTACGCAGCAGCGTCGATACTCAGCTCGTCGGGGCTGGGAAGTGCTTTTCCTACCACCAGAGCCAGGGTGATACTACCTTCGGCAAACTCCTTTTGCGCATCTCGGACGAAGCCAGCATAGCCGAGTTCACTGCAGCTAACCACCGCTTGGAAGACCTTATCAAGGAGGTTACGGGCTGCCCCGAGCAGCTCTTTTGCCTGGTCAAACTCCTGGCGGTGAATGGCACGAATAGCCTGGCTGCAGTGTCGGATTACTTCACGGCACAGGGGCAGCACCTTTTCTCTAGTGGCATCTTTAGCCGAGAAGCTTAGTCGAATCTGGTCAGCAATTGGTTCTAGATTATCGGTTGGTCTATTCACTTTGGTGCCTCAAGGTTAGCTATTATTTGTCGGGCTGTCTCTTCTGGAGACTCAGCTTCTAGCACTGCGCTAATCACCGCCACTGAGTTGGCGCCAGCCGCCATAACTTCAGCGGCATTATCCTTATTGATGCCCCCAATGGCAACCAGGGGTAAGGATATTGCCTGTCTAACCTGGCGTAGCCTTTCTAAGCCAACTACCGTTGCTGTTTCCTTGTATTTGGTTGGGTACATCGAGCCGACGGCAATGTAATCTGCCCCCTCAGATTCAATGGCAGTAGCTTGGTCTACCGTAGTTACCGAGCCACCCAGGATTTTATCTATTGGTAGTAGCTGGCGAGCTACTTTAATGGGCAGGTCATTCTGACCTAGGTGCAGTCCATCAGCATCAGCAGCCAGCGCTATGTCGAGGTAGTCGTTTACTATGAAGAGCACATTTTGCTCAGCACATAGATTCCTTAGCTGGTGAGCTATTGGCAGTAGCTCCTTTTTATTTAGTAGTTTATCCCGTAGTTGAATTATTTTAGTGCCGCCACTGATTACTTGGTTGGCTACTTCAAGGTGGGTGCGCCCCTTCAGGGCTCGGGTATCTATAATGACGTAGAGTCCGGCGATATGCTTCGTCTTATCCTGGCGCAATAACTTGGACAGCAAATTTTGCTCTATGGTATAGAGCGCAAAGCGAGCTTGCTGGAGTTTTTCCGAGTCTAATCCAAGTGTGGTGTCTGGAAGCTTGGCCAGCTCCTCCAAAACTCTGATTGACTGCTGAGCTCTTCTGGCGTTAGCCACTACTATTGTTGGTAGCCCCCGCTGTTTCTCTTCTCCGGGCACTTCCATATCAATGCCAATATCACTTGCTGCGTTTCGTGCCTCAAGGAGCTGCTGGTTAAATGACCAGTCGCTTCTTAATAGTTCATGGCGCATAGTTTTTAGCTGCTGAGTTAGATTGGCATCGTTAAGTTGTAACCGCGCCAGGTCTTCAAGGAAGCGAAGCCCCTCGCTAAGGCGATTCAAGTTGGCATCAATAATGCGGAATATTGATGCTTCTTCTGACAAAGCCATATTTATGACCTCTTAAGTAGCTAATTCTAACATAGCCAGATTGGGATAGTAAAGCTGGCAGCCATTAGGCATCACTCACTCACCGCATTCTCAATAAGCTCGATTCGTGATGGCTTCCCCTTCTGGTTCAGCTCTATGGCGACAACATCAATACGCCATAGCGGAGGCAGGTTGCTGTGGTTTTGTTGATAGTAAGCGGCGGTGGCTTTCATCCTTTCTTTCTTGGCTGGCGTGATTGATTCTTCAGGACTACCGAACTCCAGGCTGGTTTTGGTTCTTACCTCAATGAAGACCAGAAAGTCGTCGTGCTTAGCTACAATATCAATTTCGCCTTCAGGACAACGGTAGTTGGTCTCCAAAATGTGGTAGCCCTTCTTTTTAAGGAAAT
>Ga0114919_10005242_pt1 | contig 10360 bp, 11 predicted proteins | sample BlataG_FD_88682 | JGI IMG/M metagenome (GOLD analysis project Ga0114919, IMG submission 88682) | Deep subsurface microbial communities from Black Sea to uncover new lineages of life (NeLLi) - Black_00105 metaG | ecosystem: Environmental > Aquatic > Marine > Oceanic > Sediment | place: Atlantic... | reverse complement strand
GAGGCAGATGATGGCGAACCAAGCGTTAGTAAACCCGCTGGCGACAACAGCTAGCTGGCAGGCTCTGAAGGCGGCTGCCAGTGGCCGCTGAGAAGTCCCTCCGTGATCTCCCCAAGAATATCGAAGCCGAGCAAGTCGTTCTTGGCTCGGCGATCCTGGAGCCAGAAGAAACCCTCCCCATCCTGCTGGAAAAGCTAAAACCGGAGCATTTCTACTGTCGGGCTCACCGGGTGGTCTTCCGTGTGATTCGAGAACTCTTCGAGCGGGGAGAGCCAGCGGACATTGTGGCCGTGGCCAACCGCCTTGAGGAGAAGGAAGAGATGGAGAAGGCCGGTGGGCGAATCTATCTAAACGAGCTCCTCGATCGAGTAACGACCACGACCAGCCTGGAATACTACGCTGACATCGTACGAAAGAAGGCCACACTGCGGGCGCTAATCGAGGCCGGCGGACGGATCAGCGAGCTCGGCCGCACGACGGAAGAGGAACCTGAGACGCTCCTGGTACGTGCGGAAGGAATCCTGGAGGAGGTTAACGGGTCGGGGAGAGTGAGTAGTGCTCTCCGCCGGACATTCCGGCCACAGTCGATACTCCAACTCCGCCGTGAAGGTTTGCCACCCAGGGACGACGTGATCGAGGACGTGCTTCCACGCGGAGGGCTGCTGCAGCTTCTTGCCCCTCCGAAAGAGGGAAAGACACTCCTGGCTCTTAACCTTGCCTTGGCAGTGCTTAGAGGAGAGCCATTCATCAACTGGTCAACACAGCAAGCAAGCGTTCTTTACCTCACTGGAGAGGGCAGTGCTCAGCTTCTTGATGAACGTCTGATGAAAATGGTTCCCGGTGATGTATCGGAGCTTGAGCGCCTATTTATCTGGTTTCCCGAGCCCGGTCAACTGGCGCTGCAATTAGATGATACCGTGGTGAGGCGGGCGATTGTGAAGTACAGCTTGCTGAACCAGATCGGGCTAATCATTGCCGATCCACTCTGCCTTTTTCACGGTCTCGATGAGAACAGCACTGGCGAGATGCGGGATCTCGTCCTAGGTCTCCTCGACTTGGGGCGACGGACCGGAGCCGGCCTTGTGCTTGTCCACCATACCCGGAAACCTGGAGTCAGCAGACGGGCAGGTTCACCACAGGAAGGGCGGGGAAGCAGCGTCTTGCATGGGGCAGTGGATAGCTCCCTTGTTCTAAAAGCCAGAAAGGGAGGGCAAGCACTCTTGTACGCAGAACTCCGGTGGGCACCTTCGCCAGCTCCCATCCTTCTCAAATGCGATCCTGAGACGCTTCTATACAAACAGGTGGGTGAGTTAATCCACGGGAACCGCAAACTAAGTCCTGAAGTGCTGTTCAGTATCCTCCAAGAGCACGGCCCCAAAAGCATTGGGCAACTGCAGACTATCACCAGTTGTGGTGAACGGACTGTGAGAGCCAATTTGCGTGACCTACAGCAGCAGGGACTCGCGACCTTTGAAACAGAGCGATCAGGGAAGAAGCTCTGGCGCGCCGTTGAGGAGGGTGCAGTTGTTCACTGCTGAACGATGGATTCGGTCAGGTCGGCAGAACGGCAAGAGGCATGAGAGAATCTTGCCGAACTACGGAGCAAGCAGGACAGGAACGGGCGAAGCTTCCCCTAATGGAGAAGAGACCGGCGGCAAAACCTATGACCTCCTTACCCCAGGTCGGCGGCAACACACCCCTTTTAAGGGGTGTTACCGACCTGCCGGGGTTGGATCAGGTGAGTGAGGTGTGATGAGTAAGCGGTGGTATGAGAAAGAGCAGCCGGTCAGCGAGCGAGCAGGGCCGATACACGTTCGTTGGTTCCGACGTTCGGAGAGGCTGCAATTTGCCAGCATCCGAACCGATCCGTATACGGGCAAGCAGCGCCCTGGGCTGTGCTTCACGCTTCGGTTGTCAGATCTGAGAGGCAGTCCGGCGGCAATTGCCTTGATTGAGCGGGTGTTGGAAAAAGCGAGAGGTTATGATGATGTTGGCTGACAAGGTGCATGCTTGAAGAGCAAAGAAGTATCCTTGACGGGGATAGGATCACCGGGTGGTCGCCAGAGGAGCGCGCCGAAGCTGCCAAGAGCTTCCGCGAACTCATTGCAATCCTCCGTAAATGGGACGACGAGGAACGGATGGAGAGAGCCAGGCGCGTAGTGGAAGCGGCATCTTCAGAAAGGTAGTGTGGGAACAGCATGAAGAAAGTGGTCGCATACATCAGGGTGAGTACTGAAGAGCAAGCAGCCCATGGCTACTCCATGGAGACACAACGGCAGATGCTTGCTGACTACGCGGATGGGCACCGTCTTCAGATCGTGCGAACAATTGAGGAATCTCATTCGGCCTATAAACCTGGGCGGCCTGAGTTCAAGGCGATGCTTGCTTTCCTTCGAAAACGCAAGGATGTGACTGGCGTCCTCGTCTACAAGCTCGACCGCCTGTCACGCAATATGAGTGACTACGCAGTCTTCGAGGAAATGGAGAACGTGGAGATCATCTCAGCTACGGAAGGGCTACCGGAAGGCTCCTCTGGTCGTTTCATAGCTACAATACATGCAGCGGCTTCACGGTACTACAGTGATCAGCTCGGTGAGCGCGTACGGCACGCTAACAGGACAAAGGCGCAGAACGGCGGATGGCCAGGACCTGCGCCAACTGGCTACATCAACGATCGCGACGCGAAAGTCTTGAGACCAGATCTAGATATGGCACCTATCGTCAAGCTCGTTTTCGAGACGTACCTTCGGGAAGACATCTCCCTATCACGTCTTGTTCACCAGGCGCGAGATCTTGGTCTACGGACCCGCAAGGGTGGAGCGCTGTCAAAGGGCCCGCTACACAAACTACTGACAAACCCGGTCTACTATGGCGTGGTCAGATATGAAGGTGTGCTGTATCCGGGCAATCATGAACCGCTGATCTCAAAGAACCTTTTTGACTCCGTTCAGGAACGGTTACATGGGAAGAGCTCTTCATTGACGAGACGCTCGTTCCCCTATCGGGGACTCATGACGTGTGGGTACTGTGGCTGCAACATCACGGCATCGCTCATCAAGAAGAAATACATCTACTATCACTGCACGCGTGGAAAGGGGACATGTAGCCAGGCCTTCACACCGGAGAAGCGAATCGGCGAGCTGTTCCTGCCAGTTGTCAAGAGCGTCAAGTTGTCGAGAGATCAGGTGCGAATGCTCTTGTACAATATCCGCTCCGAAGGCGAGCGTCGACGAAAGGAAGCCAAGACACGTATACGCGCAATCAGGCTGCAGGAGAGGGAACTCAGGGAAATGCGGGACAGAGCATACGAAGACAAGCTGACGGCCGCTATCTCCGAGGAGCGGTGGATCGAAATGGAACGCCGATGGTCAGAGAGGGAGAACCAGTTGAGAAACCAGATGGAAGCATTGGAGATTGGCGCTGGACCCGCAGAGGACGAGGCGGAGGTAACTTTCAAACTCCTACAACGTGCTCCTGAACTGTATCAGCGACAATCACACGATCAACGAGTCAGATTGCTAAAAGCGCTACTTTCAAACTCAGTACTGATGGGCGGAAAGCTAGAACCTATCTACAAAAGGCCCTTCGACCTAGTAGCCGAAGGAGTCCATTCTGGCAATTGGCTCCCCGGGGGGGACTCGAACCTCCAACCATTCGGTTAACAGCCGAGCGCTCTACCAATTGAGCTACCGAGGAATGCGTCTCTATTCTATCGGCCTGCTAAGCCTTAGTCAACTTTCTTAAGCCGCAGCGTACAAGAGCTGGCGAATGACTTTTGATGCCTGTTTAAGATCGGTAACGGTGATGTGCTCTTCTGTCGCATGTGCCGCCTTCCCGCCGAAGCCGAGGACTACCGCGTCGATTCCTTTTCCATTCAGGATCAGCGCGTCCGTTCCCCCTGTGATAACCTGCGTCTTTGGCTCAAGGCCGGCAGCAGCGATCGCCTGTTTAGCCAGTTGCACAACTGGCGCGTCCTCGGATACCTGTGACGCCTTATACTCCAGATCGACCTTTACCTCGACCTGCGCTCCCATCTCCTTTGCTGCCTCTTCGAAGGCACGTTGCATCACCTCGGCCTGGCGCATGCACTTGTCATGGTTGAGGCTGCGACACTCGGCCTGGATTGTCACCCTCTCCGGCACACCGTTTCGAATCATCCCACCATGGATCGTTCCCACATTGGCGGTCGTCTCCTCGTCAATACGACCCTCGGGCATCGCAGCGATCGCCTTAGCGGCAACTCGAATTGCTGAGATTCCCTTCTCCGGTTCCATTCCAGCATGTGCCGCCTTCCCTTTGATATCGATGTCGAGTGAGACGTGCGAGGGCCCCCCGATGATCACTGTATCCAGCTCGTCGCCGTCGACGACGAATCCCTTCTTGGATTTAACCATTGTAAGATCGAGGTTCTTGGAACCGAGGAGCCCAACCTCCTCGCCGCGGGTAATCACGATCTCCACCGGCGGCCGTCTCTTTGCTGTTCTCACTGCCTCGAGAATCGCGGCGATACCGGCCTTATCATCGGCACCGAGGATCGTCTCCCCGGCGGAGCGGATCACCCCGTCCTCGATCACCGGCTTGATCCCTTTTCCTGGTTTCACTGTGTCGGCATGAGCACCGAGGAGAATCGGTTCGGCCTTCTCCGATCCTTTTGCAGGGACGTGGGCGATCAGGTTCCCGTAGGAATCAAGCACGCAACTTGCCCCAAGCTCCCTTCCAAACAACTCGCGCAAGTAATCGATAAACCCGGCCTCCTCGCCCGACTCAGAGTCGATGCGAACGAACTCACAAAAGAGGCTAACTAGGTCCGTCATTTAGAATCCTCCTTTTTTGCTGTGTTCCTTCTCTTTGCTTCCTTGACAAATTTGATGACTAGCTCCCCGAGGAACTCGTAAAACGCTGATCTATCCGTCATCACGAGGTCCTGCTTTTCAAAGACCTCAGCAGCTACCTCTTTCAAGAAGGGATCCCCATACTCCGTAGCGGTAAGGTCTGCCAAGCGTGCCAGCCCCTCAAGCAAGCGCAACGGCCCATAATCCTTGGGTTCATCCTTCAGTCCCTCCGCACTTGCCGCTATATAGGCACATAGGTCGAACAACTCAGCCTTGCTCATCTATCCCTCCTGATAGGTCTCCCAAGAGGTGATCTGTGACAACTCCTTTCTCGGAGGTGCAACAGGTTGCTTCCTTGGAAAACCCAAAGCAACAAGGAGGATGGGATAGATATGCTCGGGGAGCTCCAGCAATACCTTTGTTCCACCCTCAGAGAAGGAGGCGACGGCACAGGAGCCCAAGCCCAATGCATGGGCTGCAAGCAACATGTTTTGCACCGACATTGCTGCCTCCTCTGCAACGAGGGTGGACCTTGATATCCCCGCAAAGTTTTGCACATCCCTTTGGTTTGAGCAGACCACGATAGCAGCGGAGGCCTCTTTGGGAAAGCCAGGGGAGAGGGTCTTCAACGTCCTGAGCTGTTTAGGCTCTTGCACGACGATGAATCGCCACGATTGCACATTGCTGGGGGAAGGGGCCCATTGGCCCGCTTCTAATGTTCTCTCAAGCATCTCCCTCGGTACCCTTCGATCCTGGTAGGACCGGACACTCCTCCTCTTCTTTACAACGTCAAGCACGATGTCCGCTTCACTTGCTGCCATCATCCCTCCTTTCCGTCTGGATCAGTTCAACCTCCTGTTCTTCTCGATCTCCTTGTATTGAAGCTCGTACCCGAAGTGTTTCGGTCCGAAGAGTTGCAGGCCCTTTGGTGATCGCCACATCTCGGGGGCGGGGTAACCGATGACCGTCACCTCTATGCCTTGTTTGCAATTCGGATTCGTGATCGCCTCACCCGTGTTTGGATTAAGGACACAGATGAGATCAGGAACAGTTACATCGGGCTCATCATCAAACCAGGAAACGATGTGTTCATTCTTGTACCAGATCCTGTATTGATGGCCGTGGTTATCCACCTGGCCGGAGATGAACAATTCGCCAATGGTGAATCCTTCCTCGATTTTCCAGCTTGCTTGGGTCACCACTCCTTTGAACAGGAGATAACCCTTCCCCGCCAGAGTAGCCGCCTCTACCGGGTCCTTGTTGGAAGAGTGGGCTTCCCGGACCGCTTTCCCAATTGACATTGCTCTGGATAGAGTTCCCGGGATGACCGAGCCCTGCAGCGCTTGTCCTTGAAGAGGGTGGTCTGTCACACCTGCGCGGTTGCCACTGACCACGGCTAAGGCGCGAACGAGGATCTCGGCCCGGAAGTCATCCGCTACCTCCTTTAGGATAACGACATCACCCTTTGCCGTTGCGACAGCCAGTGGGCTTATGGATACATTCTTGATGTAGAAGGTGGTGTGTTGAAGTTCTGGGACGGAGCGACCGGCAGGGTCGGCGTCCACGATTGGGATTCCGAGCCTTGCAGCCACTGAAAGGGCAACAGCTGTGTTTCCACCTCCGATTTCTGTTGCGATCGCAGCGTAGAATTTTTGGCCTAGATACTCCTCAAGGGCTTTGAACGCATCTAAGCACTCCATTTCCATATCACCTTGTGATGCGCCTTTGCCAACCCTCTCCGGAGAGACGCTACCACACATGTACGGCGAGGCCACGAGTGCGTCGTCGGGGACCTCCTCAAGGCTGATCAGCTTGAATTCCCTGCCTGCTGACAAGTCGCTTTGAATAAGTTGGAGTCCTCGTTTGGGGCTTCCTCCACCGCCAGTTCCCAGGATAGTGCAGCCGCGAATCAAGTCCTCCAGTTGCTGTCCGTTTAAAGTGCGCATCGGTCTTTCCTCCTTTAGCTTATCTTCTCGCCCTTCTCATCTTGGGATCAAGGATCTCCCTTAAGCCATCCCCGACCAGATTGAATGACAAAACGGCGATGAAGATGGCCAGACCAGGGAAGGTGACAATCCACCAATTCGTGAGGAAGTACGTGCGCCCCGTACTCACCATCAACCCCCATTCAGGCGTGGGGGGTTGTGCACCCAGTCCCAAGAAACTGAGAGCAGCCGAGGTCAACATGATCGAGCCAAAATCCATCGAGGCCTGGATGACGATCGGGGTCAAGCAGTTGGGGAGAACATGTTTGAAGACAATCTTTCCTTGTGATGCCCCCATCGCTCTGGCCGCTTGTACAAAATCTCTCTCTCGAACCGAGATTGCTTCACTGCGCAGTAGTCTTGTGTACCATGGCCACCAGGCAATGGCAATGGCGATCATCGCATTGATTAGGTTCGGGCCCAACAAGCTAGAGATGGCCATTGCCAACAACAGCGGGGGGAAGCTTAGGAATACATCCGTTATCCGCATGATCACTTCATCGAGCATCCCACCGGAGTAACCGGCCACTACACCCAGCGGCACCCCGATGGTCAGCGCGAGCCCAATCGCAATGGCTCCAACCTGCAACGAGAGCCGAGACCCGTACAAGACCCGGCTGAAGACGTCCCGCCCCAGCTCGTCAGTGCCAAACAGATGTTGGGAACTAGGTGATAGAAACCTATCCTTAATATGCGTCTCAACAGTATCGCGAGGAAAAGGCACTATCCACGGGGCCAACAGAGCGACTAAGATCAAGAGGAAAACAACGGATAGCCCCGTTGTAGTTAGGCGATTCTTCAGTATAAGCCGAACTGTACGAGGTAATCGCTTGGACATTTCTAACCGAGCCTAATGCGTGGATCCAAGAAAGCTTGCGTGAGATCCACGAGGAGATTCAACAGCACATAGGTGAAGGCGATCAGAATCGTCACGCCCATGATTGCCGGGTAATCGACGGATATGATAGCCCTTGAGGCGTATTGACCCAAGCCTGGCCACGTGAACACGGACTCGATGAGAAACGTTTCCACGAGCGAATAGGCGAACGTTAGGGCTCCTACAGTGATCACCGGTCTGATGGCGTTTCGCAGGGCGTACACGCTGAGAATTCTCCTCTCACGGAATCCGCACGCCCTGGCCGTTCTAATGTAGTCCTCTCCCAGGACTTCCAACATCGTGGCCCGGGTCATCCGCGCCGACAGCCCTAAAGGATAGGCCGCCAGCGTGATCCCTGGTAGAACGATGTGGGAGAGCGCGCTCCCGAAAGCTGTGAAGTTCCCCGTGATTAAGGAATCGATCAGATAAAAACCGGTGATGTGCTCGATCGGTGAGGTGAAGCGCGTCATCATGGCAACACGCCCCGCCAATGGGAACAAGCCGAGCTGTTTGAAGAACACGAGCTGCAGGATCATTCCCAACCAGAACGTCGGCAGGGCAACCCCGACGATCGAGAACACGCGACTGCCGTGATCTACCATCGTCCCGTCGCGGACAGCCGACACAATCCCCAGAGGGATCCCGGCGACAAAGCCGAGCAGCATGCCGAAGATGATCAGTTCCAGCGAGGCGGGAAGATAGGTCGCAATATCCTTCAGCACCGGCTGATGGGTTCGAATCGAGATCCCCCAGTCGCCCCGAAGAAAATTGGAAATATACTTAAAATAGCGGATGTGTACCGGCTTATCTAACCCCAGTTCGATTCTCGCCTTTTCAATCTGCTCCAGTTTTGCATGCGGACCGACCCATCGCATCGCCGGGTTGGAAGGCACGACCACCGTCAGAAGAAAGGTAAAGACGGACACACCAAACATGACGATCAAGGCCAGTCCCAACCGACGGATGATATATGCTGTCATGAATTCTCGGTCGTTTCTCTAGTGACAAAGCGTATAAAACGAGAGCGGGGAGCGATGCTCCCCGCTCTGACTGCTCTACTGTTACTCCTCCCGGTAGCAATCGTACCAGAAGACGACGTGCGTGTAGGCAGGGTTATCGACGTATCCCTTGAGGGACATCCGCTTTGCTCGCATCGAACTCATGTCAAAAACCGCTACCCCAGCGGCGTCCGCCATGAGGATATTCTGTGCCTCGACGTACATGTCGGTGGCCGCTTTTCTGTTTAACAGCGCCTTTTGCTTTGCAGCATTGATCAGGGCATCATAAACGGGGTTGCTGTAGTAGGAGAAGTTGAAAAGAATAGGCTGGGTTTCGAACATCGCGCTCAAGAAAGAATGAGGGTCAGCGTAGTCCGGCCACCAGTAGAAGAGGAAGATATCCTGCCGCTCGTTCGGATCTGCGGCGCTACCGAGATCGATCTGCGCCTCCCACGGCATCCCTCTGATCTCCAAGTTGACGCCCAGCTTGGCGAGTTCCGACTTCCACAGCTCTGCCGTTCTTCGTTCGTTCTCGTCGCCGGCCACGTAGGTCAGCACGACCTTGAACCCTCCGTCCGGATATCCGGCTTGTTCGAGGAGCAACTTTGCCGTTTCGGGACTGAAGGTGTATTGCTTGACCTTATCCGAGTTGCCCCACAACCCAAACGGCACGACGCCGCGAGACTGCCGCGCGTAGCCCTCCATGACGCTATTCACGACATCATCGTAGGGAAGGGCGTACGCGAGCGCCTTTCGCACCAGCGGATTGCCGATCGGTTCGTCTTCGCTCTTCGCCGTGTTGTAGAGGGCTAGCAGGTTCTGGAAAGACGGCACGCTGACGATCTCGACACCAGGAACCCCGCGCAACGCTTCCAGCTCGGACGGCGCCAGTCGATTGGTGAAGTCGGCCTCGCCGGATTCGACCATCAGCCGTCGTGTCCCTTCCTCGGGAACCCATTGGAAGACGATCTTGTCGAAGTGCTTGCCTTCCCAACCTCTCCAGTAATCATCGAACTTCTTCAGAATGACCAGCGTATTGCCCTCGTTGCTTTCGATGGTGTAGGGTCCGGTTCCCCAATCATTGCCTTCGTAGAACCAGTCGCGGTCTGAGAAATCCGGGTCGAAGATGTGCGCGCAGTAGGCCGCCGAAGCGGCGATGTCGAGCGGCGCGGGATAGCTGAGATGGAACACGACCGTGTACTTGTCCTTTGCTTCGATGGACTCTACCGCATCCCAGATGTAAAAGGCCCCTTTCTCGCCAGCGATGGTCCGGTCGATGGAGAACTTGACCGCCTCCGCGTCCATCTCTCCACCGGTATGGAACTTCACACCCTTTCTGAGGTGGAACGTCCATGTCAATCCATCTGCCGAGCTCTCGTAGCTTGTCGCCAGTACAGGCGTAAACTCACCCGTAACCGAATCGTAGCGCACCAGGGTCTCGTAAAGGTTGTTCATGACGATAACCTCATTGGAGAATCCTTCACTGGGATCCCAGAAGACCACGACCTCGCTGGAATTCACATAGATCGCAACTTGGGGCTCCTGCGCTGAGACGATGGTGACGCAAGCAAGAAGGATAGCCAGCAGCACGGACAACCCTATCCCACCATGCCAACTCACTTTGCCGTTTTGTCGGAACATCTTAATCCCTCCTTGTTGAATACTTGG
>Ga0114919_10005241_pt1 | contig 10360 bp, 7 predicted proteins | sample BlataG_FD_88682 | JGI IMG/M metagenome (GOLD analysis project Ga0114919, IMG submission 88682) | Deep subsurface microbial communities from Black Sea to uncover new lineages of life (NeLLi) - Black_00105 metaG | ecosystem: Environmental > Aquatic > Marine > Oceanic > Sediment | place: Atlantic... | reverse complement strand
GAATCCACAAAAACACTCTCAAGACCCTCGGCAACTGCAATTTGAACATCGAGGTGCTCGGCATTTGTTTTTTGCTTTGCCAACTGTATAGCTTCATCAAGCATTTGTTTAATGTCCGTCCGGGTCGCCCTGGCTTCTGGCGGCTCGGCAAAACTCATCAGGTCCTCGATAATGGCAGATGCCTCCCTGGCGCTTTCATAAATCTGTTCCAGGATTCTTTTCTTTTCCTGGTCGCTCTCGGCTTCGGCAAGAAGCTGCGCTCTGCCCGATATCACCGCCAGGGGATTATTTAATTCGTGCGCCGCGCCTGCTGCCATCTCAGCTAAAGCGTTCAACGAGTGTTCTGCCGGAGCAGCACGAGTTTGGGTGTCCTCAGGTTTTGAGGGTGCCCGCCCGCTCCGAATGCAAATAAGCCGGGCAAAACGCTCGGCGAAGTGCTGCTGTCTCTGTTGCGCCAGGGCCATACCTAAAACAGCCCCCGCAATCGAGGCGGATGTCCTGAACTTCTCCTCGAACAGCTCCACGTCGCCCGGATAATGAAGCTCGAAAGCAATTGCTCCGACCGCTTTTCGGCCTGAAAGTAACGGCACCAATTTGGTTCGATGCACATCGAAGTCAACGTCTAATTGCTCAAACAGCCAATCGATATGGTCGTGCGCATTCAAAATCGCAAAGTTGTTTGCTATCGTTTTTGGTATAACGGATGTTTGGGCCGGAGCATTTAAGCAAACTATCCTGCTTTGCGAAAGGTTTTCTACAACCACAGCTTCAAGCCTTTGCGAGCCGACCGAAGGCGCTAAATACAGACAAACCATACCTGTTTGATAAAACTTCTGCCAGCGGGCTGCAAAGTTTTCTGCTATATCAGACGCTCCAGCAACCGAATTTATACCGAGAAGGAAATCTGTTATAAAATCTAAATGGCTCGAATCGCTTTGCAGCCGACGATTTTCCCCGGACAATTCTGCATGTTGTCGGGCTAACTGGGCGGCGGCATTGTGAACAATCTTGCAATAATTTGCCCCGGCCTTCGGTAGATACAGGCCTAAAATGTTGCTCTTTTGTCTGACAGTTTCAGGCAGTTTCCGGCGAATCTGTTGTAGTTGCTCAGGGCTTATTGCAAGCCACTGCGATAGGGACTCTGCCGGCTCAGGCAAATCAAAACTGCCGGCCGAGCCGATGCCCGACTGACGCGCAATAGAATCGGCCAACTGTACAACCGCTGCTATCCTTGCTTCGGGCATGTCCTCGGCAATTGTTACGGTCTGGCTGTGGTGAAGCCAGATGGCAAGGACAATCAGGTTCGGCAGCCGCCACTTTTGCCCAAGACGTTTGCCTATGATTGTATGGTCGGTGCCGAGATGTTTTTGCTCGATGGCAAGCGAACTTCTCTTCGTTGATTTTGCTTCTTCGACCATACTGGCAAAACTTTTCGGCATCGTTTCTTCAAGTGCGAGTTTCCCCATATCATGCAGCAGCCCGGCAGAGTAGGCAAGTTGGGAATCCATTTGAGGGGAAGCTATCTCGGCGATATCTTCAGCACAGCAGGCAACCGCAATACTGTGAAGTAAAAGTTCTTTTTTAGCTGTGGCCCTGTCCTTGTCAATTCCATCGTCAAGGTCAAAAGCCTGCAAAACATTAATAGATAGAACGGCATCGCGAACATCGTGTGCAGGCAGTTTGTCAAGCGCCTGGCGAAGTGAGAATCTTCCGTCGGGCAGGCCCACCCCACGCTGCTCAATAAGCGATAGAATCCTTGCGGTAAGTGCCGGGTCTGATTCAATAATATCAGCAAGCGCCGACGGTGAGAATTGGCCTTGCAAAAGCTTTGGGACAAATTGCACCGCAATGCAGGGCAGCGTCGAGAGCGAATCGAGCCCGCTAACGGCAAGCTCTATCTGCTGGGTGACTGTCGTATTAGCAGGTTCGTCCGGCATATAGTCGTCCCTGTCTTTTGATATTGGCGTTAAGCATTAGGTACTCATAACGAGGTAATATCCGGCCTTATCTTTGTTGACCACCGAGGTTCCAAAAAGCCCCACTATTTGTATGTTTTTTTTATTTTATCTGGAGAACAGCGGTGATTTTGTCGGTAAGTTCAGTGATGTTAAACGGCTTTCTTATGAAATCTTCAGCGCCGGATTTTAGTAGCTGGGCGATTTCATCCTCTTTTACGACGCCGCTTACAATAATAATTTTAATGTTCTCGAACTCGGGATTCCTTCGTATCGTTTGGCAGACCACGTTCCCGTTGACGTCGGGCAGCATATAATCGAGCAGTATCAATTCCGGTCGAAACCGCTGCGTTGCCATCCCCGCCTCATAGCCGCTTGACGCCGTTTTTACCTCGAATCTGCCGTCACGCTCAAGGACTTCGACTATAAGCTCGACGATTTCGGCATCGTCATCCACGATAAGGACTTTCCTTTTGCCGGACTCGATGGAATCCAGAGGGATATTGTTGTCCTTCATAAACTTGATTAGATTCTGGCGCGGAATCCTCCGGAATCTTGAGCCGGGAACGCGAAATCCCTCCAGCCGGCCGGCATCGAAGCATCGGATTATTGTTTGTTGGCTTACTCTGCAAATTTCCGCGGCTTCGCCGGTGGTAAACAAATCCTTCATTTTATCCATTCCTCTTCTTTAACCAAATCCTTTTGATATAAGCCCCCGCCAAATTACCTTTTTAACCTAATTTAACTGTTGGGCTTTAACTTTGTCAAGGATAAAAAATGCTCACATACCCAATTTTATTTACGAGAGGTTAGATATTATCAGTCCTTAGGGATTTTCGAGAATAGGTTAAGATTGTGGCAGTAACTGCTCCTGGACAATAACGGCGATGCCTTGAACCGCTAACTTCTTTCTGCAAATAATCTTAGGAATTAAGACTACAGCACTATTGCAGAGAAGATAGAGAAGATAGAGAAGATGGTGGTCCTGACAAACATCGACTTTCAACGGATTGGGGCAAAAACCTTTTCGACAAGCCGGACACAGCCATAATGGAGTTATGAACCCCGAATCGTTCAATCTGTATGTTGGTAAGTTAGCTAATATAAAGGCATTAGGTAACGTTTACTTTGAAAACATGCTGCTGCCTATAAAAAAATAATTTTTTGCGAACCTTTGGTTTAATATATCGAAATATTCATATATAGTAATATGGCTATGTTATTTGCGAGATTTTTGAAGTGAATGAGAAGACAGCGGAACAAGCTGCTGAAGTCTTAAAGGCCATAGCGCACCCGATTCGACTGCAGATAGTCGAGCTGCTCCAGGCCGGAGAAATGCGTGTCGGTGACATTGTCAAGGCACTGGGCGGAAAACAGGCTATAACCAGTCAGCAGCTTATTATGATGAAAGACAAAGGCGTTCTAAGCTGCAGGCGTGATGGTGCAAGAATATATTACCGGATAGAAAACAAAAATGTAATCAGGCTGTTGGATTGTATCTATGACCATTGAAAACACAAGAAAGATTAAAAAGAAAAGAACTATCAGGCAAATATATGAGTACATGGGAGACTTGCTCACTGCACGTCAAGTCCGGTCAAATTAGCAAATGACAAATAAAAAATTTATGCCAGAGCTTTAAAGAAGAAATCAATGCAAGAAAAAAAGGTAGCAGAATTAACTGACAGTCAATTTGATATGACTATAGCTGAGGGTGTAACACTGGTTGATTTTTGGGCGCCGTGGTGCGAGCCTTGCATAATGCAGGGTCCCATTTTAGAAGAAGTAGCCGAGAGCGTTGACGGCCAGGTGAAGATTGCTAAGGTTAATGTTGATGACGCCGGAGGTGTTGCCGAACGATTTGGCGTGCAGGCTATTCCCACACTTCCTTTGTTCAAAGATTGAAATGAAGTGTGGCGTTTTGTCGGTGTACAGCCTAAAGAAATCTTAATTGACGCGATTAGTTCGGCTATTTAACCCCGGATTTCCCAAGTAAATCTGTGCTAAAACTTATTGATGCAATCGCAGGAGACCGATCCGATGAAAAAATCGATGCTTCGAAATTGTAAAGCGTGTGGAAAAGAGATTAGCCGTTATAGTCTATTTTGTCGTAATTGTGGTCATCCGCAGGGGTCAATGCTGGCAATCTGGTTGCTGGTATTGTTCCTCCTGCTGTTGGTTGCGTACTACATTGCATTCTGTATCTACGGAATAACGTTAGTCAAATAACTAAAAAGGACAAGACTATGCCAATAGTTGAATACAAATGCAGTAAATGCGGACACAAAACGGAAATTCTGGAAAAACGCTCCAGCAAGCGTAAGCACATCTGCGAAAAGTGCGGAAGCTATGAGATGCAGAAACTGTTTTCGGGTTTTTCAGTTGGTCAAACCGGTCAACCCGGCGGTTCCTGCCCAACAGGTACCTGCCCATTCTCTTAAGCAAGAACGACTGAAATTAATGTGAGACAGAAAGTGAGGCAAATAAATGGAAATTTTCAGGAACACAGTATATCAAAATTCAGATAAACCTGCTAAGACTACAATGAGCGGGATAAGCGAAGCTGAGATTGGACCACCCCCGGAATATGGTGGCAACCCAAATTCATTGAATCCTGAGGAAATGCTGGTAGCAGCCGTGAATAGTTGTATTATGCTGGTCTTTTTTCATTTTGTGAAGAAATTTAACGTTGAAGTTGTCTCTTACTCTTCGGATGCAGAAGGTAAGGTTGAAAAAACCAAAAACGGCCTTCGGTTTACCAATGTCAAAGTCAAAGCGAAAGTGAGTTTGGGCAGTGCCGATTCAATGCAAAAAATACAGGAAATAGCCCAGCTTGCTGAAAAGTATTGCCTTGTTTCCAATGCGCTGACATGTCCTGTCAATTATAATATACAGATAGTTGAGTAACTAATTTCAATAAACGAACCAGATGGCGGATGTAAAAATGGACTATAAACAAAAAATTGCAACCTACTCAATAGAGCACTATAAGCTAATCACCATAATAATGGTGCTGTTTACACTCTTACTTGGCGCATTCATACCTTTGATAAAGGTCGATACTGACCCGGAAAATATGCTCTCGCTGGACGAACCGGTGAGGGTATTTCACAATCAAACAAAAAAGCAATTTGCTTTGAATGACATTGTAGTAGTAGGTATCGTCAACGATAAAAACCCAAACGGCGTTTTTAATCCCTCGTCGTTGGCCAGGGTGTATGAGCTGACTGAATTTGCAAAAACACTTCGTTGGCCTGATGAAGAAGACCCCAATGAGCAAATCGGTGTTATTGAAGTTGATTTACTCGCACCATCCACAGTGGACCATATCGGCCAGGCCGGCCCCGGTGTGGTTACCTTCGAATGGCTGATGAAAAAACCGCCCGCTACCGATGCCGAAGCTTTGGAAATCAGAAATAAAGCAATGTCCAATCCTTTACTTAAAGGAACACTTATTTCCGAAGACGGAAAGGCGATATGTCTGTATCTGCCGTTAACAAACAAGCATTTGAGTTACCGCGTATATAGTGAGCTAAAAGAAAAAATTGCCACACTCAAAGGCGATGAGCAATATCACATTACGGGTCTGCCGGTGGCAGAAGATACCTTTGGCGTTGAAATGTTTATCCAGATGGCTGTCTCGGCGCCTTTGGCAATGTTAGTGATATTTATTTTAATGCTGCTCTTCTTCCGGAAACTGGTGCTGGTCATCTCGCCAATGATTGTGGCGATGGTTTCAGTCATTTCAACGATGGGACTTTTAATCGGCCTTGGCTATCCTGTGCACATTATGAGTTCTATGATTCCGATTTTCCTGATGCCGATAGCCGTCGTGGATTCGGTGCACATTCTTTCTGAATTCTTCGACCTTTATACTAAAGAGAAGGGAAGAAAAAACACAATTCTGGAAGTTATGAGCAATCTGTTTATGCCGATGCTTTATACTTCCCTGACTTCCGCCGCCGGCTTTGCTTCACTGGCACTTACTCCGACTCCGCCCGTGCAGGTTTTTGGCATCTTCGTTGCCATCGGCATTATGATTGCATGGGTGTGTACCATTACTTTTGTCCCTGCTTATGTAATGATGATAAAAGAAAGCTCGCTGGAGAGCTTCGGCTCGGCAAACATACATACGGAAAAACAAAGCTTGCTCGGCAGCCTGCTCAGTGCAACCGGTCGGTTTACATACGCAAAAGCAAAGCCGATTCTCGTAATTATCCTGCTCATTACCGCAGTGGCCCTATACGGGATTACTCGAATCCGGATAAATGATAATCCCGTTAAGTGGTTTTCCAAAAGCCATCCTATCCGCCGGGCTGACATCGAACTAAACAAACATTTTGGCGGAACCTATATGGCCTATCTGGTGCTTGAGCATGCCGATGATGAAGCAATCCCAACGAAGTATATCAGTGACCTTAGAAAGCGTCTTTCAGAAAGGATTCTCGAATTGAAGGACGAATTTCCGAGAGTTGTGAGTATTATGCCTGAGCTGGAACAAGCCCTTTTGGAACATGCCTCGGCTGCTGAAAACAAACAGGGCTTACTCGAAAAATTAAGCACCTATACAAATAATAAGCTCGATACGGCCGAGGACAAGGATGTTGACCTCTGGTATGAGCTTACCGGCTTTTTCGAGATGGAAGTCGAACGAATAAAGCCGTTCAAACAGCCCGAAGTGCTGCGCTACATTTCAAATTTTCAGGAACATCTTGAGCAGACCGGCCTTGTCGGGAAAAGCAACTCCGTAGCGGATATCGTCAAAAAGGTCCATCAGGAGCTTATCGACGGCAAAGAAGAAAATTATAAAATTCCTGATTCCTCCGGTGCCGTTGCCCAATGTCTGCTCCAGTTCCAGTCCAGCCACAATCCGGATGACCTGTGGCACATGGTAACCTTTGACTATATGAAAGCCAACATCTGGATGCAATTGCCCAGCGGGGACAATAAGGACATGCAAAAAGTCGTGACGGCGGTAAAGGAATATTTCAGAAACAATTCACCGCCTGTAGAGCTGAAATATAATTGGGCGGGATTGACCTACATCAATGTTGTCTGGCAAAACAAAATGGTCCTGGGAATGCTGATGTCATTCCTCGGCAGCTTCATCATCGTCTTTATTATGATGGCGATACTCTTCCGTTCTCCTCTGTGGGGGATTGTTTGTATGGTGCCCTTGTTGATAACCATCGCTGTTATCTACGGAATAATCGGGCTTATAGGCAAAGACTATGATATGCCGGTCGCCGTGCTTAGCGCCTTGACACTCGGCATGGCGGTCGATTTTGCGATACACTTCCTCGAACGTGCACGAGCAAGTTACGCCCAAACCGGCTCGTGGGAGAAAAGCATCGGCCTTATGTTCGACGAGCCGGCTAAAGCAATAACAAGGAACGTCCTGGTAATTGCGATTGGATTTTTACCCTTGTTGGCCGCATCTTTGATACCTTATAAAACAGTGGGAATATTCTTGTGTGCGATAATGGCTCTCTCCGGTGCTGTTACCCTGCTGGCATTACCTGCGATTATAGAGCTTCTGGAGAAAGTTCTGTTCAAACGGGCCGGTGAGCCGAAATCAGCAACCTGCAATTGTGTTTTCTGCCTGATTATCTCGATAGCAATAGTGGTCATACTGGCGATGAATCTGCATCAGTACTGGAAGCTGGGCTGGAACAGACTGACCGCTCTCAGTATAATAGCGATACCGGTAATGGCACTTATTTGCGGAATAATGTCGCGCAGACAGGCGTGCAAAATGGCTGCAACAGAAGAAAAAAAAGTTGAACAGAACTGAATTTTCAAAAGGTGAATTATGAAAGTGAGGTGCAAAATGAGATTTGTATGGATGACAGTGTTTATTCTTGGCTTTTCGTTGCCGCTTTTTGCCGCTAATGAACAGAGCGCAACCAAAGAAATCCCTGATGTTCAAACAATAGTCAACAAAGCCAACATTGTCGCTTATTATCAGGGCAAGGACGGCAAGGCAAAAGTCAAAATGACAATAACGAACAAGCGGGACCAGAAGCGAGAACGCGAGTTCATCATCCTAAGAAAGGACGTCGAAGACGGCGGCGACCAGAAGTATTTTGTTTATTTCCAAAAGCCGGCCGACGTCCGCAAAATGGTCTTTATGGTTCACAAGCACACTGACCCCAAAAAAGATGATGACAGGTGGCTCTATCTGCCCGCTCTTTCTCTGGTTAAGCGAATCGCCGCGGGCGACAAACGCACCAGTTTTGTCGGCTCGGATTTTCTATACGAAGATGTTTCAGGCAGAAGCCTTAAAGAGGACACCCATGAGCTTATCGAAACCACCGACGAGCTGTTTATAATCAAAAATGTCCCGAAGCAGCCCGATACCGTGGAGTTCAACTATTTCAATGTCTCGATAGACCGCAAAACCTATGTGCCTGTGAAGATGGAGTTTTACGATAAGAAAAACAAACTCTACCGCGTCATCGAGTCTAAGAAAGTTGAAACAATTCAGGATTTCCCCACCGTATTAAAGTCGGTTGTCTCGAACTTGAAAACCGGAAGCAAAACGGAAATGGAATTCAGTAATGTCAAATACAATATAAATCTGAAGGATATATTTACAGAAAGATACCTCCACAGACCGCCGCGGGAGGCAATCAGATGATTCGGTCGGGCAGGATAACTATATTATTGGTAATTTGGTTCGTTGTGGCCGTTTCTTTGCCGGCCGTAGCCCTCGATACTGATGAAAATTCCGATAACTCATTCTTTTCTAATCTGCCGATAGAAGTGCACGGCTTTTATGAAATCAGGTCGGGATATAGACTCAGAAAAGACAAGTACGAAAAGGATATGTCGATTATGGAAAATCGCCTCCAGCTCGATTTGTCCTCATACCCTGATTGGGGCGACCTGAAAGTCAAGGGTGATGTGTTCGGCGATTTGGTTGCCGAAGAGGTTGACTTCGACCTGCGGGAAGCCAATATATTCGTCAGTCCTCTTGACTTTATGGACATTAAAGCAGGAAGGCAGATTTTAACCTGGGGCACAGGGGATTTAATCTTTATCAACGACCTGTTCCCCAAGGATTGGCAGTCTTTCTTTATTGGCAGGGACAATGAATATTTGAAAGCGCCGTCGGACGCTCTCAAGGGCAGTCTGTTTGGCGACTTGGCTAATCTTGATATCGTTTATACTCCTAAGTTTGACCCGGACCGCCATATAGATGGCAGCCGTCTTTCATACTGGAGCTCGGATCTCAACCGACTGGCGGGCGAAGATGCTGTAATCCGTACCGACAAACCTGTTCGCTGGTTCAGGGATTCCGAGCTTGCTGCCAGACTATATAAGAACATCGACAATTATGAATTCGCCCTTTACGGCTATCGTGGTTACTGGAAAAGTCCCGGTGGACAAAATGTCGCGATGAGCCAGGCAATCTTTCCTGACTTGAATGTTTATGGTGCAAGCATTCGCGGGACAATCGGTAAAGGGATAGGCAATCTGGAAGTTGGCTATTACGAATCAGCCGATGACCTAAGCGGCAAAAACGACCTCATTGATAATTCCCAAATGAGGTACCTCATCGGCTATACACAGGAAGTCGGAAAAGATTTTACAGCCGGCCTTCAGTATTACGTCGAGCAGATGCTGGATTACAGCCAATACAAGAGCAATTTAATGTCAGGCCCTGCTCGGGACAGAGACAGACATCTGATGACGTTGCGTCTGACAAAGCTTTTGATGAATCAGAATCTGCGATGTTCGCTGTTTACCTATTTTTCACCTTCGGACAAGGATGTTCACATCCGTCCGAACATCAATTACAAGCTCAATGACAACCTGGCCTTAGAGATTGGAGGCAATATATTCTTCGGCGACTACCCGAACACTTTCTTTGGGCAGTTCCGGAATAATACAAATGTATATACAGGTCTGCGCTATAGTTTCTAACTCTCATCCGTTTCCGGTTCCGGAGCGTTTTCCTGTTGTTCGGGCACGACTACGACGTTAACGGTAACAGTCACATCATCAGCGAACTTAAGCGTTACTGCATGTGTTCCGACCTGTTTTATATGTTCGGGTAATTGCACAATCTCGTCGGCAACTTCAAATCCCTGCTCCCGAAGGTTGGCCGCTATCTGACGTTCAGTAACTGAGCCGAATAAATGACCCTGCTCGTTAGCTTTGGCTGCCACAACAGCCTCTGCTCCTTCGACCGCCTTGGCTGCATCTTCGAGTCGTTTGCTGTCATGTATCCGTTGCTCTGAACGCTTGGCCTTTTCCTCGGATATTGCTCTTATGCTGGTCTCGGTTGCAACACTCGCCAGACCTTGCGGCAGTAAATAATTTCTCGCGTATCCGATATTGACTTCAACAACGTCTCCAAGCCACCCAAGTTTCTCAACATCCTCACAAAGCAAAACCTT
>Ga0114919_10005240_pt1 | contig 10360 bp, 9 predicted proteins | sample BlataG_FD_88682 | JGI IMG/M metagenome (GOLD analysis project Ga0114919, IMG submission 88682) | Deep subsurface microbial communities from Black Sea to uncover new lineages of life (NeLLi) - Black_00105 metaG | ecosystem: Environmental > Aquatic > Marine > Oceanic > Sediment | place: Atlantic... | reverse complement strand
TTCCTCGCCAAGGCTGAACACCCGGCCCTCGAGATGGACCCGATGTTCTAGCCGGAAGGTGTGCGATCTGGTAAGATAAGCGGTCAGCCCTCGGGGGGGGCGAGCCGCTGAACCTTGATGGGAGGATCCAAGAGCGATGGCCATCAGCGGACTCGACATCTTCAAACTCCTGCCGAAGACCAACTGCAAGAAGTGCGGTATGCCGACGTGCCTGGCGTTCGCCATGGCCCTGGCTCAGAAGAAGGTCGGCCTGGACCAGTGTCCGGACGCCAGCGAAGAGGCCCGCCAAGCCCTGGCTGCGGCCGCGGCGCCTCCAATGAAATCCCTCACGTTCGGCGCGGGCGACGCCGAATGCAGGGTCGGGGGGGAAACGGTCCTGTTTCGCCACGAGGAAAAGTTCCACAGCCCGACCGTCGTTGCCGTGACGCTGCCCGACGACCTCGGTGAGGCCGACGCCGAAGCGCGGGCCGAGACCGTCAAGGCGATGGCGTTCGAGCGGATCGGCCAACCCATGCCCGTGGGCGCCGTGGCCGTCATGAATGCATCGGGCGACGCCGCCAAGTTCGCGGCCGCCGCCGAAATCGCCAAGACGACCGGCAAAGCCCTCGTCCTGGTCACCGAGAGCCCCGAGGCCGCATCCGCTGCCCTTGAAAAGGTTAAGGACACGAAACCGCTTCTGGCCGCCGCGACGGATGAGACGGCTGAGACGATGGCTAAGTTGGCCGCTGAGGCCAAGTGTCCGCTCGTGGCAAAGGCCGCGGACCCGGAGGGCCTGGCGACGTTGACCGAGAAACTTCAAGCGGCCGGCTGCGAGAACCTCGTCCTCTGGCTTGATCAGAGCGACGCCTGGTCCGAGATGACCGGCCTTGCGCTGGTGCGGCGGCTGGCGCTGAAGAAGCAGTTCCGGTCGCTGGGCTATCCGACCATCGCGTTCGCTACCGAAGGCGGCCCGGGGGAGCAGGCTGCACGGGCCTCGTCGCTCGTCTGCAAATACGCCGGCATCGTCGTCATCGGCACGACCGAGCCGTGGGCCCTCCTGCCGATCCTCACGGGCCGCCAGAACATCTACACCGACCCGCAGAAGCCGGTCCAGGTCGAACCGAAACTTTATGCGGTCGGGGAGGCGGGGGCCGATAGCCCCGTCATGTTCACGACGAACTTCTCGCTGACCTATTACACGGTCGAGAGCGACGTCGAGGCCAGCCGCCTTCCCTCCTGGCTCCTTTGCGTCGATACTGAGGGCACGAGTGTCCTGACGGCCTACTCCGGCGACAAACTCAACGAGAAAATCGTCGCCAAAGCCATGAAGGAGGCGGACGTGGAATCCAAGGTCAACCACCGCAAACTCATCATCCCCGGTTACGTCGCCGTGATGAGCGGAAAACTGGAAGAGGAGACGGGTTGGGAAATCCTGGTCGGACCGCGCGAGTCGAGCATCATTCCGCGCTATCTCCAGGAGATCTGGCCCTCGTAACGCGCCGACCCGCCTGCGGGCAGAAGCCTACGGCGGAGGCCCGTCGGCGACTTCGGCGGGCGAAGGCCCGGACGAAAAGTCATGGATTCCAAAAAACGCACAACCTGCAAGGTCCGTTTCGAGCCTTCAGGCCTCAAGACCGAAGTGCCGCGCGGCGCGACGCTCCTGGAGGCGGCGCGGCTGGCCGGAGTGTATCTGACAAGCATCTGCGGGGGCGACGGTTACTGCGGCAAATGCAAGGTCATCGTCGATGAGGGCGAGGTCGAGGCCCCGCCGAACACACTGCTTTCTCCTCAGGAGGTCCGCGAGCGGGTGGTCCTGGCCTGCCAGGTTCGGGTCCTTTCGGACACAACGGTCACCGTCCCGAAGAGCCATCTCCTCGACACCGGCCGCATCCTCGTCGATAGCGACGCCCATCGGTTCAGCGAACTGCCCGGAGAGGCCCTCGGCGAAGGCGCTTTCCCCTATGATCCGCTGGTTCAGAAACATTACCTGGAAATGACGCAGCCGAGCGACGAAGACCAGACGGCCGACCACGAGCGGCTTTACATGGCGATTCGCGAGCGCGTCGATGCGCCGCTCATGCAGACGGGGTATCGCATCCTCCTCGGCCTCTCGGATGTTCTCCAGAAAAGCAAATACAAGGTGACGGCGACACTGGCGCAGCGCGGCGGTATCTTCGAAATGGTCGATGTCGAGCCCGGCGACACCAGCCGGTGCAATTACGCCGTCGTCGTGGATGTCGGCACCACGACGGTCGTCGCCCACCTGGTGGACCTGTCCAGCGCCGCCACTCTGGACGCCGAAGCCACCTACAACTCGCAGATGCATTTCGGCGAGGACTACATTCGGCGCATCATCTATGCCGAGGAGCACGATGCGTTCGGGGAGATGCAGCGGCGCATCGTGCGCGACGTGAACGACCTCATCCAGGCCCTGGCCGTCCGCCAAGCGATTGAACTCAGTTGCATCACGGCGGTGATTTGCTCGGGCAACACGGCGATGATCCATTTTCTGCTGAGCCTCGATCCCCGCCGCATCCGCCGCTCGCCGTATATCCCCACTGCCGCCTGGATTCCGCCGATTCGAGCCGCCGAGGCCGGCATCCGCATCAACAAGCGCGGCCTCCTTTACACCTTGCCGGCGGTCGGCGCCTACGTCGGCAGCGACATCGTGGCGGGCATCCTCGCCACCCGCCTCCACGAGGCGCCGGGTCTGAGCCTTTTCATCGACATCGGAACCAACGGCGAAGTGGTCCTGGGCTCCGGAGAGTGGATGGTTTGCGCCTCCTCGAGCGCCGGGCCGGCCTTTGAAGGTTCCGGCATCAGGCACGGGATGCGGGCCGGCGCCGGCGCGATCGAGCGCGTCACGGTCACGCCCGAGGGCGCCCTCCAGTATCAGACGATCGGCGGCGAGTCGCCCCGCGGCCTCTGCGGTTCAGGGCTCCTCGATACGCTGGCAAGTCTGTTGGAGACCGGTGTCATCGATCGAACGGGACGCTTCGTCGAAACCGACGATTCCCGCCTGGCCGAAGGGCCCGACGGCCTCGAGTTCACCATCGTCCCGCCCACCGGCGACCGCGAAGCCATCACGATTACCCAGGCCGACATTTCGAACCTCGTCCGGTCCAAGGCGGGCGTGTATGCGGCCGTCCAGATCCTGCTGGAGTCCACCAATACCCGAGCCGACCAACTCGAGACCGTGTACGTGGCCGGCGGCTTCGGCAACTATCTGGACGTCCGGAAGGCCATCACGGTCGGCATGCTGCCGGACATCCCCGTCGAGCGCATCCGGTTCGTGGGCAACGCGTCCGTCGCCGGGGCCAAGATGGCCGTCATGAGCCGGCACGCCCTCGAAAAGGCCGAGGAACTGGCCGACCGAATGACCTACTTCGACCTGATGAATCATCCGCGCTACATGGACGCGTTCATCCAGGCCAACTTTCTGCCGCATACCGATCTGGACCGGTTTCCGAGTGTCCGGGAAACCCTGGCCAAAACCGGGACGCCACGCCGGGAGCCGACAGGGTGAGCGCCTCAATTGCCATCTCCGGGAAAGGGGGGAGCGGCAAGACAACCGTCGCAGCCATGATTGTGCGCCATCTGGTGGAGCGAACCGGCCGCAGCGTCCTGGCCGTTGATGCCGACCCCAATACCTGCCTCGGCGCCACCCTCGGCGTCGAGCCCGAGACGACGGTCGGCGAAGTCCGCGACGCCGCCCTGGACCGCACGCTCCAGACCGGCCCCGGCATGGACCGCGAACGGGCCGTCGAATACGCCATCCACCGCGCCGTGGCTGAGGCCGAGGGCTTCGACCTCCTGGCCATGGGCCACACCGAGGGGCCCAAGTGCTATTGCGCCGTCAACCATCTGCTGCGGAAATACCTCGACCAGGCCGCCGGCGATTACGGGTTCGTCGTTCTCGACAATCAAGCGGGCATGGAACACCTGTCGCGGCGGACGACGGACGCGGTGGATCATCTAATCGTCGTCGCGGAACCGACGCCGCTCGGGGCCAAAACGGCCGAGCGCATCCTGGGGCTCGCCGAGCGTCTGCCGATTACCATCCGCGAGAAAGGTGTTCTTTGGAACAAAGTGATCGAAGGAGCCGCCCCGCCCCCCGCGGCGAAGAATCTTCCGACAATCGGCCACGTGCCGCTCGATGCCCACGTCCAGAAACTTTCGGCGCGCGGCGGAACGATTTTCGAACTGGACGCCGACAATGCGGCATTCCAAGCCGTCGGCAGCATCCTGGCCGAACTCGTCAACCTCACGGTAACGCAATCATCTTAGGAAAGGGCCCAAGATGCCTCTACCTGCCGTACAAGAGAGTTACTCGGGCAGCGTGAACGACATCACGCTGGGGGGCGGCGCCCGTCAAACCACCGTGACCATCGGGGGCGCAAAGAATGTGCCTTACGGCGGCGACCGAAGCGTGACCGGCCATCGCCCCGTCATCGCGGCCGACGTCCTCGACGCGCCGCCGGGGGACTGGCCTCCCGTCCTGGCCGAGGCCTACGGGGACCTCCTCAATGACCCGGCGGCCTGGGCCAAGAAAGCGGTCGGCAACTTCGGCGCCGACCTGGTGTGTGTGAAGTTCGAGGGCATCCATCCCGACAAGGGCGACCGCGGCGCCGATCATGCCGTCGAGGTCACCAGGAAAGTCCTCGAAGCGGTGGGCGTGCCGCTGATTCTCTGGGGATGCGGCAACGACGAGAAGGACAACGAGGTCATGCCCAAGGTCTCCGAAGCGGCCAAGGGCGAGAAAGTCCTGCTCGGCACCGTCACGCAGGACAACTACAAGAACCTGACGGCCATTGCGCTGGCCGACGACCATTTCCTAATCGCAGAAGCACCCCTGGACATCAATATCGCCAAGCAGGTCAACATCCTCGTCTCCGACATGGGGTTCCCCCTGGAACGAATCGTCATGTTCCAGACGACCGGCGCTCTGGGCTACGGCATGGAATACGCCTACTCGATCCAGGAGCGCGAGCGCCTGGCCGCACTCGCCGGCGACAAACTGATGGCCATGCCGGTCGTCTGCGACGTGGGTTACGAGTCGTGGCGCGCCAAGGAAGCCAAAACCGCGACCGACGACGCCCCTGAATGGGGTGACGCAGGCAAGCGCGGGCCGCTGTGGGAAGCCGTCACCGCCGTCTCCCTCCTGCAATCCGGCGTGGATATCATTCGGATGCGCCATCCGGCGGCCATGGCCACGGTCAAGGCCTACCTCGATGATCTTTGGGGCGAAGCATCGTAACGGGGGGGGGCGCGGCACATGCAACCGGGGCGAAAAAATTCACCAAGGAGGATGGTATGATCGCAATCGCTGAACGCATCAACGGAATGTTCACGGACGTGAAGCAGGCCATTGCCGATAACGACCCGGGGCCGATCGTCGATCTGGCCAGGAAGCAGACCGAAGCGGGAGCGGCTTACCTCGACATCAACGTCGGCACCGCCGCCGCCGACCAGGAGGCCACGATGAAGTGGCTCGTTGAAACGGTCCAGGAGGCCGTTCCCACACCGCTCTGCCTCGACAGCCAGAAGCCCGATGTCATCCGCGCGGGGCTTTCCGTGTGCGACGCCAGCCGCGGGTGCCTGCTGAACTCATCGCCCCTGAACAAAAAGAGCGACCCGGAGGTGCTCGACCAATATGTCGGCATGGCCCAGGAGTCGGGCGCGAGCCTCATTGCGCTGACGATGGACGCCGAGGGCGTCCCGCAGAGCGTGGACCGCCGCGTCGAGATCGCCGCCGAAATCCTCACGAAGGCCATGGAACTCGGGCTGACACCCGACCGGCTCTTCGTTGATCCGATCATCCTGCCGGTGAACGTCCCCGGCGCCCAGGAACAGCCGGGCAACATCCTGGCGGCGATGGACCAGATTCGACTGATGTCCGATCCCCCGCCCCACATCACGATGGGCCTGTCGAACCTCAGCCAGGGCACCGGGGAGCGGAGCCTCATCAACCGAATCTTCCTGGCCATGGCCCTCAGCCACGGGTGCGACTCAGGGATAGTGGACGTGCTCGACGATGCCCTCGTGGACGCGGTCGCCACGGCCGAGATGCTCATGAACAAGCAGATCTACTCGGATAGTTTCCTAAGGGCCTATCGGAGCATCGCGGGCGGCCAGCGCTGAGCGGCGCGCCCCGAAAAAGGCCGTGAATCCCCCGTGCCCCAGGGCACGTGACCCACTGCTGGAGCAAGCGGCGATTGCAATGAGACCCCTATACGTCAGCGCCACCAAACAGGATACCGGCAAGACGACCCTGATGATCGGCCTCATGCAGGCCCTCCGCGACCTCGGCCACGATCTGGGCTACATGAAGCCCATCGGCCAACGCTACGTCCGGTACCGGGGGATGAACATCGACGAGGACGCGGTCCTAGCGCGCCATGCATTCGATCTGAAGGATCATCCGGCCGACATGAGTCCGGTCACGATCGAGCGGGGCTTTACGGAACACTACATTTTCCATCGCGACCCCCAGCCGCTTGAGTGGCGCATCATGGAGGCGTTCGATCGGCTCCGCAAGGCCCACGACCTTCTGGCAATCGAGGGCACCGGCCACGCCGGCGTCGGTTCCTGTTTCGACCTGTCGAACGCGCGGGTCGCCGAACTCCTCGGCGCCGGTGTCGTCATCGTTACCGAGGGCGGCATCGGGCGCGCCATCGACGAGGTCGCCCTCAGCCTCCATCTGTTCCGCAAGCACAACGTTCCGGTCCTCGGCGTCATTCTGAACAAGGTGTGGCCGGAGAAACTGACCAAGGTCCACCGGGCGGTAACCGAGGGCCTCGCGCACCTCGGGACGCGTCTGCTCGGCGCGGTGCCCTACCGCTCGCAACTCGTTTATCCTCGCATGGAACAGATCGCCGCCGAACTCCGCGGACAAATCCTCTGTGGCGAAGAGGGTGTCGGCAATGTGGTCGAGCACACGGTCGTCGCGGCGATGTCCCCGCAGAACGTCTGCGCCTACCTGCGCCCGAACAGCCTCGTCATCACGCCGGGGGACCGGGTCGACAACATTCTGATCTCCGCCATTACCTGCCCGATGCTGCCCGGTGCGAGCGGCCCGATTGCCGGCCTTGTGTTGACCGGCGGCTTTGAGCCCCCGGCAAGCGTCCGTTCCCTCCTGGCCGCGTGCGGTATCCCCGTCGTCCTGTGCAAAGAAGACACCTACACGGTGGCGGTGTGCGTGCAGGACCTGCGGTTTAAGATTCGTCCGCAGGACACCGACAAGATTGAGGCGGCCAAGATTCTGGTTCACGAAAGCATCGACATTCCCTCGCTGCTGAACGCCCTGGCCGAAATCCCTTAAGCCGCCGGTCACAAATCAAATCCGGCCCGCCGCCTACCCCGCGTCAAGGTCCCTCGGAATAACAAGGTGGGGGGGGACGCGGCCGGAATGACATACGCCGCGGCATTATCAATACAGGACTCAATAATCCACGTGAATGCCCGTCTGAGCGTACTCGTAGTGCCCGTCCAGGTCCACGACCGTGAGGAACACGTTATAGTACCCGGGCTCTTTATAGGTGTGGGTCAGCGAGGGGCGGGCCGACACCGTATTGTCTCCGAGGTTCCACAGGACCGAATCGACCCGGCCGCCGGGCGAGTCCGGGTCGCGAACCTGGGCTTCCAAGCGGACGGTCAGCGGGGCCCTCCCTTCAGTGGGCGTGGCCCGGATATGGACGGCCGGCCAATGGTCGACGATGTTTGTGAAGTAGCGGGCGGTCTCCAACTGATGCGGGTTGTGGCCGCCCGGCAGGCGTCGGATTACGAAGTTGCGAAAGCCCCGGACCGTGTACCAGAAGTTGGCGTCGCGGCTCATCTGGTCGAAGCCGGGCAAATCCCCTTCGCCGAAGAAGACATACACGTGCATGTGACGGGCCCGGTGGGCCACCTCGTCGGTGACCAGATGCTCATTGAAGTTGGCCGTCCGCCCCACAATGCATCGGAACAAATCCGGATGCCGCAAACCGATGTAGTGCGCGGGATATCCGCCCCCCGACCAGCCCGTAATCATAATCGCGTCACGGTTAATGTTGTAACGCGCGAACAACTCCTTCAGAATGGCCAGCACGGCATTTTCGTCCCGCACGAGTTCCGGGGGCGGCCGGTTCACAGGAACGCCCAGGAGACCCGTCGCAGAATCAAAGTCCGGCGAGCAGACGATCAGGCCGTACCGTTCCGCCGCTACGATCCATCGGTCCCTCTGCCCGGCGGCCTGGTCGAACGGAAACGTTCCCTGAGCCGTGACGACCAGCGGATATGACCGCCGGGGATTGTAGGAGCGCGGAATATACAGGTGGTAAACCCGGTTGGTGGTCGGCTCCCGTTGAAAATCAATTTTTCCCGTTACAATGGTTCCATCGGGCCGGCGCCACGCCTGCGGCTCGCAGCCCACGGCAAGTAATGCCCATGCAGCGGCCGCAACGGCTGCCGCTACCACGCCACCCCCTCTGAGCCTGGTCGCCATCGTCTGGTCCTGCCTTCCTCGAGGTCAACCCAAGCCAAAATCCCCCGGCTGCGTTCTGGAAATGCAGAATTTACGGGGAAAGCGGCCCTGAGGCAAGTGAAAAAGCGGCTTTTCGGCCAATGGGGTGTGACTTACGGATTATGGCCCGCCATCTTTACCCGCCGTGGCGGGGCAGGCAAGCACGAGGTAGCGGCGCGGCCCTGATCGGTGCGCCAGGAGGGTGGCGCGCCCTGGCGTGTCGGGTCCGCCCCGGCGGATAAATCTCCTCACCCGAGTCGCCGCAGCGACCGCGCGGTGGACGGGAATACCTGCCTGCTGGCCGGCAGGTCCACCGCGCTATCTCCCATTTGGGGCGACGCCAAGCCCGGCTGCGTGGGTGCAAAGCACCCGCCCCACGCCTCGGAGTGCGGAATGAACGGCGAACAGCAATGAGAGCGGCGCCACGCCTTAGGCGGGCTGGCGCCACGAAAAGATTGCGTGCGGGGCGCCCCATTCGGCTTCGCTCCCCGAAGGGGTCCGTCTGATAGGGACAGGGTAGGCCTCACCCCACACGCGCGGCGTCCGGGCGCGGACACCGCGCGCAAAGTCGTGAAACGCCGTTGTCCTCGAACGGCGGTTACAGATCGTGCGGCCGGACCGTGCCGCGCTTGTTCGCCTTGGCGCGACACGCCGCCGCAGCCAACATCTCGAGGACCTTGGTGTTGACGGCGTCGGCCAGCCCTCCGTCGGAGCGAAGGTTCTTCTGGCGGATGACGTCCTTGACCCGACTGGCGACCACAACCATAGGTTTTCCGTCCGGCATTGGCTTTCCCTTTCGTCCCGGGGGCCCCGGCCTGAGGCCCGCGCTCTCTGGTTGCCTCGGAAACCGTTTCCGACGTCCGAGGCGGCTTATACCGCCCTGAGCCGCCCCTGTCAACGAAAACTGCGGCCTTGGGCGGATTTTTACGGGATGCGGTCGGCGGCCCCGGATCTGCCGCCGCCGACCTTGATTCACCCGCCGCCGCGCGGCCGGAACCGAACGTCCTTCTCGTCGAAGTAACCCACCATGGCTTCGGGAAGCCGCGGGTCGATGCTCCCCTCCGCCGGACCGACCGCCTCCACGTGCCAGTCGGCAAACAGGACGTTCGCCTTGCCACTGTGACGGAACTGCACGTATTTCTTGAGCGGCTCGATATAGGGGAAGTCTTCGATCATCGGGTACTGCTCGGATGCCGGCGGCAGGTGCGTTACGATCTGGGCGGAATCGGCGAAGATCACCGTTCGCGCGACGTCCTGCGGCCGGATCCAGAAATAGTTCCCGTTGCCGTTTCCATTGACGTTGCCGCCGGCGGCGTTCGGATGGGTGGAAAAGTAGCGGTTGATCCCGTACGTCCATGGTTTGCCCTTGTACTTCGGCTTGTAGGGTCCGCTGAACGGGACGGCCGGGCACACCTCGACCCCCTCGGATGCCTGAAGGTAGGGATAGAGTTTTCCGCGGGTGCGGTCCAGGATGCGGTTGCCCTCTCCGAGCGCCGGCGATCCGTTGGGCTCGAAGCCGTAGTACCAATAGCGGCCGTCGGGCGTCTCCAGCAGGTAGAGCTTGAAAAACCAGCCGTCGTTGTCCTTGAGGTATAACTGCGTGGCCAGGCCGATCTGGTGCAAGTTCGAGGCGCAGGCCACCTGATTGGCCATCTCCATTGCGCCGACCACGGCCGGAACAAGCAGCCCGGCCAGCACGCCCACGATGGCGATGACAACCAGCAACTCGATTAGTGAAAACCCGCTGCGCAACATGGCCTGTGCCGTTCTGGTAAGTGCCGTCCGAACTGACCCCTTTATCGCCTCCGGCGACGAAGCAGCACAGCGCCGGCGCCGATGGCCAGCAGACCGATGACGGTCGGCTCAGGCACCAGCGTGTCC